>Ga0224523_1000431_pt1 | contig 22472 bp, 19 predicted proteins | sample CFST50metaG_FD_182732 | JGI IMG/M metagenome (GOLD analysis project Ga0224523, IMG submission 182732) | Peat soil microbial communities from Stordalen Mire, Sweden - C.F.S.T50 | ecosystem: Environmental > Terrestrial > Soil > Wetlands > Peat | place: Sweden: Norrbotten County, Stordalen Mire...
GGTTCCCATCAATTTCGACGGGAGGCAAACCGTTCGGCGCTCTAGAAGGTCGTGAACGCCATCGCGCTCACACCGTCGCGCGTGAATACCGGGGCGAAGTGGAAAGACGAACCTCGGGCATCGGCGGTTGCGCTGGAAGACTCCGAGAAGAAGCCGTAGTAGAAGAACACGGCTGAGGTCACCAGCATCGCGGCGCCAACCCCGTACCCGATCCACTGGTAGTTTGCGTACTTGTCGCCAAGGTCTTTGGTATGCTTCATCCACGCCCTCAGGTTCGGGTCGGTGATTGGCTCGGCTGGCTTTCCGCTCTTGTCGCAGTAGCCGGTCGGTGAGATGTTGCAGAGGTTGCGTCGATACGGATCCAGCTTGCTGTTGGCATCAGAGACGTAGTAGCTGTAGACGCCTCCGACGGCGATCCCAACTACCCCGACGGCCAACGAAGCCAAGGCTGCAACCTTGGCGCCGGTTCGGTGTCCGCCTGAGCCGCCGCTAGCCACTTCCGTGGTGACCGTCTCAGTCGACTCGGCCGGGACCGTGCCTGCCGGTTCCACCGCAGGCGTCTCAGCCCTGGGCGTTTCCGTGGGCGCCACCGCGGCCATCTCGATGGCGACCTCTCGTGTGTCCCCAGAAGACAGGGTGACCGTCTTATTGGCCGGAGAATAGCCTGGCTTGGTCACGACGATCTCGTGCTTGCCCGCGGCCACGCTGGCGATGGTGAGCCCGCCCGCTCCCATGACCCCGGCGCTGACCCCGTCAACGGCCACCGCGGCACCCACCACGCCGCCTTGAACATGCAGAGTGCCGGGCAAGGACTGGCCGGTCAGGGTCGCGAGCCACTTCTGCACCGGTGCGTGCAGGGCAGGGCCAGTCGCTTGGGCGCGGCTGAACTGATCCGTGGTCCACGATTGCACGACCTCTTTGTCGGCATCGAACAGCTTGAGCGTGACGCTGTAGGCGTCGGAACCGGCTTTCTTGACCGAGCCAAAGATCAAGAGCGACGAGCCCAGGCTCTTGGCCGCCTGGCTCATGCACGCAGGCGCCTCGTCGGGACAGGAGAACACCAATTTGACTTCGACGAGATCGCGGCCCTGAACCAGACGATAGCCGGGCAGCGTCGACATGCGCTGGCGAAGCGTCTCGGTCATCGCGACGGCCACCGAGTCTGGCACACCCTCGCTGGTCTCGATGCCCAGGACAGCCACCGTGGGGTTGTCGCCGGCAAGGACCTGGCCGCTGGAAAAGAAGAACGCGGCTGCCGCGCCCATGCCGGCGATGAGAGACATTGGGAAGAAAGCCCGAGCACGTGGATTCTGCATGCCAAGATGATTGTTTTCCCAGGGGGCGTCCCTTGTCAATGACTAGGGCTTCATCATAGTGAGGGTCGCTCGCTGGCAGGGCTGGCCCGTGTTAGCGTATCCACCAGCGGAACCCACCATGCGGATCGGCGTCTCGGCCAAGATATTCCTCGCGTACGCCGTCCTGCTGAGCGTGTTTGGCGCAAACAGCCTTTTCACGCTGCTCTATCTGCACCGTGGCCGCCAAGAACTTGCGGCCAACCAGCGTCGGCTGGATGTCCAGGTCGCCGTGGACGCTGCGTTGCGCTCGCTGGAAGACTTTTCCAGTTCCCGCGCCAACGACAGCACGGGAATTCCGCAGGGCCTGACCAGTCGGGTGGCGGCACAAAATGGCATCGCTTCGGCGCGACAGAACTTGCGTGATGCGCTTGCCGCCGTCGACCAATACTTGAACGACGAGGCAAATCCCCGGCGGCGGAACGAGTTCGAGGACTATCGCCGGGAGATCGTGGGAATGGAGGCGCGCGTGGTGGCGGTGGCTGCCGACCTGGGCGCCAGCGATCCGGCTGCTGGCGAAGATGTGGGCCATCAAGCCGACCGCAGCCTCGCGAATCTTCTCTCCACCTTCCATCGGCTCAAGAGCAATCTGCGCGGCCGTGGCAACCAGATTGCCGCAGAACTTTCCAACAACGAGCGTCGTGCGGTGGATGCGGCCATGGCACTGACGGGCCTGGGCCTGTTCCTTGCGGTGGCAGCTGCCCTGCTGGTTCTGCGGACTCTGTGGCCCCTGCGCGTGCTGCGCGAGCACGCGCGCCAGATTGCGGGTGGCGACTACGGTCGGCGCACGGGCGTACGGTCGCACGACGAGATCGGCGACCTGGCTCGCGAGTTCAACGCCATGGCCCACGCCATCGAGGAGCGCGAGCACAAACTGATTCGCTCCGAGCGGCTGGCCACGGTGGGTCGCATGGCGGCGCACATCACGCACGAGATTCGCAATCCGTTGGCTTCGGTGGGGCTGTATCTGGAGTTGCTTTCCGACGAGATCGGGGAGAACCCTGAAGCGGGCCGTCTGGTCAAGTCGCTATCCAACGAGGTCGACCGGTTGAGCGAGATCACGGAAACCTACCTGCGCTTCGTGCGGCTGCCCAAGCCCAAGCTCGAGCGCGAGGATCTGGGCGCCCTGGCCAGCTCGGTGATGGAGTTTTCGCGCGGCGAACTGTCCCAGGCCCACATCGACCTGGATCTGGCCATCGCGTCCGGCTTGCCCGAGGTGGCGGCCGACGAGAGTCAGATCCGACAGGCCTTGCTCAACTTGGTCCGCAACGCCAAGGAGGCCATGCCCCAAGGCGGCCGAATCCGGGTGGCGGTGGGTCTCGTCGCCTCGGGTTGGGTTCGACTGGCGGTTGGGGACAGCGGGCCGGGCATCAGCCCAGAGAATCTGAGCAAGATTTTCGATCCTTTCTTCTCTACCAAGGAAAAGGGTACAGGCCTGGGGCTGGCGCTGGTGCAACAGATCGTGAGTGACCACGGCGGTCGCATCGAGGTGGATCTGCCTCCCTCGGGGGGAACCACCTTTGCCATCTTGCTGCCAGCGGCGGCGCGCTCTGAGCTCGCCCAGCCTGGCAGCCTGCCCGGCCCCGTCGAGACCAGCGCCGCGCCTGGCGCAGGAACTGTGAAAGACGTGGTATCATAGGGTCATGGCCAGCGACGAGGGTTCCCGCCGAGGAGATGACGTTCACAACGACGTGTACGACGACTACGACGCTTTTCTCAAACAGGCGCTTCGCCAGTACTACGAGCGCGGCTGGAAGAGCCGCAAGGGCCACTTCATCGCCCTGGTCCTCGCCTCGGGGCAAATGGCCTCCATGGCCAAGGACTCGGTGACCGACGGTTCGGGCTTGAAGAAGGCGGCCATTGGCGCGGCCAGCGTGGTCGCCCTGCGCTTGGCCTGGCGTTATTTCTTGGCTGGCCCGCTGGGCGTGATTGTGGGAGTCGCTGCCCTGGGCTCTGCGGTTGCGTACCTGGGCAAGCACCAGAAGGAAGTCACCGGCCAGATTCAGTTGTACCGGACCCTGGTGAGCGAAACCCGGACCCGTTTTGAGGAAATCCAGGGCGGCTATCGCGCCGGTCGCTACGACCAGGCGGGCCGCAATCTCATGGTCGACGGGCTCTTGCAACAGTTTCTCAGGCAGGTCGACGAGAGTTAGCCTCTTTTTTCACCACAGAGGACACAGAGGTCACAGAGTCGGAAGGGAAAGGAAAGGGTTGGAGCCGGTCCGGTCCGAACCCCTTCTTTTCCGGCCTCTGTGTTCTCTGTGCTCTCTGTGGTGAAACAACTAGTGCCTCCGGTCAGAAGAGCGGTGATGTTTCGGTGGACGAGGCGTCCGGACGGCAAGGCGCGACGAGGGCGCATACTCGAGGTATGTGACCGAGGAGCAACGCAGCCGGCCGGGATGGATCGGCCGCCCAAACGTGGCCGAAATTCTGACCGGAGGCACTAGCCACTGCCCGTGGCGGCCACGCCGTCAGGCAACGCGAACCGTTTCTGCGCGTTTTCGGTGGTGGCCTCGGCCGCGCGGGACAAGGGGATGCCACGCACCGAGGCCAGCGCCTCCAAGGTCCTCACCACGAAGGACGGCTCGTTGCGCTTTCCGCGAAAGGGCATCGGCGCCAGATAGGGCGCGTCGGTTTCCACTAGGATCGAGCGCAAAGGCGTGTAGGCAGCCACGCGGCGAATCTCGTCTGCGTTCTTGAAGGTCAGGATTCCCGAGAAGGAAAGGTCCAGGCCCAGATCAAGATAGCCGCGCGCATGGTCCAGGTTGCCCGAGAAGCAATGCACCACGCCGCCCACCTCGCCAGCTGACTCCGCGCGCAGAATGGTGAGCGCATCTTCGTGGGCATCGCGCACATGGCAGACGAAAGGCCGGCGCGCCGACCGGCTGAGCGCCAGGAATCGCCGGAAGACCTCGGCCTGCTGGTCGCGCGGGGAATGGTCGTAGAAGTAGTCGAGCCCGGTCTCGCCCACGGCCACCACGCGGGGGCTTCGGGCCAGCTTGTCCAGCACGGGCCACCAGTCAGCATCGATCTTGGCCGCGTCGTGGGGATGGATGCCGATGGCCGCGAACACGTCGGGTTCTCGAGCGGCCAGGTCTGCGGCCCGCTGCGCGGTGGCCAGGTCCGCGCCTGAACCGACGCAGATCATCGCCACCAGTCCAGCCTGGCGAGCCCGCTCCAGCACCGCAGGCAGATCCTTGGCGAAGTCGTCGAAATCCAGGTGGCAATGTGAGTCTATGACGGGGACCATGGCCGGCGCTACTGGCCGAGGGCGCTCAGTGTCTCCAACAGCTTGGCCAGCCCGGCATCGGGAGCCATGCCGCAGTCAACCTGCAGGACGCGGCAACCATGCGCTTGCAACGCCTCAAGATCGCCCAACCTCTGGGCGTCGCGTAGCACGCCGAAGCTGAACGGCTCATCGGGAATCGGCAAGTCGGCTGTGACCGAGGCGTGGAGTTGCAGGAAGATGCCGGTGTTGGCGCCACCTTTGTGGAGTTGTCCAGTGACGTGAATGCAACGCGGCCCATAGCCCACGGTGGTCGCTAGATGAAGCCGATCTCGGCAAAGCGTGCGGATGGCACCCAGCAAACTGTCGCGTTCGGGCGTGGGCTGGAAGAAGGCGTCGATGGCGAGATAGTCACCGGGCTTGGCCGCGGCCAAGTGCTTCACAATGACGCTGTCGGATGTATCCACCACGCCGAGCGCGCCGGGAAGTTTGCCGGTCTGCCGATAGCTGTCGAGCAAGCCACGGCTGGCTTTCCCGGCCTCGACGGTTGCGGGTTCGTCAAAGGGATTGACCTCGAGCAGGCTGGCCGCCACGACGGTGGCAAACTCCCAGCGAAAGAACTCGGCGCCGACATCGTACTTGTCGCCCAGCTCGATCTCGTAGACCGGATGCCCTGCGGTAATGATGGCTTCCAGTTGTTCGACCGCCGTGGCTGGAGATCCGCCACGCAGCTTCACCACGACAAACAGCCGGTCCGCACGGTAGCCCGCCGGTGCGCAGGGTGGCTCACCATCCACGGGCACGATGCCGCGCCCCTGCTTGCCGGTTGCGCCGGCGACGAGCTGTTCTATCCATGCGCCCAGCGGCGCTAGCTCGGGCGAGAAAAACAAAGTCAGCTTGTCGCGGCCAACTGCCGCCAGCGCGCTCATGAGAGTCCCCAGGGTCACACCGGGGTTCAGCGTCGGCAACGGTTCCCGGCAGGCGGCGGCCATGGTTTTGGCGCGTGCCACGAGGCGGCCGATGTCTATGCCCATGAGCGCTGCCGGGACCAGACCAAAGTGGCCGAGCGCGGAGAAGCGGCTGGTGATGTCGGGCGGGTTGCTGAACACGCGACGGTAGTGGTTGGCCGAGGCACGTTGATCGAGTTCGGTGCCGGCGTCGGTAATGGCCACGAAGTGTTGGCCGGCCCGGCTCGCGTCGCCGTTCGAACGCTGCAACACCTTGGCCCAGAAGTAGCGCTCCAGCGCGCACACCTCGGGGGTGGAACCGGATTTGGAAGCGACAACAAACAAGGTGCGCTCGAGATCGAGCGAAATCTCAACGGCAGTCACCGCGGCCGGGTCGGTGCAGTCGAGAACAAACACGTTGAGCCAGCCCGCGGCCGGTCCAAAGATCCGCGCCAACACCTCGGCCGGCAGTGCGCTGCCGCCCGTACCCACCAGCACGGCACGGCGGAATCCAGCCTTGCGCACCTCGTCCGCAAAGGCCGCGATGCCAGCCAGCTCGCGTTCCATCTCGCTGGGGGCGTCGAGCCAGCCCAGGTTGTGGCTGATGTCTTCGGGCGCGCGGCAGGTGGGTGCGAAAGTGGCAGCGTCTTTGCCCCAGAGACTGGCCGGGATGCTCTTGGCGGCCAGATGCAAGTGCTCGCTCTCGACGAGAAAGTTGAGGGCGGCGGCGGTCTCCATGGCCGAGATCTTGGCGATGCGACGACCGTGGCGGCCACCGGCAAAGCCAGTGGACAGCCAGGTGTCGACGATCTCGCAGGCATCGCTTTCGGCCAGAAGGCGGCCACCCAGGCAGAGAACGTTGGTGTTGTTGTCGAAGCGCGAGAGGCGCGCGGCCTCGACGCTGGTGGGGGCAAAAGCCCGGATGCCACGCACCTTTCCTGCCGCAATGGCCGTGCCGTGCCCCGTGGCACATACCAGCACCCCGACCGAGCCGACATCGCTGCGGACGGCGTTGGCCACCAGGGCGGCGAATTCGGGGTAGTCACACGCAGCCTCTGAGTTGGTGCCGAAATCCACCACCTCGTGGCCTTGGCTGCGCATGCGATCGACCAACTTGTTGCGCAGGGAGTACCCCGCATGATCACATCCTGTGTAGATCTTCACGACGCCTTCTTTTCTTGCTATCCCAGCTTGAGCATGAAGATCGCCACTTGGAACGTCAACTCGATTCGCGCGCGCATGGAGCGCTTGCGCGCGTGGCTGGCTGCGCAGGCGCCTGACGTGCTTTGCCTGCAGGAAACTAAGGTCGAGGACAAGGCCTTTCCCGTGGAGGAACTGGAGTCGCTCGGCTATCGCGCGGCCGCGTATGGCCAGAAGACGTATAACGGCGTGGCCGTGCTGGCGCGCCAGCCGCTGGAGGACATCGTGCGCGGCTTTGGCGACGGGGTCGAGGATGCCCAGACGCGTTTTCTCGTGGCGCGCGTGGCCGGGGTTCGCGTGGGCAGTCTGTACGTGCCCAACGGACAGGCCGTGGGGACCGACAAGTTTGCGTACAAGTTGGCGTGGCTAGCGCGGTTGCGCGCGTGGCTGGCTGCCCAGGCCGAGGCCAGCCAGCCACTGGTTCTCTGCGGCGATATCAACATCGCGCCTGAGGATCGGGACGTTCACGATCCCGAAGCCTGGCGCAACCAGGTGATGTGCCATCCCGACGAACGGGCCGCCTTGGCCGAGGTCCGGCGCTGGGGCCTGGTGGACGTGTTCCGCCAGCTTCATTCCGAGCCAGGCCTGTACACCTGGTGGGACTACCGCCAGCTCGGTTTCCCCAAGAACCGCGGCCTGCGCATCGACCACATCCTCTGCACCGAGCCGATGGCCGCGCGCTGTCGATCCGTGGTCATCGACCGCGAAGCCCGCAAGGGCCAGACGCCGTCGGATCATGCACCGGTGGTGGCGGAATTTGATAAAACGTGATCACAGCCAATGCCTTAACCCATAGGCCAGCCGCTCCAGCGCACGCTCAAGCAGCGGGCGCCGGCTGAACTGCTCCCAGCGGATTTCGGTTCCGGTGGCCATGTCTTCTAGCAACGTCGCGGCCAGGGCTTCGTTGCATTCGCGATCGAGGGCGTTGACGACCAGTTCCAGGTTGTAGACCAAGGATCGGTGGTCGAAGTTGTAGCTACCGATGGACACGAACTCGTGGTCCACCAGCAGGGCCTTGCTGTGAGCCGCGGGGTTGTGCTGGAAGAGCCGGATGCCGGCCTTGAGCAGGCGGGCAAAGCTGGCTCGTGAAGCCAGATCGGCCAGCAGGCTGTCGCTGGAGATCGGCACGAGCACGCGCACATCCACGCCTCGGGCCACAGCGCGCGCCAGTCCGTTGATGAAGCCCACGTCAGGCATGAAGTAGGGGCTGACCAGGTAAGCCCGTTCACGGCTGGCTCGGATGGCGTGCAGGGCAGCGCGCCGGATGGAGAAGCGGTCGACCAGCTCGCGGTTGGCGACCACGGCCAGGGCGACGTCGCCAGCAGGAGCAGGGCGGGGCACTCGCTTGCGCTTGAAGCGGAAGCGTCGCTTGGCTCGCCAGTTCCACGTGCGCAGGAAGGTCTGCTCGATGATCTGGACCGCTGGGCCTCTCACCTCGACGGCAACGTCGTGCCAGGCACCTCCCTCGTCGCGGGTCTCCAGCCACGCATCAGCCACGTTGATTCCGCCCGCGAACGCGATCTGGCCGTCGCAAACCAGGGTCTTGCGGTGATTGCGCCGGATGAGGGTCCAGAAGCGCGGGCGCCAAAGCCGGTATGGGTGGTAGGCGATGGTGTGGACACCGGCCTGTCGCATGTTGGCGAAAAAGGCGGGCGAGTCGTGACGGCACCCGATGAAGTCGTAGAGCAAGCGGACCGATACTCCGCGTCGGGCCGCGCAGCACAGGGCGTCCGCGAAGCGTCGACCGATGCGGTCGTCGTCGAAGATGTACATCTCCATTGATATGGACGTGGAGGCCGTGTCGATGGCGTCCAGCCAGGCAGGAAACGCCTCGGCCCCGTTGCGCAGAAGGCGCACGGCATTCCCGGTGGTGAGATCGTCCAGGTCTTCGATGTAGGCCAAGGCTGAGTCGGAGCTGGCCGGACGAGAGGGTATGAGAGGAGGCGGTGCCACGGCAGGAGCGAAGCAGTCTAACTGAACTCCAACCGTTTTCATGATTTGACCCGGGGGTTACTACCGAGTAACTTCTGTCCCGCCACGATGGGTCGAGAAGAACACATAGAATTCCAGGGGCGCGTGATCGAGGTTTTGCCAGCAGGCAATTTCAAGATCGAGCTGGAGAACAGCCATAAGGTCCTGGCCCATCTTGGTGGCAAGCTGCGCAAGCACCGCATCCGCATCGTGCTCGGCGACAAGGTCACGGTTGCGTTGACCCCGTACGATCCGACCCGCGGAATCGTCGTGTATCGCGGCTAGCCGCAATGCCCCGACATTCGCCGAAGGTCGTGGCCGTGGCCGCGACGGGCGCGCGCGAAGCGCGCGGGGGCGGTGGGGTGGGCTGTCCGTTCCGAAGCCCCCGAAGGGGGTGGCCGAATCCGGTTCCGCTGGCCGGTGCCCGACGGCCGGTTCCGGTTCCGGCACCGGTTCCGGCTCCGGTCCCGGCACCGGCTCCGGTCCCAGCAGGGCGGGCGCGTCGCTTTCGGCGTTGTAAGATAGTCGCCATGACCCTGGCATCTCTTTCGTTGGCTGCCGCAATCGTGCTGACCTCAGCCCAGTCCGTGCCCGCGCCGACTGACATGGGCGCTTCGGTCGCACCCCTGGTGGAGCGCGTGAAGGCCTCGGTGGTGACCATCCAGAGCATGAAGGTCATTCCCCGGGTTACCCATGAAGATCCTTTCTCGCAGTACTTCCGCGAACGCTTCGGCATGGGCGATGCCCCCAGCCGGCGCGAGACGCAAATGGGTTTGGGCTCTGGCTTCATCGTCAACAAGGCCGGCATCATCCTGACCAACAACCACGTGGTCGCCGGAGCCGACGAGGTGTGGGTGCAGCTTGGCGACCAGCGGCGTTTCGAGGCGCGAGTGGTCGGCAGTGACCCGGCCACGGACGTGGCGGTGATCAAGCTCAACCGGCCGCCCAGCGACATGCGGCCCGTGGTGCTGGGTAACTCGGAGCAGGTGCGGGTGGGCGACTACGTGCTGGCCATTGGCAATCCGCTGGGCCTGGGCCAGACCGTGACCATGGGCATCGTGTCGGCTAAGAACCGCATGCTGGGTGGCCAGATCACGCAGTATGAAGATTTCATCCAGACCGACGCGGCCATCAATCAAGGGAATTCGGGCGGGCCGCTCTTCAACTTCCGCGGCGAGGTCATCGGTATCAACTCCGCCATCCTGAATCCCGCCATGGCCATGAACATTGGTTTTGCCATTCCCATCAATCTGGCGCGGCAGATCGCGGACCAGATTCAGCGCGGCGGCAGCGTGGCGCGCGGCTACCTCGGGGTCGGAACCGAGAACCTCACGCCCGAGAAGGCCAAGCGTCTGGGAATACCATTCGAGCCCGGCGCTTTGGTCAATGTCGTGCAACCGGGATCGCCCGCCGAAGCAGCTGGTCTGCGTCCCAATGACGTGATCGTCGAGGTCGCGGGTCGCCGGGCCGAAGACAGCGGCGGCCTGCAGCGCATCGTGCAGTCGCGGGCCCCAGGCGAGACCGTGGCCGTAGGCTACCTGCGTGGCGGCCGGCGCGCGACCACGCAAGTGCGTTTGACGGAGAACGCCGATATGCGCGGCACCCAGGTGATGGGCATGCAGGTTGTGCCGTTGAGTCCGTCCGAGGTGCAGGAATTGGGGTCCAGCGGGCTGAAGGTCGTGTCGGTCGACCGCCGCAGCCCGGCCAGTGGCAGCCTGCAACCAGGCGACGTGATCACGCATGTGGTGCTGGGAACGCAAGGCAAGCCCGCCACGGCAGCGCTGCTCAAGCAACTGGAACAGAGACTCACCCGAGGCGGCGGGGGCAGACTGGTCATCGTGCGCGATGGTTATCAGCTTGTCCTGACATTGGAGTAGTTTTACGCTAGACAACCTGCAGGACATGTCCAATTCAGCCTCGGCCTCGCCCAAGGCCCACGCGTCGGTCTTGCCACCCACGCTCAAGCCGCCCGCGGATCCGGCGACCCTGGCCCACCGGCAACTGCGCGACGGTCCTTTCTGGCAGCGCTTGCAGGTCTACGCCGAGGTGCCGGAATCCGATTTCCTCGACCATCGCTGGCAGGCGAAGAATTCCATCACCAACGTCCCGCGCCTGTTGGCCGCCCTGCAAGGACTGGTTGACGCCGATTTCGTGCGTGACGCGGAAGAGGGCTTTCGCCACGCGCCCATGCCGGTGCGGGTTTCACCCTATCTGCTCTCGCTTATAGACTGGTCGCGGCCCTACGAAGATCCCCTGCGCATCCAGTTCATCCCGCTGGCCTCGCGCCACCTGCCTGATCATCCCAAGGTGGATCTCGACCCCTTGCACGAGCGGCAAGACATGCCCGTGCCCGGGCTGTCGCATCGCTATCCTGACAAGGTTCTCTTCCTGCCGCTCGACACCTGCCCAGTCTACTGTCGCTTCTGCACCCGCAGCTACGCCGTGGGCTTGGACACCGAGGAAGTCACCAAGCTGCAGTTCGGCGTCGATGTCGAGCGCTGGCGTCTGGCCTTCGAATACGTGGCTTCACGGCCGGAAGTGGAAGACATCCTTATCTCGGGCGGGGACGTCTCACAACTGCGCGATGAGCAGGTGACGTACATCGGCGAGGCCTTCCTGGCCATGCCGCATGTGCGGCGAATTCGCTGGGCCACCAAGATGCCGGCAGTCATGCCGCAAAAACTCCTCAGCGATGCCGCGTGGGTCGATGCCCTGACCGCAATCGCCGACAAAGGGCGCCGTCTTCACAAAGAAGTGATGATTCACACACACTTCAATCATCCCGACGAGATCACGGCCATCACGCAGGCCGCGACCAACAAGTTTTTTGATCGTGGCATCACGGTCCGCAACCAGACTGTGCTCATCCGTGGGGTCAACGACACACCTGTGGTCATGGGCATGCTTATCAAGCGCCTGAGCTTCGTTAACGTGCACCCCTACTACATCTACGTGCATGACATGGTGAAGGGGGTAGAAGATCTGCGCACCACCGTGGAAAGTGGAGCACAGCTGGAAAAACAGCTGCGTGGTTTGACCGCTGGCTACAACACGCCGGCCACCGTGGTGGACACGCCGGGCGGTGGCAAGCGCGACGTGCACTCCTGGGAACACTACGATCGCGAAACCGGAGTTTCCGTATACCGCTCACCCGTGGTGCATCCGGGGCAATACTTTTGCTACTTCGATCCCATTCACTTGCTGCCGCTTTCGGGTCAAGCCCGTTGGGCCGATCCGTCGCAGCACGACGGCATGATCGCGGACGCTCTGGAAGAGGCGCGCAGCCGGCGATGACCTTCGACGAGGAGCTAGAGCGCGCCTGGGCCCTGCTGGAAGCGGGCGATGAGGCCGGTGCCCGGCGTCTGGCGGAGAAGCTGCACGGTGATGACCCAGGCCATCCCGATGTACTTCTCTTGCAGGCCGCCTGCTTCCGTCAGATGGGCGCCATCGAGGAGGCGTTGCAGCTTCTCGAACAGGCAGCCGAGGCTGACCTCAACTGGGCTGCGCCCGAGATCTGGGCAGCCGAAATACTTTCCGAGGATCCCGAGCGGGTGGGGGAGGCTCTGCAGCACGCGGCCGCGGCCCTCGACCGCGCCGAGGAGGAAGACGAGTTTCTCGAAGCCTTGGCGCTCAAGGCGGGGCTTGAGATCGATGTGGGCAAGCCGACGGCGGCGCGCAAGACCCTGGCGGAGTTGCCGCCTCTGCAAGCAGGTGCGGCATTGCCATCCGCCCTCGCGCTGGATTTCGCCCATTTGTTTCTTGAGGTCGGCGATTTGGACGGGGCCACACAGCGGTTTCAGGCGCTGGTGGATGCAGACGACCGCGATGCCGACGCCTGGCACGGTTTGGGCCTTTGCGCCGAGGCTCGGGACGACGAGGCTGCAAAGCGTGGGGCGTGGCTGCGCGTTCTGGTGCTGGATTCCGAGAAGCCGCTGGCTACGCCTCTCCTGTCGGAAGCGCAGATGGCCGAAGTGGCTGAGACCACACTGCGCGAGCTACCGCAGCGGGTGCACGAGCTGATCGCGCATGTACCCATCTTGATTGTCGACCTTCCCGCGCGCGAGGAGGTGGACAAAGGCCTGGACCCGCGCCTGCTCGGCATGTTTGCGGGCTCACCCTACTCGGAGGAATCCGTGATGGGGGGCCAGCCCCAGCTCACGCAGATTCTCTTGTTCCGTAAGAACCTGGAGCGCGCTGCGCACAGTGCCGAGGAACTGGGCGCGGAGATCCGCATCACGCTCCTGCACGAGACCGGGCATTTCTTCGGCATGTCCGAAGAAGACCTGGCCGAAGTCGGGTTGGACTGAGGGCGGGGCAGTCGGCGGGGCCGGATGCCGGAGCCGAATCCGGCGGCCGGATGCCGGAGGCCGATGAGCCCGGCTTCGGTCCCGGAAACAAGCTACATCGTGAACAGATCAGGCCGGGCAGCGGCCTTGTCGATGGCGTCCCCCAACTCCTTCTTGGTGGAGGCAAGACGCTGCAGGATGAGCCGGATGTTGTTGTAGCGCTGCTTGTACTGCTCCATGCGGACCGAATCCGGCGACCCACTCATGACGGCGTCGAAAAGCGGTGTCTTCTCGATGGGGACCAGCTTGTCGCCTTCGGGCTTGGGGCCAACCTTGCGAGGGGTCCAGTTGGCGCCGGTGTTGGAACGAATCATGAAACCCTCGATGTCTGCAGCGCCGCAGGTCTCCGCACCGCCTTTGCACACCGGCTTGCCCACCTCGACCAAAGTGGAGATAGCCAGCTTGCCGCGCGAATCGAACACCACGCCGTAGTTCACGCCTTTGCTGGCGTCTTCGCCGGCTTTGGCAGCCTGCTTGGCCACGAAGGCTTCGAGAACGCTCCTGTCAGCCTTGGTCCGCTTGATGTGGCGCTCGACCTCGCCGAACAGGATAATGGTGTCGTAGTAGTAGTTCATTAGGCGATCGATGGCCAGATCCTCGAGCAGGTAGTAGTTAACCTTGAAGATGCGCGAGGTATCAGGACGCGGGTCCAGCTTCACCTGCTCCAGATCCTCGATCAGCTTGTAGTCGTAGGCGAGTGGCTCTTGCTTGTTGGCCGCCAGCCGCTGCGAACTCATGTTCACCTTCGTCGTGATCTCGGTGATGGTCTTCTGCATGTCGTCCAACTCGGTTTTGACACGCTTGGCGCCGAAGTTGGCTTGGTTGAACATGCGGCGGCCCACGGCGGACGCGCCAAATCCAAAGCCAACCGCGCCGGCCACGAGCACGGCGATGACCAAGATCACCCGGCCGGCCAGGCCGCCCTTCTGCCGCACGCTGACGGCCGGCCTGCCGTCGTCGACAGACTGGAGATCAAAGTGCTTGCCCTCGGGCGGTCGCATGGAGGCGAAGGGATCGTCAAACCTAGGCGCCGCAACAGGAGCAGGAGCAGGAGCGCCCAGCGAAGGCGCCGGCGCAAAAGGCATCGGCGGTGGTGGCGGCGGCGCCAACGGGTTGGGAATGGCGCTCGGGCCGGGGACCGGCTGAGCGCCAGGCCGAGGCGGCGCGACAGCTGGGCCCTTGGCGAGGCCGAGGCGGGCTTTGAGGTCTGCTATGTCCCTACCGGGAACGGGCTTCTTCGGTTGCTCCAAGACATATCTCCGTGCGTGGTTCTGGTGCTGCCTCCCGGGAATTTCCCGAGGATGGCTCAAGATATGAGCGAGGTTAGGCGGGACCTGTCAAGCATAGACTCACCAAGGAGAGAGCACGCCCGGCGAGGTCACTAGTTACAAGGTTGTATTCCTAGCACCACTACCATCAAAGCCACAGAAATTGAAAGTGGGTAGCGTACGAGAATCTTGGCTCGTCACGACGGGCCGACGGGCCGGGTCAGTTTTCGATGTGCTCGCGCCAGAGGTCAGTCGTGGCGGCCAGCGACAAAGCGGCCGATCTGCTCTGCCGAAGCCCGGGGCACGCGGGTGAAGCGAATTCCCACTGGCCCTCGTGAGCCCGACGCAAACACGGCTTCGCCCGACGCTGTGACGATTTCCTCGCTGCCGGGAAGCTGAAATTGCAGGCCCATGAACCGCGTCGTCGCTGCGGGCTCACCGAGTGGCACGACACGCATTCCGGTGCGGCTGATGTTTGTCGCCCGACAGAGGTAGGGGTAGCCGTTCAAGAATCGATTGACCAGAAGGTCAATCTTTCGGCGACGTTCACCTCGACGGTCGTGGTTGTCAGTACTCGACGGAGATTTGGGCGAGCACGCTTTGGTATGCATGATTCCTACATGTAGGTCAAAGTGCGTTTCTTGTCAATTTTTCATGCGCCGACCGTCGATGAGCAGGCGCAACTTGTGAAGATTTGCTATTGTCTAATCGCGGCATGAAGGATCAGGCCATTACTAGAATCGAGTCTGCTGCCGTGCCCCTGGGCCTCTATTCGCGGTCCCTCATCTTGACTGCCCGCGTGCCAGGTGCTGATATTCCCACCGGCGCTCGTCGCGTGTTTCGCTGTTCTGACGAAGCGCGCCTGATCACTTCACCCCAGCCAGCCCGAGGAGCCACATGTATCGCATCAGAATTGGACTGATCGCCGCGGCATTGATCCTGGTTGCAACGGTATTTTTCTTCCTTTGGGTCACGTCTGACATGAAGGCAGCGGCGATTCAGGATGCCGAGGCCAAGGTTTCGCGAGCCCAATCGGTCTACCAACAGATCAGCCGACTGGTCAGTCTCGACTTGGCCAATCTCGCCGCAGAGCTTGGACGCAAGCCCGCTGTGGTTGCCGTGTTCGACAACACGGAGGAGACAGCCTTGCGCCAGGCGGCCTTCGACGAGTGCGAGAAGCTCAACGCCGCACTGGAGAAACAACAGCGGAAGGCCGACATCTTGGCCATCCTGAATTCCACTGGGAAGATCATTGCTCGCAATCTGAACCCCAACGCCGACTACGGCGACGACTTGCGGGCCAAGTACCCGGCGGTGGCTCAGGGGCTCAAGGGAATTCCGGTCAAGGACATCTGGACGTGGCGCGACGGGGGGGTGCACGTGGTGGCGGTCGCCCCGATCACCCGGCCGGACGGCACGACAGTCGGGGCGATGCTAGTCGCCTGGGTGGTGAGCGCGAAGACCGCGCAGGAGAACCGCGATCTTCTGGGAACGGAAATCGGATACTTCCACGCAGACAAGGTGTACACCTCAAGCTTCGTGTCTGCGGCCGACCCCTCGAAGGAGGATGTGACCAAGACGCAGGCCCTGAGCAACTTTTTGTTCTCCGGGGACAAGCTGGCAGCCGTGACGCTCTCCACTGGCGCGCCCACACAGGTCGCCCACTGGTTTCTCGAAGGCCGCGACTACGCTGTGGTAGCGGCACCGATGCCGGGAAATTTTGCAGACAAGACCAGCGGCTTCGCCATCCTCGCCTCATTGAGTGACGGCATGAGCCGGGTGCAAACCCAAGGGATGAAGGTTCTCTTCTTCGGCCTCCTGGCGGTGCTGGTCGTGCTGATTGTGGCGGCCATGACAGCACGCCGGTTCATCGCGCCGCTCGACAAGATTGAACTGGGAGTTGCCGAGATCATCAACACCAACATCGACTACACCTTCAAGCCCGTGGGCCCCGATTTCGAGGGACTGTCAAACAGCCTGAACGTCATGTTGGCCCGTTTGCTGGGACGGGAGGAACCCAACGAAGAAGCGGTCGAAGAGGAAGAGGACGACGACGCCAGCAAGCGCTGGAAGGCCGACCTCATGAGCATCGGCAATACCGAGGGCGCGGCTTCGCCGGCTGCGGTGGCGGCTTTGGCCGAGGAGAGCGAGGCGGCCTACTATCCTAGGCTCTTCAACGAGTACACGAATGCTTTGAAGGCCATCGGCCAACCCACGGTCGGGCTCAGCGTGCAGTCTTTCATGGCCAAACTCAGCCTGGCCGAGGCCGGACTGCGCGAGAAGTGGGAGTGCAAGAGCGTGCGCTTCCAGATCGTAACCGAGGGCGCGGAGATCTGGTTCAAGCCTGTGAAGATCGCGTAGCTCTCGAACGCCGCAGCTTGCGGGCGAGGCAGTTATGACAGTCGCCTCTGGCCTCGACGTTCTGTGCACCGAGAGGATTGATCTGTGCCGGGGCCGGCGGGTGAGCGTGCTCTGCCATCCCGCGAGCGTGGACGCACAATTGGTCCATGTGGTCGATCGCCTGATGGCGGCGGGCGTGCGGCCGGTGCGCCTCTTCGGCCCCGAGCATGGGGTGCGGGGCGAGGCCCAGGACATGGTAAGCGTCGAGGGCGAGCGCGATGGACACACCGGAATAGTGGTCAGCAGTCTGTATGGCCAATCGCTCCAATCGTTGCAGCCGACCCAGGAGGCGCTGGCCGACACCGACATCTTGTTGGTCGATCTGCAGGACATCGGCACTCGCTTCTACACCTTCATCTGGACCATGGCGCTCAGCATGCAGGCTGCGGCCCGTGCCGGCGTGGCCGTGGTGGTGCTGGATCGGCCCAATCCCATCGGTGGCGGCGCAATCGAAGGCGGGGAGGTCGAACCAGCTTGTGAATCCTTCGTGGGCCTGGCGTCGTTACCGGTGCGCCACGGCCTGACCATCGCCGAAATTGCGCGGCTGGTGCGGGCCGGGATTTCGTGGGGCGGGCCGCGCTTCGCTTCACCTCTCGATTTGGACCTGACGGTGGTGCCCATGCGGGGCTGGCACCGTCGCGAATATTTCGAGGCGGCCGGTCTGCCTTGGGTCCTGCCGTCGCCCAATATACCCACAGTGGACACGGCGTTTGTCTACCCCGGACTCTGTCTCATCGAGGGCACCAACATTTCCGAGGGGAGAGGCACGACGCGGCCCTTCGAGATCATTGGCGCGCCCTTCATCGACGGGTTTCGCTTGGCCGAGCTGCTGGCTGGCCACCAGCTTCCCGGCGTGCTTTTTCGGCCGCTCTGGTTCCGTCCCACCTTTCACAAGTTCGCCGGCCAGGTCTGCGGCGGAATTCAGGTGCATGTCACTGACCGCGCAGTTTTCCGGCCCTATCGCTGCGGCGTCGCCATCCTGCGCGAATTGCACGAGGCAGGCGGCGAGTCCTTTCGCTGGCGTTACGAACCCTACGAATTCGTGTCCGACCGGCCGGCCATCGATCTTCTCACCGGCAGCGATGCCATTCGCACCGGCATCGAAGGTGGCTTGTCGCTGGCAGAGCTGGAGGCGACTTGGTTGCCGGCCCAGCGTCGCTTCGCGGAGCGACGCCAGTCCTTCTTGCTGTATTTGTAGGTCCGTCCCCGCGCTCTTGGTTTCTTCTCGCCAGTGTCCCGTTGGGCGAGGATTTGAGGTAGGTTCACGCCATGCGGGTGGCAATCTTCGGCGGCAGCTTCAATCCGCCGCATGTCGGGCACCAGTTGGTCGCGCTCTACGTCCTGGAAACGGCGGCGGTGGACCAGCTGTGGTTCGTCCCCTGCTGGAAGCATCCCTTTGACAAGGCCTTGGAAGCGTTTTCCGATCGCCTGCGCATGTGCGAGCTGGCCGCCGCTGCTCTGGGCTCGCGCGTGCACGTGAGCGACGTCGAGGCTCAGTTGGGCGGGGAGGAGAGCCCGACCTTGCTGACCATCAAGGGCCTGCAGGCGCGCCATCCGGAGCATGAATTCCTCCTAGTCATCGGCGCGGACCTGGAGCCGGAATTGCCGTTGTGGTACGGGGCGGACGAGTTGCGCCGCTCGGTGCAGATGGTGGTGGTGGGGCGCGGCGGTCTTGCAGGTGGCTCGGCCGTGGCCATGCCAGCGGTCAGCTCCACCGAGGTTCGTGCTCGGCTGCTTGCGGGCGAAGCGGTGGAAGGACTTATCCCTCGCAGCGTGGGCGACTACATTCGCCAGCGCGGCATCTACGCGAAAGAGCCTGGAAGAAGTTAGCTTTCTCACCACAGAAGAGCACCGAGAACACAGAGGTCGGAAAGGAAGAAGGGGTTCGGACCGGGCAGTACCCAACCCTTCCCTTTCCGATCCGGCTCTGTGGCCTCTGTACTCTCTATGGTGAAAGAAAGCTAGCCAGCTCTTACGCCAGACACGTGGTGCGCAGCCGGCCGCTGGCGTCGCAATGCAGCCCCAGCCGGGTTCCCCGCCGCAAGCGGCCGGACACAATCTCAGTGGCCAGCGGACTTTCCACCATGCGCTCGAAAGCGCGGCGCAGGGGGCGCGCCCCCAGGCTGCGATCCGGCTCAGACTGGAGCACTTGAGCGACCACGCTGTCGTCGATTGCGAACGAGATCCCGCGTTCGGCCTGCAGCCGGCGGCTGGATGCCAGCGCAAGGCGCGCGACGATAGCCCCCAGCTCTGACTCGGCCAGCGGCGCGTAGCAGAGAACCTCGTCGATTCGATTCCACAGCTCGGGAGGCAGGCGCGAACGCGCCAGCGCCTGAATCGTCGACACGGCAGGCGACCGGCTCCGCCGATAGCACTCACTGCCCAGGTTCGAGGTCATCACGATGGCGCTGGCCGAAAAATCCACGGTGCGACCGCGACCATCGGTGAGACGGCCATCCTCGAGAACTTGCAAGAGAATGAGCAGCACCTCGCGGTGTGCCTTCTCAATCTCGTCGAAGAGCACCACCGAGGCCGGCCGGCGCCGAATGGCTTCGGTGAGCTGTCCGCCGTTTTCGTGAGCCACATACCCGGGAGGCGAACCGATGAGACGCGCCACCGCGTGGGGCTCGCTGTATTCGGACAGATCGATGCGCACCAGGGCCGACTCACCGTCGAAGAGCGCCTCGGCGATGGCGCGGGCGGTTTCCGTCTTGCCCACGCCGGTCGGGCCGAGCAAGAGAAACGACGCGAGCGGCCGGTGACCGCGAAATCCCGCGTAGCTCCGCCGCAGCGCCGCAGCGATTCGACTGCGAGCCTCGTCGTGCCCCACCACGCGCTCGTGCAAGCGATCCTCGAGGTTGCGAAAACGATCGTCGTCATCACGCAGAAGTTGGCTGGCCGGAACCGCGGCCGCGTCGGCTACCACCTCGGCCACGCCGCATTCGTCAACCAGGTTCTGGCCGAGACGGGCCGCGCGGGCCGCTGCGATTTCGGCGATGGCTAGGGCGCGACCGGGATGGGCTCGTTCGCTGGGATAGCGGGGCGCCAGGCGCACCAGGGCGGCGCACACCTCAGGCGCAAAGCCGACCCCGGTAGCTTCCGCCATGGCTTCCAGGCCGGCTTCCACGATTTCCAGTAGCAGCGCTGGAGAAAGAGGCGGCAGAACGACGGTTTCCAGGCTGGTCGCCAGATCAGGTGCCGCCACTTCGATGCGCCGGACGTCCGCCGGGGTCATGGTCATCACCCAGCGGCGGCCGGCGTTCATGGTGCACATGAGCTGCAGCGGCCCGTCGCTGCCTTCGGGTCCCAGCCATGCCGTCCCGTCGAGCACGATGGGAGACGACAGGGGCGCTCGGCGGTGGAGGGCCTGCAGAAGTACGCCGGGCGAGGCCATGGCTCCCAGATCGCCCACCGGCGCCAGTGGCTTCTCCGCTGACGCGGCGGAGAGCGCCGCCAGCAGAACTGTCCGGCCGGAGCCGGGCTCGCCGACGATCGCGATCACACGTGGGGTCTTGGCCTGCAGAAGATCCAACACGCGGCCCACCTCGCGCTCTCGGTGCAGCACCGGCGTGCGTGGCGACTCCAGCGGCAGAAGCTCCCAGGCAGACTCTTCGGTAGTCATGCGCGGGGTCTGCTCGGGCGGAGCTGGGTTGGACTCGGGGCGATTCTCTCGCAGGGAGGGAGCCGCGTCCCCCTGCGCTTCAATCTCGGAACTGCGTTCGTGTTCCCCAGCAGCGGCCAGCCCTAGCGGTACACGGCCGGTTCGTCGATCGGCCGAAGGTCCAGGCCCCGTGAGCGCGCGCAGGACTAGGGCTCTGACCTTTCCAGGATCGTGGCCGATCCGTCGCAACGCCTCCATGCCCGAGCCGGCTAGGCGCAGCACGGCCAGGAGAAGGTGGAGGGACGATATCCGCTGGGCGCCGACTCTCTGGGCGATGCCCTGAGCTTCGCATTCGAGCGCCGCCAGATCGAGATTCGGCTCGCAATGCACATTGGGCGCAACGGCTTCGATCTTGGCGGCCCCGATGCCACGTTCCCCGAGCAAGCGCGCGGCGGCGCCGCCGGCTCGCAGCAGGCCAAGCAGGACGTCAAGGGAAGCCGCTGTCCGGCCATCGGCGGCGGCCAAAGCTCGCGCTTCGACTAGGGCTCCTGTGTAGTCCGCGCTCACACAAACCCCTGCGGGCGCGTGCGTTGGCGCGGAAGCGGCGCAGGGTTCACCAGCCTGGAGCATCAAGAAACAACGCTATCAGGGTGAGCTGCGTCGTCAAAAAACCTCCAGCGGCCGACCGGAAAAGCAGCTAAAGTAATCAGGCCTAGTAACCCACCCCACCGCACGAGGGCCGAGATGTCCAAGTTGTTCCGAGTTCCAGCGACCATTCTCTTCATTCTTATTTTTGTGACCGGGGCCGAGGCGGCGAAGCCAGAAGACGTCTTCAAGGGACGAATCATCATCACAGCAAACAGACTGCCCACGCGTTTTGGTTCGCAGGGGGCGTTTGTCTCCGCGGTACGTAGCCAATCCATCGACAAGGTCTGGCCCAAGGAGGAAAAGGGCAACGATCACGCGGTGTGGAAGCTCGAATACATCGCGTTTTTCGCCCAGCCGCTCAACGACAACGAGATCACGGTCAAGTTCTGGGAGATCGCCCCTGGTCAACAACGCTATGTGGCCGGTGACGAGCAGTACATTCGCGAGAAGGGCAGCCGGATCTTTGCCTCGAGTATTGAAGTGGCCAAACCCGACTTTGAGACGAACAAGAAATACAGCATGACCATCGAGCGCGGCAGCCGCGTGTTGGCTCGGACCGAATTCTGGCTGCGTGGCAAGGGCCCGAACTACAGCGGCAAGGTCGAGTTCACCGACGAGGAAGCCAAGCGGCGCTAGCGCGGGCGACAGCGGACGCCGTGCCGCCGTCCGGCGCACATCATCGGTCTGGAAAGAACACCACATGAATCGTTGCATGACGAGGTTTCTGGTCGCGGGCGTTGGCCTTTGCTTTCTCGGGTGCAATGGCGGTGACAACGCAGACGCAATCCGCCAGGTTGGCCAGGCCAACGACAAGGTCGTGGCATGCAAGGGCGAGGTCAGCGAGCTCAAGAGTCAGGTTGCCGGCCTCAAGCGCCAGCTGGCCGAGGCGGCGGCGAATCCCAACCGTCTGCAGCTCAACGATCCCGAGATCCTCAACTTGATCGCGGACCTGCGAAAGCAGAAGCAGGCGGCGGGAGATGAGGTCGCAATTGGCAGGGGCGATCTCAAGCCGCAAGACGCCAGCCGGGTGGTCAAGCGGGGCGCGCAGGCCATTCAGGTGTGCTACGAACGAGCGCTCAAGAGGAATTCCGCGCTTCAGTACCAGGCGGGACTGGCGCTGATCGTCGAATTGACAGTCAGGCCGACGGGCGCGGTGAAGGAAGTCAACGTCAAGCCGTCCGTCGATGCCGACATGACGTCATGTTTTCAGACCGCGGCTATGCGCTGGAAGTTCCCGACCTTCGGTGGCGAACCGGTGGTTGTCGCGCAAAAAGTGACGCTGACTCCGAAAACCTAGTGGAGCGCGGCTGTGGTCGTACCCGTGCACGCCGACTTGGAATCACGGATGGCCTGACAGAGCTTCTGGTAGCGCGCTTCCACGGGATGGTCGAAGGTGCGCGGGCGTCGGCCGGGATCATTGACCGTGAGACGGGTCGTGGTGACCTCGGTGGTGTCGACGCCCAGGGTCCGCGCCAAGGCGTAGTAGAGAACGCCAATGCGATGAGGATAGTGA
>Ga0224523_1000434_pt1 | contig 22437 bp, 15 predicted proteins | sample CFST50metaG_FD_182732 | JGI IMG/M metagenome (GOLD analysis project Ga0224523, IMG submission 182732) | Peat soil microbial communities from Stordalen Mire, Sweden - C.F.S.T50 | ecosystem: Environmental > Terrestrial > Soil > Wetlands > Peat | place: Sweden: Norrbotten County, Stordalen Mire...
ATTCAACATTTGTGTCAACCGGTCGAGTTCGGCGGTAGACTCTGATCTTAGCGAAGCTTTATCGAAATCAAAGAAAATATTTTTTAGAACAATTTTATTTCCGACTTCGATTTTTTTCATTCGGATATCTTTCAAGATCTCATTAAAACCTGTAGCTGCAGGGATGTCAAAATTTTCCGAATGAAATAAATACCCATCGGCTTTTACTGCAATTCCGTAATTGACCCCTGATGGCAGTGATACAAGGTATTTCCCCGTAGCGCTGTTAGATTCAAAGCTGGCAATGATTTCGTTTTTAACATTGTTGGTGAGTTCAATGGTAGCCTTTAACGGACTGGAAGATTGATCATCAATGATAGTACCTTTTAGCAAAGTAAGCTGGTTGGATTTAATTTCAACAGTAGGTTCAATAACAGTTTCACTTAATGGTTTGGTAAGGCTTGCCAGAAGGTTGTCTTCGTTATTGCTGATGACAGGTTTTTCCGGGCCTAAAAAGGTTATCATATAAATATCCTTATCTCCATAACTACCTGCCATTGCTGAAGAATAATACCCATGAATACCACTACCTGAGATACTGAAAAATATATCGTTATCGGGCGTGTTTATCGGGTATCCTATATTTTCCGGCTCTGACCATTTCCCATCTTCAAAAGTTGATTTGAAAATATCATATCCCCCCATTGTTTTATGTCCCTTGGAACTGAAATATAACGTTTTTCCGTCGGGATGCATGAAAACGCCTTCTTCATCATATTCTGTGTTTATGGTAGGACCAAGGTTAACGGCTTTTGTCCATTTTCCTTTTTCATTCATTTTTGACATATAGATATCTCTGCCGCCATAACCACCGGGTTTATCGCTGACAAAATATATTGTTCTTCCATCAGGACCAAAGGATGCACTCGATTCGTGATAACGGCTGTTAATTACTTTTGAAAGTCGTTTGGGTTTTGACCAATGGTTACCTTCCAGTTTGCATTGATAAATATCACCGCCTCTGCTTCCTTTAAAGATCAATAGTGTTTGCCCATCGGGCGAAAGACCTGCAGTAGCATCATGACTATCGCTGTTTAAAGGTTTTCCCGGATTTATTGCCGGACTCCAGGTATCTCCATTTTTATTTGATATATAAATATCTTCATAGAACATCAGATCATCGGATGCTCTTCCGCCACCTGTTGTATTGTCTCTTCTTGAAGTAAAAAATAATACGGACTCATCGGCATTAACAATAGGGCTGTATTCGGGATATATAGTATTTATGCTTGCTCCAAGGTTATCAATAAAAACACGAACAGGTGTTTTTATCAATTCCTTTCCATTATTTGATTCTGTGACTTTTCTATCAATATTTTTGGAATATTTGGCAAGTTCTTGCGGAGTAAGCGATTCTTTATAAGTATTGTATTCGGCAATTGCTTTGTCAAACTCATAATTTAAATGATATGCCTGTCCTAACAGATAATGGATGTCTGGGCTGACCTTTGGATTAAGCAATAAAGCTTTTTCAAGGAATGGTATTGATTTGGTCTTATTATAAGAATTCATATAACATTTCCCGATCTTATAATTTAACAATGCATTGTTGGGATTGAAATCCTGGGCTTTCAGATAATGATCCAAAGCCAATGAAAAATTGCCGCTATTAGGAAGTATTGCCTGATCGTAAAGATCATCACCGGCTCCAAGTTCTTTAAGAGCGGATCTCAGTTGGCTTGTGTTATCAGGGAAACTCTTTTTGTTGAATTCTACATTTGTCTGAGAAAATACATTTGCTGTAATTCCCGTGATGAACAAAAGAGTTAAACATAAAATATAATGGCGCATATTTGATGTGTTTATGTTTTTCATGATCTTAATTATTTACAATTTTTCGAATAAGTTTCCGCATTGCTTACCCCAAGAGATGCTGCTTTTTTCCAGTCTTCACATGCGCCTTTCGAATCCCTCAGCATTTCCCTGGTAATTCCCCTGTTCAGGTAAGCATACCCGTAATTTACATCAAGGCTGATCGCCTGATCATAATCAGCGAGTGCTCCTTTATAATCTTTTTGCTTATATTTTGCATTGCCCCTGTTATTGAAAGCATAGGCATAATCGGATTTTAATTTAATGGCTTTATTAAAATCATCAATAGCTCCGGCATAATCCTCAAGTTCTATTTTTACCGTTCCCCTGTTATTATAGGCAAGATAATAATCCTGATCGATTTTTATCGCAGCAGTATAATCTTCCAAAGCGCCTTTATAATCTTCGAGTTTTTTCTTTACACTGCCAAGATTGTTAAAAACAAAAGCCAGAGAAGGATCTATTTTAGCAGCTTGTTCGTAATCTTCTTTTGCTCCTTTATAATTTTCGAGCATTTTCTTCGCGCTGCCGCGATCATTGTAGGCATATGCATAATCCGGTTTAATTTTTATTGCTGATGTATAATCATCAATTGCTTTTTGGTATTCGGCGTTTTCAAAATATATTCCTCCGCGGTAATAGTATGCCTGTGCATATGATGCATTCAATGATATTGTTTTTGTATAATCGTCTAAAGCTCCCGCTTTATTTCCCATTGCATATTTTGACTGCCCGCGACTAAAAAGAGCTTTATCATTTGATGGATTCAGTTCTATCGATTTATCAAAATCAGCTATTGCACCTGGGTAATTTTTCTGTTCATATTTTGCAGAACCCCTGTTGTAATAAGCTTTTTCAAACCCGGGTTTCAGCGTTATCGCTTCATCAAATTTGGTGATAGCATTGTTGTAATCTTTATTACCAAAGAATGTGATACCATCGTTATAAATCATTTCGGCTTTCTGATCATCGACTCCTTTTGCAATAACAGTATCTTGTGCGTATGATGAAATACCGGCAACAGATAATAAAAAGAATAAAATCAATAGCTTTTTCATATTTTGAAATTTATATTATACATAAAGTTATCGCAAGATAATAAATTGTTCCGATTTAAAAACGCAAAATCTTATAAAATTAATGAATGAAATATCTAAAAGCAAGCTCTGCAATAACAAATAAGCAAAAAATTATACTTGCCATTCCGTTTAACGTTGCGAATGCTTGGTTCACGCGACTCAGGTCAGATGGTCTTACTATAAGATGCTCATAAAAAAGCAATGAAATAAAAATCGCGGTACCTATCCAGTACAATAAGCCAAAGCCAATTACCAGGCCTACAAATACGATTATTGCAGCCGATAATAAATGCAGAAAAGCAGAAATCCATAAAGCACCTTTGATACCAATGCTTTCAGGAACAGATTTTAGCTTTTGTGATCGGTCAAATTCAATATCCTGAAGCGCATAGAAAATATCAAAACCGCTTACCCAAAAAAGTACGGCAAAAGAATATAAAACAGGGTATAAAGCAAAATGACCGGTAACAGCGAGATATGCGCCTATCGGTGCAAGCGATAAACCAAGTCCGAGAACTGCATGACAAAGAAATGTAAAACGTTTTGTAAAACTATAACCCAATACAACCAGCATGGCTACAGGCGAAAGATAAAAGCAAAGTTCATTGATGAAATAAGTTGTCGTGATAAAGCCGATAATATTTATCATCACAAAAATTAATACGGCTAAAGGATTTATTACTCCTGCAGGGATTTCACGTTTTGATGTTCGTGTATTTTTTCTGTCATATTCCCTGTCGATATACCTGTTGAAGCCCATTGCCGCATTTCTTGCAAACACCATACATAACAATACCAATAAAAAAAGATGAATATTAATATGACTGTTGCTGTCAGCTAAGCCAAGAAAAAAACCAAGCAAAGCGAAAGGCAGCGCAAACACAGTGTGTGCAAATTTTACAAGCGAAAGATATTTTGAAATGTTTTTAAAAATTTTCATCCTGTTAAAAAGGTAATATGCAAAGTTACTGATTTTGTTTTTAGAAAAAGCCCCGTTTATTCAATTTTTCATTGCCAATTACTAAGATTAAATTTTTATTAATAGTACTATAATTTTCATCAAGGTATTTTTTTCTCGCAGATATACGCAAATTTTTCCGCAGATATATGCAGAAATAAATGTATACAATTTCCTGTCTTCTGCGATTATCAGCGATATTTATCAGCGTTAATCAGCGAGAAATATTTATTTGTGCCGATTGACAACCTATTTTTTTCTATTTTAGCAATATGAATAAATACAAGGTAATAAAAGATTATATCAATTATTATTTCGGGGCGAAAACAAAATATTCCATCCATTCGCCTTTTGTATTTGACTTTGTTACTAATGTTCTTGAACAAAAAAAAGTTAAAAACGAACAACTCGGCAAAATTGAAAAATTAAGGAAAGAACTTTCTGTTTCAAAAAATGAAATAAAAATAAAAGATTTCGGTGCAGGTTCTGAACAGAAAAAAGCAAACACAAAAAAGATAAGTGAAATTGTGAGGAATTCCGCCAAAAGCAGGAAGTATGCCAATTTGCTTTACCGTGTAATTACTCATTATGGATCTCAAAATATTCTTGAACTGGGAACATCAGCAGGATTGACAAGCATGTATCTGTCATCGCCATCATGTGTGAACAGTGTAGTTACTATTGAAGGTTGTCCTGAAACAGCACGACTTGCAGAAGAAAATTTTAAGCGGGTTGGTATTAAAAAGATAAAACAAATTGTCGGAAATTTTGATGATGTTTTACCTGCAACATTAAAACAATATCCTGGTCTTGATTTTGTTTTTTTTGATGGGAACCACACAGAAGAAGCTACGTTGCGCTATTTTGAACAATGCCTGCCTTTTATTTCAAATGAAAGCATTTTTGTTTTTGATGATATCAACTGGTCGGAAGGGATGAAGAATGCCTGGGGCCGCATTAAAGAACGTGCTTCAGTAAGTGTTAGCATTGATCTGTTTTTTATTGGCATTGTATTTTTTCGTAAAGAATTAAGCAAAGAAGATTTTGTGATACGATATTGAAAAAATAAGTGCCTAAAGTTTGCCCGCCTGACCGAACGGGCAGGAAGTGCTTATAGTGCCTAAAGTTGAGGGATAAGAGTTATTAGAAAGTAGTTATAAGTTGATTTGGTTTATTGCCTTATTTATATTTTCCCTTTTTATTTTTGATAATGTATGCTTATTTGCATGTGGTATTTTAGAATAATTCATATACATAATATCTACTGGTTCGTTCAACCCAGTTATTGAAATTAAATCGTAATATCCAATCGGGGAAGGTTGAATAAATTAACTTCTTATGTCGTTTAATATCTTTTACAACAGCTTTATCTGTTGTAATCAGTAATTGTTTCCTATTATTAACAAGATCAATATTATCAATTGAATTTATTTTAATTAGTTCAAGATTTGTTCTTTTATAGTAATAAATATTACGGTATGGGTTGTCTGTTAAATAATATAATATTGCTGGTCTTTTATATTCAGTATAAATTTTATTGAATAAAGATATCTGCGCATTTGCAGGTTTAAAAACGATTATGGTCAACAATGCGATATTAATAACCCAAAATAATTTTGCAAAAATTCTGACAAAAATATTGGTTAAGAATAGCTTATTCCATTTTTTTTGAATGATCTCAATGGAAGTAATAATAACAATGGGGATAAATCCAATAACAGGAAACAGGAAGCGAATTTCTTTATGTCCTATTATAAAATGAATGAGCAAAAACGGAAAAATGGTCCACGTTAAAATATCTTTTCTTTTGAAAATAAAAACCAGAATAAAGCTTAGAATTAGGACAATGCTGAACGGTGGTATTGCCCGGATAAAAACATCTTTAAAATAAAACCACCAGGGTTTAATGCCAAAATCAGAAACTTTATCCAGTATTATATTTTGCTCAAAGTAGTTCCATAATGATAGGGTCCATTTTCCATAATACCATCTATCAATAAATATTCCCAATACGATCATGACCATTATTCCAAGGATTAAAAATGCGGTGTTACCCCAATTTTTTTTAATTAATAAATACCATAAAATTAATCCTAGAATGAGAAAACCTCCCTGGTACCTGAATAAGAATGACAATCCCAAAAGAAAGCCAACATACAGGTAATAAAATTTATTTGGAAATTTTTTGTTATTCAGAAGTGCAAATGCAATTAAAAAGATGCTACCTGACCAATTTTCAGAAGAAAACCTTACATTATTATAGATCATGAACCAAATAAAAAATGACAATAATAAAAACCATTTCTGTAACACAGGATCGAGTATTGATTTGTTATATGATTTGTAAATCATATACATGCCTAGAAATGCAATGGCAGCAGATAATAGCCTTAAAAATATTGTTATTGTAAATGGATTATTTATACCAAATATATTGAAGAAATGAAAAAGTAATACTACAATTGATGGCTGAATTGTTGCCCGCATTTGGTAATTATACTCCCATGGCAAATTATCCGCTACGGTCATATTTAGTTTTAATCCTGCAAATTCTAGAATCTGGATATGCTCGTCAATATGGTGATAGCCTGCGGAAAAGAATGCGGTAATTACTAAAACTAGTATACTTAAAACAAATATGTGTTTTTCTTTCATTTACTTTCTAACTTTAAACTTTTAAACTTTGAACTCCGCGCCAGCGGCCTGCCAATGAAGCAAGCTAAGTTGTGTGCTGTTTATTTAGTGTCTGCGCGGAAAATCCATTTTCTTCGTTATGCTTGCAAAAAAAATGCTCATTTACATAGGTAAACTGCGCTTTTTTATCGCTGCGCAAGCCTCGAAACTGAACTTTCCTCATCAGACACGCAGTTTTCGTACAAACACTATTTATTTTCTTGGTCAATTAACTTCCATACTTCTGTATTAAAGTTCGCTTTATTTATTCCTGTCAATTTGTTTAAAGTTGTAAAATAGTTTTCATTACTCTTTTCATATTTCCCGCATTTAAGAAACTCAACAACAGCATCAAATCCTTTTTCTTTTTCAAGTTTTTGAACTATTAATGCATTAATAACATATCCTGCAATTAAGTGTTTATCTTGGCTATCGCCAAAGTTGTAAAGGTACATATCAAGCCAGTTAGTTTGCCTGTTTTTACTTACTCTTTCAGTAAACATTTTATATATTTCCTTCCAGGTCAAGCCCCAACTTCCACCATATAAATAGGCGCAACCTTCATCAATAGGTTTATTTATTAAACTTACTGATATTACATTATGCAACCTATCATGCCATAAGTCGTGAGGATCAAATGAATTGAAATTATCACCGCCATCATTCGTAACAATTACGGAAGTGTTTTCATAAGAATGACTCAAGCTTATATCATTTCTACCGTTGTAATCAAATTTATATGTAATACCTAATATTTGCAATGCTTCTGTTGCATCATTACAGCAATAGTATTCCATTAATTTATTATTGCTGCCAAGTTTGGTATCAAATAATGAAACATACTTACTAAAATCGGTTGCTATAGGAATATTTAATTCGTTTTTAAAATGAAAATTTATCTTTCCTATTTTTTTTACCTTCCAGTATTCAGTGTTCGATGATATGGGCGAACTAAAAGAAAATTCTTTTGAATGTGAAACTTTTCCAATAAATTCAAAATTTGCTCTAGGTATGGAAATACTGTCAGCCGTACCGATAAATGAAAGTTGAATGAAAAAAGTGCTGTCATTTTTTTGAACAACATTTGTCAAATATGGTTTATAAAAATGATTGTTTTTATTCTTTTCACTTTTTTGAATTCCGTTAATTTCATCAATCAAATCAAGTGTTTGGACTTTGTCTTGAGTGCTGATATATGGATTGTTTGAATTATCTATTTCAATCATATTCAGAAAATTCGAGAACCCTGATATTAATTTATTACTTATAGTACTGTCCTTTGGTAAATTAATACCTTGCATGACGACCAGATTTGTTTGGCAAAATGATTTAATGCTAAACCCTAAAATAAGTATTAAAATGATTACTGTTTTTTTCATTTGTAGTTATGTTAAAGTGGTTTTTGTCTAAATTGCACTGCTCTATCCCTTCAACCACCCGCCATTGAAGCAATGCAAGTTATGCCCAGTAAACTTATTTATCATTTTAACTTTAATCTTAAATAATAAATATTACTTTGTTCATTTACATTCTTGTCTATGTCTAAAACTTTTAAAATTAAAGAATAATCTGTTTCCCAAACAAAATCTTTTGGTATCCATATTCTTTGGTCAAGTTCAAAATACTTTTCAATTGTTATATATTGGCCTTGATTAATAACTTTCCAAACCTGGAGTCCATTTGGCTCTCCTTCCATTCCAAATTCTATTGATAGGTTTGCAACAAACTTGTCGTTAGGTGATACTTTTGGCACATTCCAAATTGTAATTATTTTACCTGTATTTTTATCAACGAGATAATTCTCGAAATGTTCATAGAAAGTTCCTCCAACGATGTAATAACCAATTTTATCAAGCTGTCCTAAATACTTATATTCTCTAGAGTCCATGGCTTCAATGTCAAGAGCGGTATCTTTAAAAATAATATATGGTCTCCATTTTTCTTCAATTGGCAATTTAATTATTCCATTTATTTTATTATAAATAGAAGTATCATAAAGTGTTCTGTCTTTATTTGTCAACTTAGCTTTTTCAAAGTCCTGTTTAGTTGCTTTAGTTATTGAAAATTCTTGAATACTGTCACTTGTTGAAATATTGTCAATCTTATTGCTTTTCTGTCCACAGGCAGAAAAATAAATTAATATAAATAATATGAATAAATGTCTTCTCATTTTATTGGGCATAACGATTGTGTTTACGAACCAAAGGTTCGCATATTTTCATTATATTATCACTCCCAAATTTAAACATTTTTCACACATCCTAAAATTTATTGCTTTAATAAGTGTAACAAGCTTGTATATCGTACGGTTACAGTTGTGTTAGGATTATTACCATCTCTCCCTGACTGTGGCTGACTGGTTTGGTTGTTTTAAGACAAAAGAACGTTAAAGAATATTATTTCATTTACTTTTTTCCTTAGATGAAAAAAGTAACAAACCCGCCCGAACGTACCGTTCGGTACGGGCGGGAAAATCAAGGCTGTATTTTTTTAATATTCTTTCTTCATGATATTTTTACCTCTTTTCTTTTGCTTGTCCAAAAGAAAAGTTCCAAAAGAAAAAGACCCACTTCCGAAGGCATTTCCCCAACACACAAGCCATCACGAATGTGCAAACTTGCCGGCAACGCTTTTTATTACGCCCGCTTCGCTTACGCAAAAGCTAACGCTTCTGTAATAAAAAAATGTTGCCTTTCGCACAAGCCTATTGTTTGCCCATTCTCGCATGCTGACGGAAGTGTTTTTGATTTTTTCAAAATCATTATATTTTAAGAAATAGCGATTCTTAATTTATCTTCATTTCTGCGTAGCAGAAAAAGCGCGAAAGCCCGGCAAAATTGCGGGGACAGGGTTAGCGTGAACGAAATACTGGTTAAGAATTCTTACAAAGTAGACTCTGAAAGAGAATATTGTTCTTTGTTAGAATTCTTACAGTATTTTGGAGAGGGGAGAAGCATAATTTTGCATAGCTTTTTCTTTACTCCTTTCTTTTGGCAATGAAAAGAAAGGAGAATAAATAGGAACTTATCAAACAGCGGTGACTTTTCTTTTTTGGGCAGTAAAAGAAAAAGAATATTTATTTTTGGAATAGCAAAAGAAAAGAGATAAAAATATTTTGAAAATTATTAAGTGCTTTAATTTATGTGTATTCAAGCCAAAAGAATATTAAAATGAATTGCCATCTTATTTTTTTCTTTATTATTCTTTTCTGCTTGATCAGAAAAGAATCAAAAGAATCAAGAAAAAATGATGCTTCCCCACTCTCTGAAATTTTGAAGAATTCAATGCAAAGCTATATCACCGCCTGAAACAGCGGGCTACTTTGCTTGATTTCTAGTCAAAATTTCATTCACTCCAGCCTTATCCTCGCCATTTTTTCTTCCCATCGCGCTTTTCCTGCTTCGCAGAAATTAAATATTTTCAAAACAACTAAACTGTCATTCCGACCCGCTGGCTGGCGGAGAGGAATCACAGTTATAATGTAATTGCATTCAATTAAAAAACCCGCTATCAGGCGGGTTTTTTTGTGAAGATGAACTTTTACTTATTCGATAGTTATTCCTGTAAAAGCTTTATACCATTGTATAAAAAGGCTGTCGTAAGGGAATGGATGCTTACAAAATATGAATACTTACATATTCTGTTGTCCATTTGCCGGGCTTGTTGCGGGTGTTTATCCAACGTCCGTAACCATAAAGCCACTTACCCGAGTCGACGCTGGTAAAATTAAGTTCCAGTGGCGAGCGTGTTGCACTTGCAAACAAGAGGCATTCTTCGGGTCCTTTCGGAGCCGTAGTGCCTGTAGTATAGCAAAATTCAAAGCGTGCGATCTTGTCGGGTTTTCCCTTGCGTTTGGTACCGTCAGCTCCGGGCTGTTGTTTGAACAGTATAAGTATCGTACCACCGTTGCCGTGTTGTGCCACCATCAAAGGGGTGGTGTCAGGGTCGGAAGCAGGAGTCCTTTTCTTGTTGTAAACATGCAGTCCCATGGCAATACGCTGGCTGTCGCTGATATTCGTGTTAAATGCCAGCCACTGCTTTATAAACAGCCTGATAGCCGAAACATAGCTTGCGCGTGCCGTGTCCTTTGTCTCAACATCGGAACCTGAGCGCTTTTTCTTGTTTCTGGCTGTAGCCCATGCAGTGTCCCATACAGCTTTCAATGTGGTGATCGTATTGAAAGATGTAGTGGGTATGCCGAAAGCAGTTAGATTAGGCGATACTGCCGAATAAAGGATACTTTGAAATATATCAAACTCCTCGTCTTTATGGGGAATCACATCATTATCTTTCATATAGCTTCAACTTTTTTGTTAAACAATATGTTCATGGCATCCCCCGGTCTCATAATGAGTCCGTGGGTAATCGGTATTGTGATACGGACATTTCTCAGCGCTGACGGGCTGCCCGTAAGTTTTACCCGTTCGTTCTTTCTTATTTTATTAATAATATAGATTGTCTTGTTATCATCATGGAATGTTCTGTTATCATCATGAAAAGTTTTGGAGATATCATGAAATGTTCTGCTATTATCATGGAAAGTTTCGTAAACATTATGGAAAATTTTGGAGATATCATGAAAATTTTTAGAGATATCATGAAAATTTCCAGAGATATTAACAGAACTTCTGTAACTATCCCTGGAAGAATCTATATGAATAACAAATGAATATTTTTCTATGTTCAGGAAGCCAGGAAGGGAAGGGATACTTTTTTTATTATCCCGTTTCGAATTAGTATACGATGCCTGTAAAGATGGATATGTCGCTGTGCTTAGCATACCATTGCTATTTATATTCAAGTTTATGTTTTGATTATAAAGTAGCGGTCATTTCCATAGATAAAGATTAGTTTGTGAAAAATTGGGTTTAATCAGAATTAATATGAAAACGGCGGAATGTTTTTGTTATTGTAAAGGTTGTAAAATTTTTAATGAAAATATTACAGATTAATGATTTTCAACATTTGCCCCAGCCCTGAAGGGTGTGTTGAAAATCAATTTGCTCCCTTTAGGGTTTGGGGCAAACAAATTGATTTTATTAGTAATTGTTATAATATACAAAAATAAAAAATTTAAACAACCTCTAAATAGTCAATTTTTTTTTATGCTGTTTTTTTGACTCACTTTTTATGCTGTATCCCTTTATTAGCAGTGTAATTGCTTGTGCCAAACTAAAAAAGCGAAAACAATTAACACGATGAAATATTTTTTTGCATATTAAAAATTAAAATATCTTCGTTATTTAAAAAAAATGTGCTTATGGACACCTACTTCATAAACCGGCTAACACCCGACCTGAGTTTGTTTACAGAGACCGCATGTTTTTATAATCTCTATTTTATAAGCGACAAACTATTTTTAAGCTCACCGCTTGCTTTGCATATTGAAATTTACCATGAAAGCTCAATATGGGGTGAGGAATTTATCCTTAAAATGATGGAAACATATTGGAATGCCGCTGGTGATACTGCTTCTGTCGATGATCTGCATGAGCTGATCAAATCAATGAAGATGATCAAAAAAGTAAAACATAAAGGAAAGCCGGAATTGTTGATGATCAACCAGTATAATTCTCTTCTTATTAAATTTAAACAAGAGCTTATTGAAGATCTTGAAAACAAATTTCAGGGCGTTTGTGTTTTCGGGTGGGTTGATCTTTTTGACAGGAAAACGGTCATTGCATTAAATTATGTTCATTATGAAGCAGAGAAAGATACAACGAAAGAAGATCCCCTGATAAAAAGGATAAGCGATGAATTTCTTGATGATGAAAACAAAAAGAAATTCTATTTACTTCTCCCCAAATTTGTTCAGCTTAAAAAAGAATTTTCAGTTGCCAAAGAAAATAATAGGTTTGAAGGCGATCCCGATTTTTATAGTTTTCCCCTGTATCAAATTCCTTTACTCCCTTCGCTTAGCAAAGAAACAATGCAGCTGATACGCGGCGAGCTGCTTCGCAAAGCCCAGCCATTTACAGGCATGCTCAGTGAATTCAAATCAACAATGCAGAACAAGGTTTTCGGTGAACATGTAAAAGAACTTGCGAACGAATTTTATAAAAAAATAAAACCAGAAACTGAAATGTTCCAGCAATCTATTGACAAGCAGATCTATTTTCAGCAAGCCATCAATGCCGTGGGTAGTTTTGTATATTACAAGTTGAATGTTGGCATAGCTTCGGTTGCCACTATAATAGATTATTACCGCGAATCAAACATATTGCTGCCATTTGTTTACGAAGCGCTTAAGAAAAACCTTTCACTTCATATGGATATGAATTCATGCGATGTGTTCTTTTATCTGACCGAAGTCGAACCAGCTAATGATAACGCTTTATGAAAGTATTTTTTATAAACAGGACAAGTACAAATATAAACGGTAATATTGAAGGAGTATACTTCTATTACCTTTACCTGCTTGCAGAAAAAGCCGAATTAAATTCATTACTGCCTTTTACTATAGGCATGTGGCTTGAAAGCAATAACTGGTCAGCGAAACTTATTATTGAAATGTTCTATTTGTACTGTCCTCCCGAAAGCATGGCAACACCAAAAGAAAAGATACTTTCTTTTTTAAAGTCAGCAAATGAAATGAAACAACATAAGCAAAAATCAAAAGAAGAAATTATCTTTTTAAACCGCTTTAAAGGTTTCATTGATAGATTTAAAAAATATGTAATAGAATACCATGAATGGATGTTAAAAACAGTGAATGTTTGGAATTGGATAGATCTTTTAAAAGAGGACGTTTTGCAGTTATCCTGGAATGAAGAATATAATTTAAAAGATATGAGCGAAGATGAAATGATTTCGCTGATATATACACATATCATTCAGAAAGAAGAGTTTTTTTTGCTTGATGGCATTTTAGGAAAATACATGAATGAAATTCCGCTCGACAATTATAAAAAAGGAACATGGTCGTTTAAAAAACCGGAGATATACAGCTTTCCATTGTTCAGCATTCCTTATGGTAAAAATTTAAGCAAGGAAAATATGAGCATATTGCATAGAGAACTGCAAAACAAGATCAGTCCGATCTCCACCAAACTCAACGAATTCAGGTCATCATTATTTGATGAAGATTTCGGCGATGCCGTGAAAGAAAAAACAATGTCTTTTTTCGAAACGTTGATACCTGAAACCGAACTTTTTCAAAAACATATCGACAGCCAGATGTATTTTCGACAAGTTATAAATTCCGATAAAGATTGTTTTAACGCACAGATCAGGGTAGGCGTTTGTTCAATTAAAACGATGGCGCATTACTTCGGAAAATCAAAAATACTTTTGCCTTTTGTTGCTGATGCCCTGAAAAAGAAGCTTGCCATGCATACCGATATTAATAAGAGCGAAGCTTTCCTGTATATAAAACTTCCCGAACATATCTTAAAAACAAATATTCCCTCATATTAAAAAACAAAACCCATGACAAAACAAAAATTTGAACAGTTTGAGATCGCCAGCCTGCCCGATTTTCCGGCAGTTACACTGAATAAAGTAAAAGACTTTATCCGGCTGGTGGAATTACTGGAATACATGCACGTGTTTGTTGTATCAGAGACCAGGGACGAACAAACCGAAACAAAATTTGTGTTGCTTCACAACGAAGTGATGTACCTTATCAACGCACATGGTTTTAAAACACTGGACGAATTCGAAGATGCCGAAGAAAAAGGCTTTACCAACGCCGGCGATTATTACGATGCCAAACGCGGAGGCTATCTCAACAATAAAGATTATGCCGAAAGCAAACAAATAGGGGTCATCGACAGAGGTCTCCACATGAAAGCGCAGAAATTAGGCTTTTTTGATCATTATGAAGAATTCAAACTTAAACTCGAAACAAATAAAAAAACGATACCCGAGGATTTTAATATTTCAGAATTCGATAATGCGCTTAAACTTTTTCAATTTGCAACAGAAAGAGGATTTAAAGATTACGGCGATTTTGCAAAAGCATTCTTTCTCGGATTTACCGAACAGGCTATTTATGAAGATGCGAGAGCCAAAGGATTCACTTATGCAAAAGATTTCAGGGATGCCGTTTGTATGGGATTCGACAGCATACGCGAATACCAGGAAGCAACGCATCTTAACATTAAAACGAAAATAGAATACAGCTGTTATGATTATTTGCGCAAAGCAGCAAAAAATAAATATGGTTTCGATGCAGTACTGCTTATTGATGCTTTGAAAGTTCATGAGAACGGGAAAAAGCTTTCGGTAAAAAAACTTTTGGACATTATAGAACAGGAAAAAAACAAATGTAAGTTCCCGCGCAGTGATGGCAGCGGAAAGAAATTACCCGAATGGTTCATTTGCAAGCTTAACTCCGATAAGGAGATCATCCAGTTTTTCAAGGAATGCAGGGAGCTTGATGATTTCGGTATATTCGATGAAGATGGTGAATTTTTTGAAGTGTCGCGTATGTCCGATACTACAATATATGTGGATGGAAGCAATGTTGCTTTTTCATCAATGGAACGACACGATAATGTAAAACCGCACTACATCAATATTATTTCTCTTGCCGATAGGTTGCGCGAAATGAGATATAAAGAAATCATTGTCATTGCTGATGCCTCTCTTCGGAATCGCGTTATGGATGCTCATCAGCTTGATGTTTTGAAAAAAAGAGTTAAATATCTGGAAGCACCTGCCAAAACTACTGCTGATGAATTCCTGATCGAGAATGCAAAGAAAAGCAAATGTTATATTATTTCAAACGACACTTTTAAGGACTGGAAGCAAACGGATAAATGGATAGCTGAAAACATAGACCGTATACGTATTCCTTTCCTGCGGAATAGTGATGGAACATTTAGTTTGCCTGTGCTGGAAAAATTATCCCCGCTTAACTAAGTATCTGATGTTACGCATTAATATTTATTATTATTTACAAAAGTCACTCAGAGCCTGACATAGCTTGGAGTTGCGGGATGGCGTCAGTGTCGAAGAGTGAATCAATGGTCGACTTCGACACGATTCTCCTTCCACTTTCGTTTCAGGAAAATCGGCTCTGCCTGACCATTGATTTTGTACGAAATATTTTTGTTTGCGTAACATCAGGTATTAAGTATAAGTTAAAGAGGTAAGCGGATTAAATTTAAAAAGGCATAAGTTATTAATTACCCTATTCCTCTATACCGTTATTACCTTTTAAAATAAAATGTATATTTTTAGTCATTCAATGTATAATTTATATCTTTGTTTACTTGAGGGTTGAAACAAAATTAAAATGACGGAAAAAACAGAAATAATCAGGCTGCGTAACATTATTAAAAATTATAAGGTTGGTGAAGAAATTGTCCGTGCATTGCGGTCGGTTTCACTTTCTATTTATAAAAATGAATATGTTGCATTGATGGGTCCATCGGGTTCGGGTAAATCAACATTGATGAATATCCTTGGCTGCCTTGATTCTCCAAGCAGCGGAGAATATATTCTGAATAAAAATGATGTGAGCAAAATGTCGGACGACAGTCTTGCCGAAGTAAGAAATAAAGAGATCGGGTTTGTATTCCAGACATTTAATCTTTTGCCAAGGTCCACTGCACTTGACAATGTTGCGTTACCATTGGTATATGCAGGATATACCAAAGCTAAACGAATTGAACGCGCTACTGATGTTTTGAAAAGCGTAAATCTTGGTGATAGGATTTTGCACAAGCCCAATGAACTTTCGGGCGGTCAACGTCAACGTGTGGCATTGGCAAGAGCATTGGTAAATAACCCTTCCATCATTCTTGCCGATGAACCTACCGGAAATCTTGATTCAAAAATATCAGTTGAAATAATGGGTTTGTTTGAAGAGATCCATAAAGCAGGAAATACAATTATCCTTGTAACTCACGAAGAGAATATTGCCGAATATGCTCACCGCATCATTCGCCTCATTGACGGGCAAATTGAATCGGATGAAATAAATACGAACATCACCACTTACAAAAAAGCAGCAGCTGATTTGGTTCATGAATAAAAGATCAAAAATATATACGAAAACAGGTGATAAAGGGAAAACCTCGCTGATCGGCGGAAGTAAAGTTCCTAAGTATCATATCCGGCTTGACGCATATGGGACAATCGATGAACTGAATTCATATATCGGTTTGATAAGGGATCATAAAATTAAAAAACAGTATTGCAACATCCTTATCGAAATACAATATCGCTTGTTCGAGCTGGGATCGATACTGGCTTGCGAAAATAAAAATGATCTGAAGAAACTTCCAAAATTAAAAGAAGAAGATATTTTGCTGCTTGAAAACGAAATTGATTTAATGGATGCATCGCTTCCTGCTCTTCGTGCTTTTATTGTCCAGGGCGGAGGTATTGTAGCAGATCATTGTCATATTGCCCGTTGCGTTTGCCGCAGGGCTGAAAGGATCATTTCATTTCTTGCAAAAGAATATCCGGTTGATGAAAATATCCTTAAATACATCAACCGCTTATCCGATTATTTATTTGTACTTGCCAGGAAGATCGCACAGGATAATGGTGCTGCCGAGATCCCATGGAAAGCAAGAAAATAGATTATACAATGAGAAGCTTTCTATTTATTCGCAGTTATTTCATTCCAATTTTTTTTATAATATGCCTTGCATACTCTCCTAAAATAAAGGCTGCAAGCATAACTTATGAAATTGCCAAAGACACTTCAAAGACAAGTAAGAAAAATAAACAGATAGAAAAGACGGCTCCTGCAGATGATGATTATTATAAAAAGAATTTTTTTCGTTACGAAGATTACACATATAATGATGATGTAAAAACCATTTTACTTTATAAAAATGGTTTTGAGCTTGCGCCACCGCTTATCCAGCTTGGCAGCGACGAAAAATTAAAATTAAGTTTTGATGATTTCAACCTTGATTCGAAAACATACAAATACACCATTATTCATTGTGATGCGAACTGGAAACCTTCCGATCTTATGCCTGCTGAATATATTGACGGCTTCACTGAAGATTATATAAATACATACAGCACATCCTTCAATACGCTGCAAAAATATTATCATTATGAATTGGTTTTTCCAACAGAAAATCTTCGCCCTACAAAGTCGGGAAATTATATCCTGAAAGTTTATAAAGATGAAGATACCGAAGAAAACCTAATATTTTCAAGGCGATTCATGATCATAGAATCAAAAGTAGATGTTGTTGGCGAAGCGAAAAGATCAACATCAAACGAGGAAATGAATTACAAGCAGGAAGTAGATTTTTCGATTTCATATAATAATTATTCCATCGCAGATCCTTATGCTGACCTGAAAGTAGTGGTAACTCAAAATGACCGATGGGACAATGCCATTAGTAATCTGAAACCAAAATATATAAAAAATAATTTGCTGGATTACAATTATACGAATGACGAGAACATATTTAACGGTGGCAATGAATTCAGGCGTTTTGATGTAACGAGTGTAAAATATAGTACGGATAGGATAAGGAAGATCGTGAATGATTCATTGGGTTATGAAGTATATTTACTGCCCGATGCCCGCAGGTCATTTACTGTTTACACCAATATGAAAGATATCAACGGGAAAGAATATATAAAAGATGTTGATGCAATTCAAAACTCCGATACGGAAGGAGAATACATATATGTTCATTTTACACTTCCTTATTACGAGCAGGTTTCACAGGGCAACATTTACATTTTCGGTGCTGTTACCGATTGGCAATATAAGCCGGAAGCAATCATGAGATACAATGCCAGGATCGCTGCTTACGAAGGAACATTGTATGTGAAGCAAGGTTATTACAATTACGAATATGTATTGCTGAAAAATAAAGAATCCGTAGGCGATGAAACATTTATGGAAGGCAATCATTACGAAACAGAAAACGATTATTCCATCTACGTTTACAACCAGGAACAGGGAACTACCTATGACAAGCTGATCGCGGTGAAAAGACTGAATTCATTAAGAAAATAAAAAAATTCCGTGCAACTCTATTATTTTTCTGTATCCTCTGTTTTAAAATGTTCTTGTTATTTCCAACACAGAGATCACGGAGTTTACAGAGTTTCACAGAGAAAGGCACGCAAACAAAAAATTTATATTGCATAAAAAAATCCCTGCCATCAAGCAGGGATTTTTTATGGATTATATTTATTTAGAGTAATCCATCAGTGAAATTCGTTTGTACCCATTATATCTCCATTTTGCAGCATCCTCAGCAGCTCTGAATAATTCTTCTGCATCTTGCGGGAATGCTTTTTTCAATGAAGTATAACGTACTTCGCTGTTCAGGAAGTTCTGGAATTCTGCCCAGTTAGGCTCAGGTGAATCTAACTTAAATGGATTCTTTCCTTCTTTTTCTAACAGCGGATTGTACCTGTATAAATGCCAGTATCCTGATTTTACTGCAAGGTCTTCCTGATCCTGAGTTTTACCCATTCCGGCTTTCATTCCATGATTGATACATGGAGCATAAGCAATAATGAGTGAAGGTCCGGGATAAGCTTCAGCTTCTTTCAAAGCGCGGAAATACTGACTGTTGTTTGCGCCCATTGCAACCTGCGCAACGTAAACATAACCATATGACATAGCCATCATTCCCAGATCTTTCTTGCGTATCCTTTTTCCGGCTGCAGCAAATTTTGCAACAGCGCCAATAGGTGTGGATTTCGATGCTTGTCCACCGGTATTGGAATAAACTTCGGTATCAAGTACAAGCACATTAATATCTTGTCCGGATGCAAGGACATGGTCAATGCCGCCATAGCCTATATCATAAGCCCAGCCATCACCACCAAATGCCCAAACCGATTTTTTAACCAGGTATTGTTTGATATCTAATATTTGTTTTGCAATTGGAAGATTACTTTTTTCAATAACTTTTAAAACTTTATCAGAAGCGATGATCGATTCTTCGGCTTTGTCTTTCGTGTCGATCCATGAATTGAAAGCTTCTTTCATATCGGCCGGAATATCTGTAGCAACCGCTTCTGTCATCAATCGTTGTATACGTTCCCTGATCTTGCTTACGCCAAGAGCTATACCAAATCCATATTCTGCATTGTCTTCAAACAGTGAATTAGCCCATGCAACGCCTTTGCCGTTCCTGTTACAGGCACGATAAGGAGTAGCAGGAGCAGAGCCGCCATAAATAGAAGAACAACCTGTAGCATTTGCAACGATCATTCTTTCACCATATAATTGTGTTATCAATTTTATGTATGGTGTTTCGCCGCAACCGGCACAGGCTCCGGAGAATTCAAATAATGGTTGTGCAAACTGGCTGTTCTTAAATGTTTTGAATTTGTCAAGAATATTGTCTTTGTAAGAAACATTGTTTGCAATATAATCCCATCTTGCAATTTCTTCTGATTGAGTGCCGAGATGTTTCATCACAAGCGCTTTTGTTTTAGAAGGACAAACATCCTCGCAATTGCCGCAACCGGTACAATCCAAAACGCTAACCTGAATTTTAAACTGATATCCTTCAAGTTCTTTTCCTATTGCTTTTAATGTTTTTGTATTTGCAGGAAGTTTTTTTGTTTCTTCTTCAGTGAAAAGGAAAGGCCTGATAACAGCGTGAGGACAAACAAATGAACACTGGTTACACTGGATACAATTTTCAGGGATCCATTCAGGAACGCTAACTGCGATTCCTCTTTTTTCATATTCAGTAGTTCCGCAGGGGAATGTTCCGTCTTCACGACCGTTGAATGCACTTACAGGCAGACTGTCTCCATTAAGCGCATTGATAGGTTCCATTACATTTTTAATAAAGTCGGGAATTTTCCTGTCGTCTTTTTTCGATTTCACTTCAATATTTTTCCATTCAGCCGGAACTTTTATTTCTTTAACTTCTCCGCCCTTATCTATGGATGCAAAATTCATTTTAACAACATTCTCGCCTTTTTTTCCATATGTTTTTTCAATAGCATGTTTCATATCCTTAATAGCAAGATCGTAAGGAATAACATTGGAAACCTTAAAGAATGCTGCCTGCATGATAGAGTTGGTGCGGTTACCCATTCCAATTTCTTCAGCAATGCGTGTTGCGTTGATCACGTAAAATTTTATATCGTTTGTTGCAAGATATTTCTTCATATGATCAGGTAATCTTTTCTTTGTCTCTTCTTCATCCCAAATACTGTTTAAAAGAAAAGAGCCACCTTTTTTCAAACCTTTCAGCATATCGTATTTTTCAAGATATGCCGGAACGTGGCAAGCAACAAAATCGGGCGTGTTAACAAGATAAGGAGCGCGGATAAGGTTATCGCCAAAACGCAAATGCGAAACAGTGATACCGCCAGATTTCTTTGAATCGTAAGCGAAATATGCCTGGCAATATTTATCAGTTGCTTCACCAATTATTTTAATAGAATTTTTATTAGCACCTACAGTACCGTCAGCGCCTAATCCGTAAAATTTTGCTTCGTATGTTCCTTTTGGAGTTACACTGATCTCGGGCAATAGAGGAAGAGAAAGATTGGTAACGTCATCAACAATACCAACTGTAAAATGATTTTTTGGTTTTGCAGATACAAGGTTTTCATAAATTGATAAAACCATTGAAGGAGTAGTATCTTTCGAGCTCAGTCCGTATCTTCCGCCAATGATCATAGGAGCATTAGGGGTTTCATAAAACAGGTCGCGAACGTCTAAAAATAAAGGTTCACCGTTTGCACCCGGTTCTTTTGTACGGTCAAGAACACAAATTCTTTTTACAGATTTAGGAAGAACTTTAAAGAAATATTTTGCTGAAAATGGTCTGTAAAGATGAACCGTGATAAGTCCGAGTTTCTTTCCCTGTCCATTTAAATAATCAATGACTTCTTTTGTTAATTCACACATTGAACCCATTGCAACGATAACATGTTCGGCATCCTGTGGTCCGTAATAAGTGAACGGGTGATATTCACGCCCTGTGAATTTCTTCATTTGTTGCATGTAATCTTCAACCATGTCGGGAACGGCATCATAGAATTTATTTGAAGCTTCACGTGACTGGAAGTAAATATCGGGATTCTGAGCAGTACCACGAGTTATAGGATGTTCTGGATTTAAAGCCCTATCTCTGAAAGACTGCAATGCTTTCTGATCCAAAAGACTTGCCATTTGTTCTGTTGAAAGAGTTTCTATTTTTTGAACTTCAGCAGATGTACGGAAACCGTCAAAGAAGTGCAGGAAAGGAACTCTTGATTTTATAGCAGTAAGATGTGCAACAGCTGCCAGATCCATGATCTCCTGAACACTGCTTGTTGCCATAAGAGCAAATCCGCATGAACGTGTACTCATTACATCACTATGGTCGCCGAAAATAGAAAGCGCCTGTGCGGCAAGACTTCTTGCAGACACATGAAAAACACCGGGTAATAATTCACCTGCGATTTTATACATATTCGGAATCATCAGCAATAAACCCTGTGATGCGGTATATGTTGTGGTTAATGCACCAGATTGAAGCGAACCGTGCATTGCGCCTGCAGCGCCTGCTTCCGATTGCATCTCAGCAAGTTTAACTGTTTCTCCAAAAATATTCTTTCTGCCATTGGCAGCCCATTCATCAACATATTCAGCCATCGTTGAGGATGGTGTAATAGGATAAATTGCTGCTACTTCGCTGAACATGTAAGCAATATGCGCTGCGGCATAGTTTCCGTCGCAAGTAATGAAATTTTTCTTTTCCATGATTTATATATTTAATACGTCTTTATATGTTAATGAATAAATAATTCAAATGAAGCTTGCGAAGTTAGGAAAACAAATAGAAATATCAAGAAATTTTATGATATTTTTATGTGTAAAATAACGAGATGTTTGTCGAAATTTTCGAGCAAAAATTTCATATAAATTAAATTAAGAATACTAACGTTTGTTAATTAATTATAAGTTTATCCGAATATATA
>Ga0224523_1000435_pt1 | contig 22417 bp, 19 predicted proteins | sample CFST50metaG_FD_182732 | JGI IMG/M metagenome (GOLD analysis project Ga0224523, IMG submission 182732) | Peat soil microbial communities from Stordalen Mire, Sweden - C.F.S.T50 | ecosystem: Environmental > Terrestrial > Soil > Wetlands > Peat | place: Sweden: Norrbotten County, Stordalen Mire...
CCCTGCATAATCTTTTCCACTCAATCTACTCAGATGAACAATTTCAGGAGGTCCCAGTGCATGCAGCTTCAAATTGGGATAAAGTTTTTTTAGTTCAGAGAAAAGCGAAACATAATAATCCAATCCAAGGTCAGGATGCAAACCACCTTGTAACAGCAATTGGCTCCCACCCAGTTTGATCATCTCATCAATTTTCTGAATGTATTGATCAATGGAGGTTATATAGGCTTTCTTGCTCTTTGGGGCGCAATGGAAATTGCAAAATTTACACCCGGAAACACAAACATTGGTGATGTTCACATTCCTATCGATGAGCCAGGTTACTTTATTACCGGGGACTTTCAGCTTCCTGATCTCATTTGCAACGAACATCAATTCACCTGTTGAAGCTTCCTGATAAAGCAACATGCCCTCTTGCAATGTCAGGAATTCGAGGTTTAGAACTTTATCCAAGAGGAGTTCTGTGTTCATATAGATAGATTGTTCGTTTTTTTTTACCCCATCCCGCGTCCCCTTCTCCTAAATGAGAAGGGGTGACTAACGTCGCACCTTCAGCAATTATGAAAAGCCAAGCTCCCACTCCTTAGGAGAGTGCTGGGGTGAGGTATAAGTAAATAAAAAATCTCCATCCCAACCTGATTACATCATTTGTGAAATGGAGATATTAAAAGTTTATCAAATTACTTTATATCCCAGGTGTCGCCACTGTTGAGCAAATCGTCAACACATTTGATAGGTGAGGTAGCTTTTGCTTTTGTAATTTGCTCTTCCACCATATCATCATACGTTGGGAATATTGCAGCCCTGATAACGCCTAAGGCAACCGGGAATAATGGCGGTGCCATTTTTGCCAGCATCAGGTGTATGCCAGGATCCTGCTCGTATTGATCATGTATCAGCAGGTCGTCTTCGGTGATGCTGTTTACGCCAAGTTGCACTACTTCGAGCCTGGTTCCTTTCAAACGGATACCTTTATCTTTGTTTTTTCCAAAGATCATAGGCTCGCCATTTTTCAGTATCAATTGGTGTTCTTCTCTCAGGTCTTTCGAAGTAATATAATCGTGAACTCCTTCAGCGAAAATCACACAGTTTTCTAATATCTCAACTACTGAAGTGCCGTCGTGCTTTGCAGCTTCGAACATCACTTCGGTCATCAGTTTTGGGTTGGTATCAGGCACCCTTGCAAAGAAGGTTCCCTGGGCACCCATCACAAGTTCGCCGCAATTGAACGGATGTTCAATGGTTCCCTGTGGTGATGTTTTGGTAACTGTTCCCATCACGGTTGTTGGTGAGTACTGTCCTTTGGTGAGGCCGTATATCTGGTTATTGAAAAGCATGATATTCAGGTCCACATTGCGGCGGATGATATGAATAAAATGGTTTCCACCGATAGCCATCGAATCACCATCCCCTGTGGCAACCCATACACTTAAATGCGGGTTTGCTATTTTTACACCGGTTGCAATTGGATTGGCACGGCCGTGTATCCCATGAAAACCATAGGTGTTCACATAGTATGGGAAACGGGAGGAGCAGCCAATGCCCGAAACCATCATAAAATTTTCTTTCTTATAGCCGATCTTTGGAAACACGTTGGCTACAGACGAAAGTATTGCGTGTGCACCGCAGCCCGGGCACCATTTCACCATCTGGTCGCTTACGAAATCTTCTTTCGACAGTGGTACTCTTGATCTTTCGACAGTCAAATTTTCTTCCATGATTTATTTCTCCTCCAATATTTTGTTAAACGCTTCTTTTAATTCATTTACCATAAATGGCAGTCCCTGAATTTTATTAAACTGATTATATTTGAATTCCGGGAAATTTATTTTCAAATATTTTACAAACTGGCCAAGGTTCAGCTCGGGAACGATGATCTTTTTGAAATTGCTGAATATTTGTTTCGTGTTCTTTGGCAAGGGGCTTATATTTCTGAAATGTGCCAAACTTATACTTTTTCCTTCGGCCTGCATTTCTTTAACAGCAGTAAATACAGAACCGTAAGTGCCGCCCCAGCTTACTACCAAAAGGTCACCTTTTGCTTCGCCTTCCACTTTTTGTTTCGGAATAAAATCAGCAACTTTTTCAACTTTCTTTTCGCGGTATTCGCACATGATCTGGTGGTTCATCGGATCGGTTGAAACATTACCAACTACATCGCTTTTTTCCAAACCGCCCACCCTGTGGCGCAATCCTTCAGTTCCCGGGATTGCCCATTTCCTGACTAGTGTTTCTGCATCTCTTCTATAAGGTTTGTAATCGGGATCATTTGCCATTGCAATTGGTGGATTAATTTCCGGAAGGTCTTTTACCTTAGGAATTCTGAATACTTCCGAACCTTGTCCAATATATCCGTCTGTAAGACAAATGGCAGGTGTCATGTGTTCCATCGAAAGTTTAGCAGTTTCATAAGCAGCATAAAAACAGTCAGACGGACTGGAAGCCGCAACAATAATCACAGGACCTTCGCCGTTACGTCCGTACAAAGCCTGGAGCAAATCCGATTGTTCCGATTTGGTAGGCAATCCTGTTGAAGGGCCGCCACGTTGCACATTCACTATGATCAATGGTAATTCGGTCATTACAGCAAGTCCGATGGCTTCTGATTTCAAAGATAACCCCGGACCTGAGGTTGTTGTACATGCCATGGAGCCTGTAAAACTTGCTCCAATAGCTGAACAAATCCCTGCTATTTCATCTTCGGCCTGAAAAACTTTCGCGCCAAGCGATTTGTGAATGGCAAGTTCCATCAGTATTTCAGTTGCCGGAGTGATAGGGTAAGAGCCAAGGAATAGCGGTCTGCCTGAGTTTTCAGAAGCTGCAAGCAATCCCCATGCAGTGGCAACATTACCTGTAATGTTCCTGTAACGGCCTTTTTCTGCTTTTTTGAAAGCCGAAACTTTAAATGTGGAATGTATGGCTTCAACGGTATCGGCATAATTGTAACCCGCTCTTAAAATAGCTTTATTAACGGGAATCATAGCGGGTTTTTTCTTGAATTTCTTTTCAAAAAATAAGTCAGTAGTTTTAAAATCGCGGTTAAAGAGATAATAGGCAACTCCCAGTGCAAACACATTTCTCACTTTGTTTGAGGTTTTCTGGTCGATGCCCATTTCCTTCACAGTTTCCCATGTAAGCGAGCTAACAGGGGCGGCGATAAGATTATAGTTTTTCAAACTGCCATCGTCTAACGGATTGCTGGTGTACCCGGCTTTTTCGTTGGCTTTGGTGTCGAACGCATCGGCATCCACAAGGATGGTGGCGCCCAGTTTTGCCCATTTGAGATTTGATTTGAGCGAAGCCGGATTCATTGCAATCAGCAGGTCAGCAAGGTCGCCCGAGGAAAAGATCCTTTTGTTACTGATCCTGGCCTGGAATCCAGAAACACCCGCAATAGTATTGTGCGGAGCACGGATTTCGGCTGGATAATCAGGGAATGTGGCAATTTCGTTGCCAAACAAAGCAGCAGCATCAGCAAACAGGTTGCCGATCAACTGCATTCCGTCGCCTGAATCGCCGGCAAACCTTACTACCGCTTCTTCCAGTTCAACTACTTTAGTTTTATTGTCTGTCATTTTATGAATGTTTTTTAAAATTGCTGCGAAGGTATAATGTTTTTTTATGCGACAGATTGATTATTTGTTTTTTTTTATTCAATAGCAGTGGGAATAACAGATGTTAATGGCGTAACATTAAAATGTTTAGCGTGATTTGCCAATATTAAAAAGCATTACAGGTTTTAATAAAATGAAAAATATTCATAAAAAAATTTCATCAGGTTCATTTATCACAATATATTTGCAGCAAAATAACAATTAAAACTTAAATACGATGGCTTACAAAATTAATGAAGATTGCACAGCATGCGGTTCTTGCATAGATGAATGTCCGGTTGAAGCTATTTCTGAAGGTGATATCTACAAGATTGACCCGGATGTATGCACCGATTGTGGCGCTTGCGCTGATGTTTGCCCGGTTGAAGCAATTCATCCTGAGTAACATTATTTAACAAAACAGCACGAATCACCTGACATTTCTGCTTTCTGCAGAAATGAATGGGATTATTGTGCAACATGCAAAAAGAATCCTGCCTGTAAAGGTGGGATTTTTTTATGAAATTATTCAATTGGTAAAGATTATTACCATGGACAGTACTTTTTGCTAATCCCCAATTCTTTATCCCAATTTTGAGATTTCCCGATTAATTTGGATCTAAAAAGCTTGATATTTTTTTAGACATTGGAAGAGAGTTCATATAACAAAAAATGTTGAATCAACTACTGCACTGGCCTCACAGGATGGATTAGACATTTTGGCATTTTCATATGGGTTAAAATGATTTCATCTTTTCTTCCAAAGTGGGAACCTTTATTTCTTTAATATTCGTTCAAAAACAATATCTTTGTTTAGGTTAATTTTATTTAATTGTTCAAATCAAAATAAAAAGGAATTGTTTCAACGAATTGCATTCACGACATGGCTTCCAAAATAATCAATAATTATCTTCCCGAAATGTTGGCGCTAGGCGTTGTTCGCTCCAAACCCAGCATGGTCAGCATAAACCTGACAAGCCGCTGCAATCAGAAATGCATTTATTGTGAAATCGGAACAAGTCATTTTTCTCATGAAAAAGATATCCTCACAGCGGATGATCTGAGATGGGTAATTGATCAGATGGCTGTAAATAAAATCCGCAAGATCTCATTGTGCGGTGGAGAGCCTTTTTTATTTGAAGGGATCATAGATATGGTGGCTTATGCACGAACAAAGAATATCCGCTGTTCCATAACTTCAAACGGAATGACTGTACCTAAACTAAATGATGCTGAATTAAAAATTTTAAGAGAATGTAAAACTGAGATCAATATCTCTGTGGACTCTTTCAATGGCAACATTCAGTCCTATACCCGTGGCACTGCGACTGCACTTCCAAATGCATTAAAATCGCTGCAAAAGCTAAAAGAGAATCTTATTCCGGTAACAGTACTGACAGTTATTTCAAAATATAACTATTATGACTTATTTGAATCTTTCAAAGTAGCATGGGAAAAAGGTGTTCTACAAGTGTTGTTCCAGCCAGTGATTTATTCTTCAAATTATCCTGAATGCCATGCTGTTAATAATAAATCACAACTTAACGTGGGTGTTGATGACCTGGAAAAACTGATGGATGAATTAAAAAAGATATTGCATTTTGAACGAAGACATAACATCAAAACCAATGTTTACAGGATCTTACCCTGGATAGAATTTTACTTAAAAACTGTAGCGGCGCAAAAAGGTCAATGGTTTTTCAATGATGTTTTGAGAAAATTCTTTTGCCGTGAAATATATGCAATCATTGAAATCGGCTATGATGGCGGCATTCAGGCTTGCGGTCTGTTGCCGGCTTCAGTTTCTGTTTTAAACAACAGGCAAAAAGATCTGGCAGAGTTATGGTCACAAGCAACGATGGAAATAAAAGATGATATGCGCAATGGTAGGTTTCACAAAGAGTGTAACGCTTGTTGCCATCATTTCAGCCGCAATATGCTTGCATCAGTTTTTAAACATCCTTTTCAAAACGGGGCAGCTTTAATGACCTTGATACCATTGGTATTTTCGCGCATTCAATCAGGAATAATTAAGAAAAATAATAATCACTCTATATGAAAACTATTTTAGTCACTGGTGGAAACAGGGGAATAGGCCTCGAAATATGCAGACAATTGGACAATCTGGGACATACAGTAATTATGGGATCCAGGGATTTGATAAAGGGGCAGCAAGTTGCCGAAACTTTGAGTCAGAAAATAATTGTCAAACAACTTGACGTAACGGATGAAGAAAGCATAAGGAGTCTCTTTAATTTTGTGAAAAATGATTTTGGAAAACTTGATGTTTTGATCAACAATGCGGGTATAGGAGAGAAGCAGCAAGCCCATGAAAAATCAATCTATACAGATGCGAAAAATGTTTTAAAAAAGAATTTGAAAGGTCCGTTGCAAATGGTTAAAGGTGTTGTTCCTTTGTTGCAAAAAACAGGAATAATAGAGAAAGAAAAGGGTGCTTCAGATATTTCATTGACAAGGGTGAAACAGATCATGGAAACCAATTTTTACGGGCCATGGCGAATGATACAATACTTTATTCCGTTATTAATGAAAAGCGATGATGGCCGCATCATCAACATGAGCAGCGGAATGGGAGAATTGAAAAGTTTAACAGGATATTATCCCGCTTACAGTTTGTCAAAATCTTCGCTGAATGCCCTGACAATAATGTTTTCAAACGAACTGAAAGAAAAAGGAATTAAGATAAATGCCATGTGCCCGGGTTGGGTAAAGACCGATATGGGCGGAATAAATGCCCCGCGAAATGTAAGTGAGGGTGCAGATACAGCGATTTGGCTGGCCACAGAAAAAGAAATTCCAACAGGAAAGTTTTTCAGGGATAGAGCGGAATTGTGTTGGTAACTCTGAGATAAAAACAATAATAAAAATGAATATCGGATTCATATTTCCTAACAGGGACAGACGATACAAGACAGTGCATCTCGGACTGGCTTACCTGGCTTCCTATGCGAGGGAAAGGCATAAAGATTTAACTTTCCATGTTCTCGACACAAGAGTTGCAACATCAAAAGAGAGAAAAAAATTCTTTAGCTCATCGTTCGATCTGATAGGGATCACAGTGTTTTCACCGGTTTATTATGAGGTCATTGATATTTTTAACCAGGTCAGAAAATCATTTGGCAACGCTCCTGTTTGCCTTGGCGGGCCTTATGTAACAACCATCAGGGAAGAAATATTTAAACATACTCCTGCTGATTTTGCCGTTTATGGTGAAGGTGAGATCACGTTTTCCGAATTGATAGACCACCTGAAAGGGCAAAGGGACCTGAAAGATATAAAAGGATTAATGTATAAAAATACGCAGGGGGATATTGTAACCAACCCGGCGCGTGAATTCATCAGCGATTTGAATAAATTACCTCAACCTGCTTATGACATTTTTCCCATGGAGCGCTATCCTTTGCATAGGATGGTCACAAGCAGGGGTTGTCCTTTCGCCTGCGCATGGTGTAATTCAAGCTCATTGTGGAGTCACTGTTATCGTGCAAGAGATGCGGAGAATATTGTTGCAGAAATAGAATTTTTAATCAAAAACTACGGAAAAAAAATATTTGTTTTCGGTGATAACAGTTTCAATATTGATTTGAAAAGGGTAGATGCTTTCTGCGATCTATTACTTGAGAAAAACATCAAAATTCTTTGGTCAATCTCGCTCAGGGCCGATATCATGACGCAGGAAATAGCCCATAAAATGAAGGAAGCCGGATGTTACAATGTAGCTATAGGGATTGAATCGGCGAATAATGAAATACTATCGAAAATAAACAAAGCCACCACTATTGAAAAAATTACCGATGGAATAAGGATGATGAAAGCCGCGGGCATTGAAGTGTTGTCGCAATTTGTGATTGGCAGTCCTTATGATACGTTGGAAACGGTGAAGGAGTCAATTGAATTTGCAAAAAGATCGGAATGTGATTATTCAAATTTCTACACGGTGCTGCCATTTAAAGGCACTCCGCAATGGAATTATGTTTTAAATCACGGAACAATGTACACGCAGGAAATCCATGCTTTTCACAGGATAAATCCAAGAATAGTGTTTGAAACCCCTGAGTTTCCTTATAAAGACAGGTTGGAGGCCATAAGACTTGTCAGAAAGGAAGGCTTCTACAGCAACAAGGATAAGAAAAGCCTGGTGTTTGATTTTGCAAAAGAAACATCAAGGAAAATTCAAAAACTTTTACCCGAATCAACCGGTGAACGCTTGTATATGCTGTTGAAATCAATTTATAGGTTTAAGATTATCAAGAAAAATAATATCTGAGAAAACTTCCGCATGATGATTGTAATAATTAGCATCACCGCATTACTGGTTCTATTGTATTTGTTATACCCTGTATGGCTGATGTTGTCTTCATCCGAAGCAGATAAGGGGATAAAAACAAATGATATCAGTGGGGTTTCTTTAATTCTGTTATCTTTTAACGGAAAGGAATATCTAAAAGAAAAAATAGAATTTTTGCTTAAAGAATTAGCCGGTTTTCAGAATTATGAATTGATCATCATTGATGACTGCAGCAACGATGGAAGCCAGGAAATACTTAGTGAATTTGAAGAAAGAAATAAAATTAAGATCATTTGTAAATCAAAGCGCATGGGGATTCCTCATTCAATGAACATTGGAGTTGAGAATGCAAAATACGAATATTTGATCTTCTGCGATCAGCGTCAAATGCTATCTAACGCTATTCTTCAACATATTGTTGAGCCTTTAAAATTCAGTAATGTCGGAGCTGTTTCAGCCTGCATTTCCCATATCGATAAGGAAAACAAGAGTTCAATTATCAGGAAGCATGAAAATTTTCTCAAAGCAAAAGAAAGCAATACAGGGAATTTGATTGGGGTTTACGGGCCGTTTTACGCAATAAAAAAGCAGTGCTATACATGTATTCCCAGGCATATTATTTTAGATGACCTCTATTTAAGTTTAAAAATCCTGAAAACAAAGCAAATTATTCTGAGGGAGGATTGCAGGATAACTGATGAGTCTATCACTGTACTTTACGATTATCAAAGAACCACAAGGTACCTACGGGGTTTTCTGCAAATACTGAAAGATAAAACAATAAAATCTGATCTGAATGCAAGGCAAAAGCTAATGCTGATATGGCACAAATATCTGAGGTTGTTAATCCCGTTTTTTGTTTTTTTAAGTTATCTCAGTGTTGGTTTTAAGATCATGAATGGTGTTGAATATGTAATCTCATTTTGTATTTTAACCGGTATTGGTCTGCTCTCGCTTATGCCGCTAAAGCTTAACAATTATATCAGGTTGATGAACCTGGTTCGTATGACCATCCTTTATTTTATTGGGTCAATTGATGTTTTTATTAATAAAGTGTTTTTGCGTAGGCAGATAGTAACAGAACCTGATATTCACCTTGAAGTTCCGGAGAATATAATCGGAAAATAGATCTATGATCCGGCATATAATATTGACGCTTGACTTTAAATATTTTGAAATTTGAAAGTATTACAGATTTGTAACAAAATGCCCTATCCTCTGCACGACGGAGGAGCATATTCCATTTATCATACCGCTTTGGGCTTGATCCTTCAGCGAGCGGATTTGAAAATATTGGCATTAAATACTCCTAAAAACTGGATAGACTCAAGCTGTATCGAAAGTAATTTCAGGGAAAAGGCAAGGTTTGAATATTCCGTTATCGATACGCGCTTCAAGCCATTCAATGCTTTTCTCAACCTCTTTACTGACAGATCCTATTTTGTTGAACGATTTTACTCTGAACAATTCAATACCGATTTAATAAGAATTTTGAACAATGAAGACTTCGACATAGTTCAGTTGGAGCACCTTTATATGTGCTTATATTTTGAGACGATCAGGAAACATTCAAAAGCGAAAATTATTCTCAGATCGCAGAATGTCGAAAACAATGTCTGGAACAGGTTTCTTGAAAATAAAGGCAATTTTTTTAAAAATATATATCTTAGGATTGCTACCAACAGGCTTGAGAAATTTGAAAAAGAAATGGCAGCGAAAATTGATGGGATAATTGCAATATCCGATAACGATGCTAATACATTCAGAACTTATGCACCCACAACTCCTGTTGTTAGCGTTCCCATTGGGTTTGATTTTAGCAAGATCAGTTCTTATGATTCAAAAAAGCAGTATGTAAATTTCCCTGTTTTTTATCATTTAGGTTCCATGGATTGGATGCCAAATGTACAAGGCATCAAATGGTTTATTGAAGAAGTGATTCCTGTTATCAGGAATGATAGCCCGGAATTTGTTTTACGTATTGCAGGGAAAAAAATGCCACAGTGGTTGCTTGATCTGAATTGCAAAAATCTTATTGTAGATGGAGAGGTGCCTGACTCGTTGAAATATCACGAAGACAAAGCAATTATGATAGTGCCATTATTATCAGGTAGTGGTATACGTGCCAAGATCATTGAAGGCATGGCCCTCGGAAAAACCATAATTTCAACCACGATAGGAGCAGAGGGGATTCCCTTCACAGATCAGGAGAATATTTTAATCGCCGACACTATGGAAGAATTTGTAGTGCAGATAAAAAAATGCGTGAACTCAATTGAATTTTGCATGGAAATTGGAAAGAAAGCACAGTTACTTGCTTTGGAATATTATGATTGTAAAATAACTGCGGGGAAAATGATGCAATTTTATGAAGGTCTGCTGCGCTTGAAAAACTGATAACTACACAGCATCCCTAGCAAACCAAATGTCAACAAACCACCTATCAAAAAATTATCATTGTTGAAAAAGGTTCCAGTAAAACCTGCAAGAATATAACCAATAGCCCACCACAAATGGGTCCATGCAAAATGGCTACCATAGACTTTTCCCTGTCGTTCAAGAGGAATATTTTCGGCAATCAATACTTGTGCAGGCATCAGCGCAAAACTTTGTCCAAGTCCTGCAACCACCCAAAACATCAATAAAACAATATAAGGAACAAAATTGCAAAATGAAACAGCCATGGCGATCATAAAAGCGCCGGCTATTAAAAGCATGCTTTTGTTTTTTGACCTGTCCAATGAATAGGCGGTAAACGCAGCAATAGTTGCGCCTATGCCAAAAGCAGTCATTGCCCAGCCATATTCTTTATCTGTCAGCAGCAGATCGCCCTTGATATGGCCAACGGTATTTACCAGAATTTGCGCTCCTGCAATTGCAGCTACAAGTTCGATCAGCACTGCGAAGCGGATGGGAGAATTCATAAATAAAAGTTTAGTTCCATTCAGTATGTCTTTCCAATTATCTGAGAAAGCCCTGCGGTTTTGAGTTTTTTCATTTAGTACGGCCTTGATGGGAATAGGTAAAAGCATTGCACAGGACACAATAAATGTGAAAGCGTCGAAGAAAAATATCTGTCGTGAACCCCACCAAACAGCCATGATACCTGCCAGTCCCGGTCCCAGCATTCCCAGTAGTTGCCAGGTTCCGTTTGACAAAGCAATTGCATTGGCATAATTTTCTTTTTGTGAAATAAGTTGTGGAATGCAGGCTTTGTAAGCAGGAGAGAAGAATGCGCTGGAAATATTCAGAAAAAACACCAGCACATATACCTGCCAAACATCCGTAACGAAAGGGAAGGTAAAGACTATTGCCATGCGGGCAAGATTGGTTATGATCAGTATTTTCTTGCGGCTGTAGCGGTCTGCCAGCACACCCGCATAAGAACCAAAAATAATAAATGCTGTAACACGTATGGTGAGTGCTGTAGCTAAAATACGGGCAGAATGTGCGCCTCCAAATTCAAAGGCCAATAGGGCAATTCCAAGCCATGTGAATGCGTCGCCCAATAAACTGATCGCTTGCGCCACGTAGAGTCTTGCGAATGAAGTTTCTTTTAATGATTGCAGGGGCGCTGAAAGAAGCATATATATTTATGGTCAATTATGGAGTTGACTTAGAATGCAATTACTGAACGGCAAAAATACAACATTTTTTCGCTGTTTAATCCTCCACTTTGGATGAGTGTATAGGAACCCTGGAAACTCTATTATACATCACCTTTTATTTGGTTCTTCAAAAATAATTTGCTATTTTTGTATTTCAAAATCAAATATTGCAATCAATAACAATAAATATCGCGGATGTAAGCAAAGTCAGTTCACTTATTAATATTTTAAATACTCTTTCAATTCGTGTAAATGTTGTTATTGCTTTATACTTGAAATAATATAAATATAATGAAGACAAAAGACCTAATTACAGAGGCACTTTCACTCCCTGTTGAGGAAAGGGCAATGTTTGCAGATTCGCTTTTGAAGAGTCTGAATCCACCGGAATCGGAATTAGATAAAAAATGGGCGGCTGTTGCAAAAAGACGACTGACTGAACTTCGTTCAGGGAAAATTGACTCAGTACCGGGAGAAGAAGTTTTTTTGAAAATTTGGAAAATATTTTCTCAATGAAATATTCATTTCATCCTGAAGCTGAAGCTGAATTCATTGAGGCAATTAACTTTTATGAAGAATGTGAATGTGGACTTGGATATGATTTTGCGCTTGAGGTTTATGCTACCATTGAAATATTGTTAGCTCAGCCAAAAGCCTGGCAATTTATTGAAGAAGATATCAGACGCATACTAGTCAGAAGATTCCCTTATGGGATACTATTTACAGAGGAGAAAGATGAAATTTATATCGTAGCAATAATGCATTTGCATAGGGATCCTGTTTATTGGAAGCCTAGAATTTAAGGATTATGAACAGCTCAGGGTCGCATATTAACGGCAACTCTTAAATTTAATAGAAAGTTCATAAATCATTCAACAATTACCTCTCCACATTATCATTCTGTTCAAGAAAAGAAAAACTTACCTACTTTTGCAGTAGGAAACATTATTTATGGATAACCTTACATTTCTGGATAATATCGGCACCACTGCTGTAGAGGAACTTTACGCCATTTACAAGGCCGACCCCACATCATTGGATCGCGGTTGGCAAAAGTTTTTCGAAGGCTTTGAATTCGCTTTAACTGATTATTCTGCTGAAAACTCGGATATGGCTTTTGCTGCAGAGTTCAAAGTTATCGACCTAATCCTTGATTATCGCAATCGGGGACATTTATTTACAAAAACAAATCCTGTCCGCATACGCCGCAAATACACACCAACGCTGGATATTGAAAACTTTGGTCTGAAACAAGACGACCTTAAAAAAGTTTTTAAAGCAGGGTCACAAATTGGAATAGGCGCCGCCACCCTGGAAAATATTCTGGCGCATCTTCAGCAAACCTATTGCCAGTCGATAGGTGTGGAATATATGTATATCCGTACTCCCGAAATCGTGCAATGGCTGAAGAAGAAAATGGAAACAGGAAAAAACACTCCCACATTTACTAAGAATGAAAAACTGCGTATACTAGGAAAGCTAACACAAGCAGTGGTTTTCGAAAAGTTCATCCATAATAAATTCCCCGGGCAGAAAAGTTTTTCATTAAGTGGCTGTGAAACTCTTATTCCGGCAATGGATGCCATGATTGAAAAAGGGGCCGATTCGGGCTGCGTGGATTATGTAATAGGAATGGCGCACCGCGGACGATTGAATATACTGGCCAATATTCTTCACAAATCATATGAAAGCATCTTTAGCGAATTCAGGGGAATTGAATTCGATGATGCTTACCTTGTGGGAGATGTAAAATATCACCTTGGCAGTTCAAGCGATACGGAAACCTATAATGGTAAAAAGATCCGTTTGCAATTGGCTCCCAATCCATCGCATCTCGAAGCCGTCAATCCGGTTATTGAAGGCATAGTCAGAGCAAAACTTGATAATGAATATGACGGTAATACCGATAAAATTGTTCCGGTGCTGATCCATGGCGATGCTTCTGTGGCCGGGCAGGGGATCATTTATGAAGTGTTGCAGATGTCGCAGCTTGATGGATACAAGACGGGAGGTTCCATACATCTTGTGATCAATAACCAACTTGGATTTACAACAAATTACCTTGATGGCCGCTCAAGTGTGTATTGCACCGATGTTGCCAAGACCATTCAGGTTCCTATCTTCCATGTGAATGCAGATGATGTGGAAGCGGTGGTTTATGTAATGCAATTGGCAGTTGAGTTTCGCCAGAAATTTCACCGCGATATTTTTATTGACCTGCTTTGTTATCGTAAATACGGGCATAACGAAAGCGATGAGCCGCGCTATACACAGCCATTACTGTACAAAGCTATTGAGCAGCATCCAGATCCTGCAAAAATTTATATTGAGAAACTTGTAACTGAAAAGATCATCGACAATTCGGAGAATTACAGGATTGATCAATGTCTGAATACCCTTTTAGAAGGTCATTTTTCAGAATCCATCCAGATTAAAAAGGAACATATCTCACCCATTTTAGAGGAAACATGGAAAGATGTGCAGCGCGCTACAGATAAGGATTTCAATCATTCACCTGAAACTGCTGTTGATAAACAAACGCTATTGCATTTGGGGCAGGCAATTACAAAAGTGCCTGAAGGTTTGAATATTTTCAGGAAGATTATCCGTATTCTTCAGGACAGAAATGATATGCTTGTAAAATCGGGCAATATTGATTGGGCGTTTAGTGAGCACCTGGCTTGGGCATCCCTGCTCAACGAGGGTCATTCCGTGCGTGTCAGCGGGCAGGATGTTGAGCGCGGAACATTTTCGCAACGCCATGCAGTACTTAGGATAGAGGATTCAGAAGAAGAGTTCATACCCCTTGCAAAAGCCTGCCAAAAGGCAAAATTCACTATTTACAATTCACTTTTATCTGAATATGGAGTGCTGGGCTTTGAATATGGCTATGCTATGGCAACCCCCGATATGCTTACCATCTGGGAAGCTCAGTTTGGTGATTTTGGAAATGGCGCTCAGATCATCATTGATCAGTTTCTTTGCTGTGCCGAAGAAAAATGGAATATAATGAATGGACTTGTGCTGCTCCTCCCGCACGGCTACGAGGGTCAGGGACCGGAACATTCAAGTGCAAGAATAGAGCGGTATCTGTCGCTTTGCGCTGACAACAATATTCAGGTTGTCAATTGCACCACACCAGCTAATTACTTTCATGTATTGAGAAGACAGTTAAAACGCAATTTCCGCAAGCCTTTGATCATCTTCACTCCAAAAAGTTTGCTGCGCAATGCTGCCTGCGTTTCACCAATAGCTGAATTTGCTGAAGGCGGATTCAGAGAGATCATTGACATAGGGAATCCGGACCCTGCAGAAGTTAAGCGTATTATTTTCTGCAGCGGAAAAGTGTTCTATGATCTGAGAGAAAGCATATCAAAGGCGGATGAAAAAAGGATCGCACTGATTAGAGTCGAACAATTATATCCTTTGCCTGCTGAACAAATAAGCGCTGTGGTTGCTAAATACAATAATGCGAAAGATATTATCTGGCTTCAGGAGGAACCTGAAAATATGGGCGCATGGTCTTTTGTACTGAGAAGCCTGAATAATTTCCCATTGCGTGTAATAGCACGTCCAGAAAGCGGCAGCACAGCCACCGGCTCAGCGATTGTACATTTACAACAACAAAAAGAACTCATGGCAAAAGCATTGAACTTTTAAATGCCATATTGACCATTGACTATTGACAAATGACTTTAGACTATAGACTATAGACTATGATAATTGAAATAAAAGTACCAAGTCCCGGCGAATCGATCAGCGAAGTAGAACTGGTAGCATGGTTGGTTACAGATGGAGATACAATAAATAAGGGGCAGGAAATTGCCGAGATTGATTCGGATAAAGCCACTATCGCAATAAACGCTGAAGGTGCCGGCTCATTGCATATTGCTGTTCAGGCCGGCGAAAAGGTTATGGTTGGTGCTATAATAGGCACCATTGATTCTGATGGTACTTCACAGGATGTGACTAGTAAAATAATATCTACAGAACAAAAGCCCGTTCAACAGGAAGTGGTAAAGAGCGCTGATACAAGTGTACATATTTCGCCACTGGCAAAAACCATCTCAGATAAAAACAATATTGATCTTTCAAAACTTACACCATCAAATTCAGATAAAAAGATAGTGAAAAAGGATGTGCTGAATTTCATTAATCAGCATACAGGTAATACTTCAAAACCTGCATTTGACAGGCCTGTCGAAGTGTTGAAAATGTCGATGTTGCGGAGGAAGATAGCTGAACGACTTGTCGCAGTTAAGAATCAAACTGCCATGCTCACCACTTTCAATGAAGTTGATCTGACTGGTATCAATGCGATCAGGGCTAAATTCAAAGATGCTTTTCTTGCAAAACATGGAGTGAAACTGGGCTATATGTCTTTTTTTGCAAAGGCTTGCGAAATGGCCATACAAGAGTTCCCTGCTGTCAATGCTATGATTGATGGTGAGAACATTATTCTTTTCAAATATGTTGACCTTTCTATTGCTGTAAGCACTCCGAAAGGATTGATGACGCCGGTGATCCGCGATGTACAAACATTGTCATTTGCTGAGATTGAAATCAAACTTGCAGAACTTGCGGCTAAAGCAAGGGATAATAAAATATCCCTGGATGACCTTACAGGTGGCACTTTCACTATTACAAATGGAGGCACTTTTGGCTCACTTTTATCCACGCCTATTCTGAACCCGCCTCAAAGTGCCATACTTGGCATGCATAAAATAATGGATAGGCCGATAGTGATCGAAGGGAAAATTGAAATCAGGCCCATGATGTATGTGGCGTTATCTTATGACCACAGGATCATTGACGGAAAAGAGTCGGTCAGCTTTCTGGTAAAGGTTAAAGAGATTCTTGAATCGCCGGATAACTATTTCTTCAACAACGAAGATCCCGGAAAAATTTTAATGGAAGAGAGAAAGAAATAATTACTTTTGAAATTAAATCAATTACAATGAGGTATAAAGTGGATTTTCTGGTCATTGGTTCTGGCATAGCAGGATTGACCTATGCTCTTAAAGTTGCTCCTTACGGAAAAGTCATAGTTGTTACAAAGGATGACGCACAGGAGTCGAACACCCGCTATGCACAGGGTGGAATAGCTGCTGTGATGTACACTCCTGACACGTATGAAAAGCACATAGCCGACACGATCACTGCCGGTGCTGGTCTGTGCGATGAAAATATTGTCAGGATAGCTATCACTGAATCCACTGAGAGGATAGAAGAGCTAATTAGTTGGGGAACTAATTTTGATAAGACTTCCACTGGTAAATATGATCTTGCCAAAGAGGGAGGGCATTCAGAATCACGCGTTTTTCATCATAAAGACAATACAGGACAAGAAATTATCCGGGCACTGATCACCCAGGCGCAAAACCATCCTAATATTGAAATCCTGGAAAGGCATTTTGCGGTGGATATTATTACTCAGCACCATCTGGGTGTCATCGTAAATAAAAAAACACAGGATGTCACCTGCTATGGATGTTATGTTCTGAATCCCGAAACCGGCGATATTGATACAATTCTTGCCAAATGTACTCTGATGGCATCAGGAGGAGCCGGTAATGTATATGCAACAACGACCAATCCAACAATAGCTACCGGCGATGGAATTGCAATGGCTTACAGGGCAAAGGCAAAGGTAGAAAACATGGAGTTCATCCAGTTTCATCCCACCTCATTATATAACCCGGGTGAGTATCCTTCTTATCTTATTACTGAAGCTTTAAGAGGATTTGGGGCTATTTTGAAAACTATCGACGGCAAAGAATTCATGCAGAAATATGACAAGCGTAAATCTCTTGCACCGCGTGATATTGTTGCCCGTGCCATTGATAATGAAATGAAAATTAGCGGTGATGATCATGTATGCCTTGATTGCCGCCACCTTGATAAAAATGAACTGATCAATCATTTTCCCAACATTTTTGCAAAATGCCTGAGTTTGGGTATTGATATGGCAAAGGATATGATTCCTGTAATTCCTGCAGCACATTTCTCATGCGGAGGAATTAAAACCGATGAGTATGGACGCACATCGCTACATAATTTATATGCTGCCGGCGAATGTGCCTGTACGGGATTGCATGGAGCCAACCGCCTTGCTTCAAACTCGCTGCTGGAATCTGCTGTATTTGCACACAGGGCAAGCCTGGATTCTATTGCAAGAGTTAATTCTATTGAATTTTGTGATCAAATCCCTGATTGGAATGCTGAAGGAACTGTGTTGAATGAAGAGATGGTCCTTATTACTCAAACCCTCAAAGAACTTCAGTTTATCATGACCAATTATGTTGGAATTGTTCGTTCCGACCTTCGTTTGAAAAGAGCACTCGACAGACTTGAACTGATATTCAGGGAAACTGAGGATATTTATGAAAAATCCATTCTTACACAAAAGATCTGTGAATTGCGCAACCTGATAAACATTGCTTATGTTATTATTAAAGCAGCTATGAACCGCAAGGAAAGCAGAGGGTTGCATTATTCACTGAATTATCCACGGACAACAAATTGAGGAATATCTAAAATACAATATCATTATGGCAATAATAAAACCCCTTAGAGGATTTACACCACAGTTTGGAAAAGACTGTTTTCTTGCTGACACGGCAGTAGTTGTTGGAGATGTTATTATGGGCGATTCTTGCAGCATTTGGTTCAATGCTGTGATTCGAGGAGATGTTCATTCCATCAGGATGGGGAATAAAGTAAATGTACAAGATGGAGCAATAATACATGCCACTTACCAGAAGGCACCAACGCAAATAGGGAATAATGTTTCAATAGCTCATAATGCAGTGGTTCATGGTTGCACTATTCATGATAATGTGTTGGTTGGTATGGGTGCAATAATTATGGATCATGCTATTATAAACAGCAACTCAATAATTGCTGCAGGGGCGCTTGTACTCGAAAACACTATTGTTGAATCAGGCAGCATTTATGCTGGTGTTCCTGCAAAGAAAGTGAGAGATATTGACGAAAAATTGGTAGTAGGCCAAATAAATAGAATCGCTGATAGTTATATTATGTATGCAAGTTGGTACAAGTAGGAGAAGAAATAGGTAACTGACGACAGTCGACTTTGAACTTCTTGCTTATTTTAATATCCCCAATTTCTTTTTTACAAGGTCGGTAATATCTCCTCTTTTGTCAGCGTAGAGCAAGGTCATTCCATTAGTTTCAGAAGTGTCAATAATAAATATATAACCATTTTCCCTGGCAACTGCAGCTATTGCATTTTCTGCTTTAGAAATTAGTGGAAGTAAAAGTTCGTCCTGTTGGTTTTTTAATTTTTCTTTTGTGTCAGCCTTAAAATCTTTTATTTCCTTTTTCAGTTTAAGTAATTTAACTATTCTTGCTTTAATGCTATCCTTTATTAAAGAGGAAGAATCTTTTTTAAAAGCATTGTAACTGGTTTGATATTTCAGTCCCAATTCAATCAATTGTTCTTCGTATGATTTCACCAATGTTTTAATAACTCCAAGCACAGAATCTCTACCAGGAATTAACGGTATCAATGAATCGGAATTGACATAACCAATTTTTATTATTGTCTGTGTCTGAGCCTGAAGACCAGAAAATAAAAAACAGCAAAAAGATATTAATAACAAAGGCTTTTTCACGCAGAAATTTTATTTTCAATATTTATTGCACTAAAAAAAAGCCAATCTTTTAAAAGGATTGGCTTTTAATAAAAGTGAAATAAGTTATTTAATACCTAGTTTCTTTTTAACGAGGGGTGTGACATCATAACTTTCAGTTTTAAAAAGCATGGTGCCCAAAGCAGAATCAAAGATGTAAGTATATCCATTTTCTGCTGCAACTTCTTCAATTGCTTTTAAAGCCTTTGCCTGGATGGGTTTTATCAGGGCAATTCTTCTCAATTTGAAAGTTGAATCGGCTGTTGATGAAAATTTTGTAATTCTGGAATTCAGATCCTGCATTTCTGCCATTTCCAAAGATTTAATCGAAGGCAACATTTTAGCGCTATCTTTAACATAAGCAGCCCACTTGGCATTCAATTCTGTTTGCATGGTTTCCACTTTCGATTGATAAGCTTTATATTCAGTTTTCAATGTGGCGTTTGCGGAGTCAATTCCAGGCATGATCAGCATAAGTGAATCAGAATTGAGATAACCAAGTTTAAGTTTACTCTGTGCCATTACATTCATAGTTGTTATTACTATGATGATAAAGATAGAAATTTTTACTAAAGTTTTCATATAAGGGTTTTGATTATTAATTAGTTTTTATTGTTAATACAAATTTAAAAGCCAATCTAAATAAAATATTGGCTTCTAAATAAATAAGAATTATTTCTTAATCCCAAGTTTACTTTTAACCAAAGAAGAGATATCATCACCTTCTGTTTTATATAAAAGGACTCCCACTGCTGAATCAATTATATAAGTATATCCATTTTCTTTTGCTACTTCTCCAATAGCTTTCAACGCTTTTGCCTGAATTGGTTTTAATACTTCAACTTTTCTTTTTGCAAATGTGGAATCAGCGGAAGATGAAAATGACTCAATCCTTGCATTCAGATCCTGTAATTCTGCCAGTGTTGTTTCTTTGATCAGGGCAGACATTGTAGAAAGATTTGCCTGATAGGCCTGATATTTGGTATTTAATTCTTCTGACATAGCAGCCAGTTTGGTTTGATAAGTTTTATATTCAGCTTGTAAGATCGCATTGGCAGAGTCAGTTCCCGGCATAACCAGCATCAACGAATCGGAATTAATATAACCAACTTTAATTTTTTGTTGTGCGTTGGCATTGATGGTACACATTACAATAAAGATAAATAATGCAATTTTGGAAAAGCTTTTCATAGAATAGTTTTATAGATTAGTAATTTAAAAAATATCGTGGGCAAAGTTAAAATTAATTATCAGATAATATTTACCCCCCCGGACATTTTATGTTTTTTTTAGAAATGCCTATTTATCTGTATCTTTTGTGTCCTTGGTGCCTTTGGTAGCATCTTTTACTGTGCCTGGTTTGTATCCGAGCTTTTCCAGAACGTCGTCGCTTTTATCAAGTTTCGGATTTGTATAAAGCATTGTCAGCGATCCGGATTTGTCGAAAATGATACCGTAAGTTCCTTCAGTAGCTAGCTCTTCGATAGCATTATAAACTTTGTCTTGTATGGGTTTAACAAGTTCTTCACGTTTTTTGAAAAGGTCGCCATCTTTTCCGAAACGTTTTTTCTGTAAAGCTTTTGCTTCTTTTTCCTTGGCAACAATTGCAGCTTCTCTTTTTGTTTTAATATCTTCCGGAAGCAATACTGATTCCGTTTCGAATTTTGCGTAAAGACTGTCAACTTCAGCAAATTTTAATTCAATTTCTTTTTGCCACAGCACAGAATATTCATCCAGTTTATCCTGAGCAGTTGCATATTCTGGAATATTTTCCAAAATGTACTCAGTATCTACATAAGCATATTTTTGTTGAGAAAATGCCATTGAACTGAAGAGTGCAAAAGCAATTAATAACACTAATTTTTTCATATTGTTTCCTCCTGTTTTTTGATATCGCTATAATATAATGGGTAAAATAATTTGATGATTTTTAATCTATTGATTGATTTATTGAAAAATGGAATTGAGATTTGTTGGCACTTGGAGCGTTCGGAATTTCGTCAAACCCATAACCCCAGTCAAGTCCAAGTAATCCAAACATGGGAAGATAAATTCTTACACCAACCCCAGCTGATCTTTTTACATCAAAAGGATTGAATGATTTAAAGTTGTCCCAACAATTCCCGGCTTCCATAAAAGTTAACATATATACTGTTGCCATTGGGTTTAACGATATTGGGTACCTTAATTCTAAAGTATACTTATTATATGCAATACCTCCAGTATATCCTGCACTGTTTTTAGGTGTCAATGTATTGTTTCCGTATCCTCTCATTCCAATAATTTCTCTTCCATCCAGAGAATAACCTGAGAGGCCATCTCCACCTAAATAAAATCTTTCAAATGGCGGTGGGCCTAACTGTGAATTATAATATCCCAGGAATCCGAATTTCGTTCTTGTGCTTAATATCAAATTTCCTGCCAACTTTGTAAATAAGGAAGCTCCAAATTTCCATTTATGGTATTCGAGCCATTTGTATTTGTCCTGTAGCGACATTGTTGAATAATCTTTTTTCTTAAATAAAGAATAAGGAGGCGTAGCTTGCAATGATAATGATATTGCTGAACCTGAACGCGGATAAATAAGCGCATCAATTGAATTTCTTTCCAATGCAATGTTATAATTAATATTATTTGATTTGCCTGTTGTCAAAGTAAATGAAGAAAAATTATCAAGATTGTATCTTTGGTAACTTATCCCCTGGGAAAGTAGGAAATAATCATCAGGCCATTTCAGTCTTTTAGAAAGGTCAACAGAAATTCCATCAATAACTATTGATTGTCTTGTGGGGTCGCTTTTTGCAACTCCATTTGTTTGTACCGAGTGATAAACTGAAACACTGAATGCATTAGGTTTTTTTCCACCCAGCCATGGTTCGGTGAATGATGCATTGTATGATTGGTAATATTTACCATTTGATTGCGCGCGAATACTTAGCTTTTGACCATCGCCTGCTGGTAATGGTCTCCATGCGTCTTTTTTGAAAAAATTGCGTGCGGAGAAATTATTAAATGATAATCCCAAAGTTCCTACAACACTTCCTGCACCCCAGCCTCCAGAAAGTTCAACCTGATCAGAAGAAGCTTCCTCGACAACATATTCAATATCAACAGTACCATCGGCAGCATGAGGGATTGGATTCACTGAAAGTTTTTCCTGGTTGAAATATCCAAGTTGGATCAAATCTCTTTGTGATCTGATGATATCGGTCCGGCTGAATAATTGTCCTGGTTTTGTGCGTATCTCTCTTA
>Ga0224523_1000436_pt1 | contig 22401 bp, 19 predicted proteins | sample CFST50metaG_FD_182732 | JGI IMG/M metagenome (GOLD analysis project Ga0224523, IMG submission 182732) | Peat soil microbial communities from Stordalen Mire, Sweden - C.F.S.T50 | ecosystem: Environmental > Terrestrial > Soil > Wetlands > Peat | place: Sweden: Norrbotten County, Stordalen Mire...
CTCCCACCCCAGACATCACAGCGGCTGTCATTCCGATCCGCCATTTGGCGGAGAGGAATCTCTCTTGACAATGTATAGAGACATTAATACGAAGGATTAGTAATCCCACATATGTGGGACGTAATTCGTTGGAATAATAAGTTGAGAAAATTAACATGATCAAAAATATACTACATAGAATAAAAACCCAAATCCGGATCAAAGCCTTCGCTATGATTTATTCTATTGTGGTATTGATCTTCATTAGCATTATTTGTTCTTCGTTTATCATGCTGATGTATTATCATAAACTTTATGTTGATGTTTCGCTGCAACGTGAAAAGCTGAAAGCGGATGCACTTTCAGGTATCAATTATTTTTTATGCAGTCCGTCAATCGTCGCGGACAACGAGACAAAAACAATTGAATTGTTCGATGACGAAAACAATAAAGTAGAATTGACAAGGAAGAAATGGGGCATATTCGACCTGATACTAAGCAAGGCTCTTTGGCAAAAACATTCGTATTCTATGGTAGCCATCACAGGTGATAATTTTTCGGGAACCGATAAAGTGGCGCTATATCTGACCGACAGGAATAAACCTTTGGGCCTTTGCGGTGACACAAAGATAAAAGGCACCTGCTATCTTCCAAAAGCAGGAGTGGAGCGTACCTATATTGAAGGGGAGAATTTTATAGGCTCCGAATTGATAAGCGGTACAAAAATGATAAGTGATAAAAAACTGCCTGTTTTCAATGAAATTAAAGACTTTTATGCCGCTGTTAAAGCCGGGAAATATTACTCTGATGTGGATTCTGTGATAGAATATGAAAATTTCCACGGAGATACTATTGTAAATTCCTTTATTGGAAAAACAATAGTCCTTTATTCTGCTAATGACATCAATCTCGATAAGAAATTTCTGAAAGGCAATATAAAAGTGGTTTCAGGGAAATCGGTAAAAGTTACAAAAGCGAATGAGCTTCAGGATATCATCATCTTTGCGCCATATATAAATTTCAGCAAGGAATTTTCAGGCAGGTTGCAGGCTTATGCCGGTGATTCATTGTCGGTGGATGATGAGACCGAATTAAACTATCCTTCTGTTCTCGGACTGATAGATACCAGAACGGACACGATACAGCCTTACATCCTAATGAAACAAAAATCAAAAATTGCAGGACTGGTTTTCCTTTATTCTGAAACAACTCCTGCGGTTTTAAAACCATATGTCAAAATAAACAAGGATGCATTGGTGTGCGGACAGCTTATAAGCAGCAGCGATATCCAACTACAGGGCACGGTGAATGGTTCGGTGTATTGTAATCGTTTTATTCTTAAAACGCCTTCATCATATTATGAAAATGATTTATTGGATGCAATGATTGACTATACTAAATTACCAAAGGAATTCGTAGGGTTTAGCGCAAGGGATACATCGGGTATGAAAAAAATTGTGAAATGGCTTTTTTAGACAAAAAATACAAATCGTTCACACTGATTGAAACCATAGTGGCGCTGGTAATAACCATGGTTTGCGTGGGTGTTGCATTTACCATCATACTGAATGTGGAAAAGTCTGCAAATAATTTCAAAAAAATACAGGCTCATTTGTGTCTGTTGAAAGAACTGAACAAGGTGAAAAAGGAAAAAAAGTTCCTTGATGAAAGTATAGAGGTTGAACATTTGAAAATTGTGAAAAGCTTTACCCAATACGAGAACATTGATAAGTTATATGACATGAAATTAGTAGTATTTGATGATGAGGGGAAGCAACTTGATATAATAAATCAATTGGTGATTATTGAGGAATAAAGGCATTGGTTATGACTTTATAATCCAATAAGTTAATGGCAATCCTGAAAGGATTGAATATGAATAGTAAGATAAAGCATGGCATCAAGCAACCCGTCGGTTGACGGGTTGAATATAGAAGGAAACGGATATAAGGCAAATTAAATAGTGAGGGTAAAACAGAGTGTAAGAATTAACATGATTATGGGTTTTTTTAAAAAAATAAAAAATAAAAAATTACAATCATTCACGATTATTGAGTTGCTGGTATCAATGATGCTGAGCAGCCTGGTAGTTATTATTTCTTATACATTTTATGATATTATTTCAAGGCAATTTCAGAACAAACAAAAATTCTTCAGGAACATGAATGCGCTATCGAAATTCAACCTGGAATTTCAGGAGGAGTTTGATAAAAGTGAATCGGTTTATAACCTTGGAAACACGCTGGTACTTACAAAACCACAAGGCGACAAAATTTGTTATACTTTTTATGATACCTGTGTTACCCGGCAATGGAAAGATATCAGAGATACAATTTCATTAAAAGTTGAAAACCTTTTATGCAATTACAATTCAAAAGAAATTACTGATGGGGAAATTGATGAAATATCATTTGATATAATTGATAAAGGCGAAAAATTTTCATTGAGTTTTATAAAAGAAAATTCGCCGTATGTAAAACTGGAGGATGATTAAAAGAACATGATAATAAATGGGACGCGGATGACACGGATTTTACGGATAAAAAGGGATTACTAAATATGCTCAAAATAAAAACTAAAATCCGTACAATCCGCGCAAATCAGCGTCTAATTAGTGTAAAATATTCCAACATGGAAAGATGTTAATGAGAATTTGCAATTTTTGCAATTATAAAAACGTAGTATATGAACCTGAAATTTAAAATGAAGACAATCAAAGCAACGAAGCTGAAAGCTTTTACACTTACCGAGATTTTGATAGTACTGGTTATTGTCGGTATTTTGGTTTTATTGGCCTTACCCAACCTGATGCCTTTAATCTCGAAAGCGAAGAGCACAGAAGCGCAATTGCAGCTGGAACATATTTATACCCTTGAAAAAAGCTATTTCTACCTGCATTCAAAATATTCAACAAGTTTTGATGATATAGATTATGAGGCTGTGAAAAGCACAAAGGATGGTGGTAGCGCCAATTATAAGATAGAAATTGTTTCGGCTACAGATAAAACTTTTAAAGCGACTGCAACGGCTGTTGTGGATTTTGATGGCGATGGAATATTTGATGTGTGGGAAGTTGATCAGGATAAAAACATAAAAGAGGTAACGAAGGATTGAGATTTACGATTTACGATTTACGATTTACGATTTACGATTGGGAATTTAAACAGGGATGAATAAAACGTATTAAGGTGATTTTTTGCGACATTATATTATTGGTTTTTTTATCGGTTATCGCTGTTCAGGATATCAGATACCGTGAAGTGAGCTGGTATCTTTTTCCTGTGGTTTTTACAGTGATATTGATACGATCGTTATCCCAGTTACATTTTAAAGAATTGGTTTTTGATTTTAGTTTGAATCTTTTATTTATCGTGCTGCAACTAATTGCACTTTTCGTTTTCTATGCAATTAAAAATAAAAAATTCGTCAACATCATCAACAGATATATAGGCACGGGCGATCTCATTTTTTTTGTTTTGCTCTGTGCCGGTTTTTCACCATTGATGTTCGGCTGTTACCTTGTTGCAACATTCATTGCAGCATTGGTTTTTATTATTGCAATAAGCTTATTCAGAAGAAAAACTATTTCAACTGTTCCATTGGCTGGAGGGCTTGCTCTTTCATACGGAATACTGTTGATTGCAGGCTTGTTTTTCAAAGATTTGAATTTATATAATGATTTACAAATAGGAGACTTGATCATTGGACTCAACTAGTGAATTCGAAAATATTACTCTTACAGCCGATTTGCAGCAATTGATAACTGCAGGACAGGCCTGGTATTATTTTATAGTACCGAAAGCTTCGGATATTGGAATGCTTGAGTTGTATATTGACGAGACGACCGCCAATGAACAGATACGGGATGAACTGGAAGTGCTTTTAAATAAAAAAGTAAAGTTCGTAAAAATTCCGCCTGATTTATTAAGAAAAACTCTTGGTAAATATTACCGGAGAAATGAAAACGGCCAGGATAAAAAATCTGCCGCTGCACATATCACCAATTACCAGGCTGAGGATTTTCTGAACAAACTGATAAGAGAAGCCAAGGAAATAAACTGTAGTGATATTCATATCGAAATTTATGAAGAGCGCTGTAGGATAAGGATCCGGATTGACGGGAAGCTGATTGAACGTTATATTATCAGCAGAACAGAATACCCGGCGCTGATAAACAAAATTAAAATCAAAGCCAATCTCGATATTGCTGAAAAACGTTTGCCCCAGGATGGTAGGATAATCATTAAAGATGGCGGGCAGGATTTTGATATACGTGTCTCGGTACTTCCCACTTTGTATGGTGAAAAAATAGTGTTGCGTCTTTTGAGCAAAGATGCTACAAACATCAATATTCAGGAGCTTGGATTTTCAGATACCCAACTTGCCTATTACCTTGAAGGGATTAAGCGGACACAGGGAATTATTCTTATCAGTGGCCCAACCGGTTCAGGAAAGACAACAACTTTATATGCAACCCTGAAAATACTGAATAAGGAACACACCAATATTCTGACCATTGAAGATCCTATTGAATACACCCTTGCCGGTATTAACCAGGTACAGTTAAAAGAAAGTATAGGTCTCACTTTTGCCAGTGCACTCAGAACATTTTTAAGACAGGACCCCGACATCATCATGCTCGGTGAAATAAGAGACAGTGAAACTGCAAATATGGCCATACGGGCCGCATTAACCGGCCACCTGGTATTATCCACCATTCATACAAATTCAGCATGGGGAACAATATCACGTTTATCCGACATGGGAGTGCCTGCTTTTCTGTTAGCCAACACACTTAATTTATCAATAGCACAACGTCTGGTTAGGGTGCTTTGCAATAATTGTAAAAAAGAAGCCGATTTCGAAATGAATTTGTTGCCTAGAAACTACAAAGCGCCGGAAATATTGCATAAACATCATGTTCCTGTTGGCTGTGAAGATTGTTACTATACCGGTTATAAAGGAAGAAAGGCTATTTACGATGTTATTCCTATTGATTCCGACCTCTCTGATTGCATCAAAAATTTGAAGTTTGATGTGTCTGAAATGCTTGCTAATAAAAACTTAACTTCCCTGGCTGACAATGCATTTTCCTTGTTTGCAAAAGGTGATACTACCCTTGATGAAATATATTCGATATTGCTTAATTATTAAAATACAGGTTTATGATCAAAAATAAAACGCAAACTATAATACAGATAAGAATCGTTGGCTTTATGATGATTTTATCCTTATTTGCATTTCCTGTCATGTCGCAGAGCAGAATTGATAAATTAGATGAAAAACTAACGGAAATGTCAAAAACGATTACCGGGCTTGATCAGGATGTGGAAGTTTCGGTGAATGGGGTGACAATACAGGAGTTTATGAGGGGGATAGCTACCGCAAATAGTCTTGACATCAATGTTGATCCTACTTTAAATATTAGTGTCGTTAGCTCTTTTACAAACTCTTCGGTAAAAGACATTCTGCTTTATTTGTGTAAACAATATGATCTGGACATAACATTTACCGGTAACATCATCACTCTTGAAAAATATGTATCCACCGAAGTGAAAAAGGATACCGTCATTGTAAAAAAGCTTGCCATTTCTTATGATAAAGAAGCCAAGACCCTATCTTATGATTTGAAGCTGGATAGTTTATATTTAGTGGTTAAGGAGCTTGCAAAAAATACGCAGAAAAATTACATACTTACTCCCGGCCTGTATAAGAAGGCTGTAAGCGGATTTGTGAAAGATTTGGAGCTGACAGATGCTATTGATATGCTTGCCTATTCAAATAACCTGAAAGTTAAAAAAACAGGAGAGAATTTTTTATTTGAAGATTTGGAAACAACGTCTGCAGATGCTACCAGTAAAAAGACCACAACTAAGTCAACTACTAAAACTCAGAATTCGAAAACTTCAGATACTGATGACGACACTTCGGTTACAGTTGATAGTCTCGACAATATAACCGTTAAGGCAACCGACAGCCCTATATCTGACATTATTAAAGAGGTTTCGGAAAAACTGGGAATCAGTTATTTTTTTGCCACCGCTTTTACAGGAAACACTTCTGTGGATTTTAAGAATATCATGTATGATGATTTCCTTGAAAAAATATTTACAGGCACGGATTATACTTTTAAAATGGAAAATGGATTTTATCTTTTCGGAAAACGTGATATGGAAGGTTTGCGACATACAGAGGTAATTAAGCTTAATTACAGGTCAGTTGACGGTGTGTCGGCTTTTATACCGGCAGATATTAAAAAAAATGTGGAAGTAAAAGAGTTTCCGGAGTTGAACAGTCTTATCATTTCCGGCTCAAAAATTGAAATTGATGAAATAGATAGTTTTATTTATCATATAGATAAAATTGTTCCTGTTGTTTTAATTGAAGTTTTAATTGTGGAATCAAAGAAAAGTCACAATGTGAAGACCGGACTTAAGGCTGGGCTTACAACTGCGGCTACCACGACTTCCGGCACTGTATATCCTACTGCTGACCTTACCTTAAATTCCACCACTATCAACAATATTATCAATAGTATTAATGGATTTGGCCTGATTAATATCGGGAAAGTGACATCCAATTTTTTTGCGACAATTGAGGCGATGGAGGATAACGGTTTATTAAAGGTTAATTCCACGCCAAAGCTTGCTACACTTAATGGAAATGAGGCTACTCTTAGTATTGGAAATACCGAGTATTACCTTGAAGAAACCACAAATCTTATAGCAAACCAGAGCACACAAAATATCACAACCAAATCATATAAGTCAGTCAATGCCGATCTTTCTCTTACGATCAAACCCTTTGTTTCGGGTGACGACCAGATTACGCTGACTGTAACAGTGAAGCAATCCGATTTTACAGCGCGAATCTCCGCTGATGCACCCCCCGGATCGGTTACCAGAAGTTTTAGTTCGGTAATCAGGGTTAAGAATGAGGATATGGTTTTATTGGGAGGGCTGGATAGAAAATACAATTCCTCAACCGGCACAGGGGTTCCTTTCCTTTCAAGGATACCCGTGATAAAATGGTTTTTCTCAAGCCAGGTAAGAGAGAAAAGCAATAGTAAACTAAATATTTTTATTAAAACAACCGTAATTTATTAGGCATTGAAGTATTTCAGAAATATTGCTCTCGTTAATAGCAGGAACAAAGCTTGCCTTGAGATTTTTATTGACTCCGGTGAAGAATGGATTTGTAATTTTATTGCCATTAAAAATAAAAATAAAAAACAGATTGTAGTTTCGGAAGAGCACATTGGGCTTGGCTCAACAGAAATGTTGAAAAAGATTGGTAAAAACAAAATTCCACTCTGCCTGGTAATAAACGGCAAGGGAGTTATTTCAAAAAAGATACAGTGTTCTAATGATAATGTCAATGAAGAATCAATCATTCAGAAGGTACTTCCAAATGCGAAACAGGGAGATTTTTATATGCGAAAATATCCTTCTACGGATAACGAAGCATTTGTATCTCTTATTCGAAGATCAATGTTAACGGAGGTGCTTGATTTATTAAATAAAAATAAAATCTCTCCTGTTGAGGTCTTCTGGGGACCCTTTTCTATCAGCTCTGTAATTTCATTGACCGATATGCACCAGGGTGAATTAATTACCGAACACTATAAATTTACTGTCGAAAACAGCCAGATTATTGAATTTGCTCAAATTGAAGATAGTAATACCATCCAAAAGAAGTTATGTATTGGTGATGAAAAATTAGAACTGCAATCCCTTGTATCTTTTGGCACACTGATTAATCATTTTTACACAAATAAAGCAAAAAACACTTCTCAAATACCGGCTGTAACTGAAGCGGAAAATAATTTTATTTACGCTACACAGTTTTCAAAAACAATACAATTTTCGTCGGTTTTTGTTTTTGTTGTGTTGCTTGTGAATTTTATTCTATTTAATTATTACAATCGCAAACAACAAGACCTGTCCTCAAAAGTCGCACGGTATAGCGATCTTTTAATTAACCAGGATACGCTGAAGAAAACTCTGGAATCAAAAATGGAATTAATTGGTAAGTCAGGTTTGCTGGAATCGTCAAAAATCTCATTTTATGCTGATAGAATTGCCTCGGTTGTTAATGAAGGGATCACGCTTTCCAAACTTGAAGTAAATCCCATGAAAGAAATAAGCGGACAATCCGGGGATGAATCAGGATACTCTTTTACAAATGATACTATTGAAATTAGCGGAACTGCAAAAAACAGTACATACCTGAATGAATGGATTAAAGATATAAAGGTTTATAAATGGGTAAAAGACATTACAATTAAAAATTACAACAGGGATAATAGCCTGAAACCGGCTTCCTTTACTATTTTGGCAAAAATTGAGAGAATATGAATTTTGCACAAATGTCATATAAGAATAAATACAAATTCCTTATTGCGGGAATACTTATTCTTTTCATTATTTCGTATCAGCTTGCAATAAAAAAAACCATTCTGCTTTACAGTGACTGCACAGAACTGCAATTAAAACTTAAAACAATTGATGAGGCGCCGGAAAGCATTCTTAAAACAAAAAATAAAATTAAACAAGTTGATGGCATGATCAGTTCGGGTGATAGTTCAGGGACCAATTTCAGAGAAATGTTGCTTGAAAAGGCAGGTGATTTTTGCCAGGAGAATAATATTTCAATTAAAGAATTTCCTGCTTCAATAGAAGAAAGCAAGAATGATTATAATATCGAAACCAATGTCATCGTACTTGAAGGATCGTTTCAGAACCTTTTAAAGTTCACATACAATGTTGAACAAAAATATAAAATAGGAAAAGTGGCATCTGTCAATTTCGCCTCCAAATATGATATTACGGCAAAGAAAAACAAACTGACAGAAAAGATTTATGTTCAAAATATTAAAAAGAAGAATGATGAAAAATAATATTCACGTTGCTATTGTATTTGCAGTATGTTCGGTGCTGCTGTTGTCCTGTGAAGATATTTTCGAAAAAAATCTGAAAAAGGAAAATGTAGAGATTCTTGCACCTTATAGTGGGTTGGAGACAAATATTTCCACAATTACATTTTGGTGGAATAAGTTGGATGGCGCGACAGGATATAATCTGCAGATTGTAACACCAACATTCTCAAACATCATAAAGTTGGTGCTTGATACAAATATCACAACAAATAAATTTACATTTTCAATGATTCCAGGCTCTTATCAATGGAGAGTAAAAGCATACAATAATTCAAGTGAAACGGATTATGTTACATATTCTTTAACTATTGACAGTACAGCAAACCTCACACAGCAAACAATTGTCCTTGTTTCGCCTTCAAACCATGATACAACTAATATTACTGCTTTTACTTTTAAATGGGATACTCTGTACAATGCCGATGATTATCGTTTTGAAATTTGGACACCTGATTTCAGCGGAACTCAACTTTTATCATTAACTCTTGAAACAGACAGTTTGCATTATACTTTAAGTGAAGGAGCTTATGAGTGGGGCGTGCGCGGACAGAATAGCAGTACGAATACCCAATACTCAAAACGATCCCTATATATTGATTTAACCAATCCTAACACACCTGCACTTTTGACTCCGTCAAATAGCGCTATTTTAAATGATACGATAATATATTTTTCATGGAGCCGAGGAACAGTGACGGGATCGGGCATTAAGGATAGCTTATACATTTATACTGATTCGTCAATGGTTCACATAAAAAGACAAAAATACCTTAGCGCAGCATACTATTCTGATTCACTTGGACTGGGAAGCTATTGGTGGCGGGTTCGTTCCATCGATGCGGCCGGTAATTACAGCAATTACAGTTTGCTGAGAAAATTTAAAATTCAGTAGAAGCATGAATACTGGTAAAATACCGAAATGATTTAATGAAAAACAAAAAGTACACATATATTTTATTTCCTCTTGTAATTATTGTCTGGGGTGCCATAGTTTACAAGGGTATCGCCTATTATCTTGAAAATGATTCTTCTTCCGGAGTCGATAAAATTGAAGAATTGACGACATTAAAAATAAATCAGGCTGATACTTTTTCGTTGCTGTTAAATTACGCTGACCCATTTTTAAAAGAAAGTGTTTCAGAATTGCCAGTACCAGTATATGAGAATAGTCCGACGCTTTCTGTAAAAAAAAGCACTGTCATTGTAAAAGAAAAAAAGGACAACACTCCCATAACCTGGCCTACTATTTTATACTGCGGCATTTTTAAAAACAAACAAAACGATAAAATCTGTTCTATAATCAAAATTAACGGAACTGAGCATTTAATGAAGGTTGGCGATACATATAGTGATGTTTCATTAATTAAGCTTTATAAAGATTCAGCCATCGTTCAATATAAAAACATTAAAAAAACACTTAGCAAATATTAAATCATGAAACATTATACGACAAAGTTATTTCGATATTTACACTTCCTATTCATTATTTTAATAATTCTTGAATCAGATAGAATTTATTGCCAGAAAACATCTAAACAGATCACACATTCAGAGACTGTGAAAACAGATAATGGATACGCAAAAATCAATATGCTTGATCAACAAAAAAAGAAAATTAAAACGAGAGAAAATCTTGAATACTTTTGGCACCTTAATGATGCAATTCATACGTCAATTGGAGGTTATGGCGGAAAATTATTACATGGAAATTATACTGCTTATTATGCTACCAATAACATTAAAGAGCAAGGAAATTTCAGGTATGGTTTAAAATCCGGCAGTTGGAAAAAGTGGTACACAAATGGAATCATAAACTCGGTTACATTATACAAACATGGAATGAAGTGTGGTATATATCGTGAATATGATGAAAAAGGTTTACTTACTCTTTCTGCAAAATATTGTAATGATAAGTTGCAGGGGAAATATTTAGAATACAAGGACGGAAAATTAATCTCGGAAAAACATTATAAAAAAGGGGTGGAGAAAACACAGAAGGTAAGCAAGCTAAAGAACCCTATAGAAAAAGCCATCAAGAAACCAAAAGAAAAGGTTTTAAAGAAGCCAAAAGCTAAGAAAGAAAAGTCGAATGTTAAGGAAAAGGGATAATTGTCCTGTCACATCAATAAGTGGTTTGCTTTCTGCTTATTTTTAAAATCATTGTTGTTAATGATTTTGAAGGCTCTGGATATTGTTACTTCTTTAATAAACTACTCTGGTTCATTAAGCCGCTTGCGAAAGAATAAAATATTAACATCTGTAAAAGCAAAGTTTGAATCTCTGCGGGTCTTATTCCCCGCTGCTTGCGGCTAAAAAAGAATTAATTCCCGTCAGCCCCCCGTCCACTTGCGGCGGGGTCGTTGATTGGAGGTGGTGAGTGATATTTAATTGTTATAGAAATGGTATCACTTTTGTTTAGATTATTAACGAATAACTTAAATTTTATGAACCTAAAAAAACCCATTTTTCAATATCTGTTTTTACATAAGTAGATTTCCAAAATTCTTTACTCGTAACTTTCAAAATCATATTCCTTTGCACGTTCTGGCATTTCTTTCATATCATCATCAAATTCAACGTCAGTACAATCGTCGGCATCTGCATCTTCATCAAGCAAACTTTCAAATTCGCTTTCCATTTTTTCCAGAATTACAAGAATACTTAAATCATCTGTTTCAATATCATTCTCGAAACAGTATTTTTCGATTTCTTCTTTAAGGTCAATGATTTTAGAGTAGTATTTATCAATTTCACCATAAGTCCATTCGCCATCTTCAATCTTTTCTGCCTGTTTCCTGAATCGAAAGATAAGTGATCTGCCCTGCTTTTCAGTTTTCCTTTTTTCGGAATATGCCTGTTCTTCCTTAATTTTTAATTCGCGCAATTTAAAATTAAGTTCCTGGCTTTCTTTTTCAATTTTTTTTAGCTCAAGTTCATGAGCCATCTCTAATCTCATTTTCTCAAGAGATACTTTTTCTGAATCTTCCAATTCGTCATCATCGTTGTAGTAATAATTTTTCATATTGTTATTGTTTTTAGGGTTATTAAATAAATCTTTAAAAGGTTCTCTGTGTTTTTCACTACAATTACTATCATTTGTAGCGCTACAGGTGGGGGCTACAATAGCGTCTGTAGTGGAAGTTGTAGTGGCTTCTGAACTAAAATACTCTTTTTTGACTTGAGCAATAGTGCTTGGAGATACATTCAAAGCCTCCTGAATATATTTGTAGGACTTTCCCTGTTCAAGTAGTTCAATTATGGTCTTTTCTTTTGTGTCCATAAAAGTGTTTTTTAATAACGGCGACGGTTGATGCCAAATAAACATATATCACTGTATATTTCAGCTAATCTTGATCGTTCGCTTTCATGATAATTTGTCTCTATTTCTTCCGGATTAAAATTCGTCGTAAAGTGAGCGAGCAGCCCCTTTTCCTGCCAATGATTATATTGTTTGGCAATAATTAACTTCATAATGTTTACAGAATTTTCAAAATACTTTGCAGGGGTACTTTCCTGTCCAAATTCATCAAAACAGTAAGTCATATACAGGGCCAGTTTAATAGTAAAACTTATAATTTGATTTGTACTTTGCTTGTCTTTTTGCTTAAGCAAAATTTGACCAGATACTTCCTTTTTGTTCAGAATGCACATCAACCGGATATTTACGCCTGTTGCGGCGGGTGAACAATCAATGAGTTTTTCGTCAGTCAAAAAATCCTGAACATATAAAGGGAAATAGGGTGTTTCTTTCCGAGACATGACTATTTCCGTCCTTCCGTTATCCAAGCTAATAGGGCTTTTCTGGAAAAATAAAGCTTGCTAAATCCTTCTTTTTTTATAAATGGTATTCTTCGAGCACAAATCATTTGATAAATTGTCTGGCGAGCATAGCCTGTAATTTTCATTGCTTCATTAATATCAATTATTTCCCCTTCATCAACTTTGGAAAATGATAAAGTTGAAATGTTGTTTTTGACAGTGTCGTCAATTAATTGTCGAAGCTCTTTTACTGTGAGGTCGATAAGCCTTTTATTATTTTCTTCCATTTTTTTATGTAATGTTTGTGCAAAATTAATTTACATAAAAAGAAACATAAGTCGAAATGCATCGAAATGCATCGAAATGCGACAAGAATTGCTAATAAATTTCGAAATACATCGAAATACATCGAAATGCATCAATATGCGTCGATATGCGTCGAAATGCATCGGCCAATGTTAATAAGTATCGAATTACAAGGGAGTGCTTCGGAAAACCCTAATTAGTCTTGATCCGTATTGAAATGCAAAGAAGTAACAGAAGTTCGACGCTATGCTTATAAAAAATACTATTTTCGATAATATAATAAAGAAATTACAAAACTTGATTAAAGTTAAATTTGTCAACACTTAAGGTTCAAAGAGAATTATAATGTAAAATGTCTCAAAAGTAATTTTTCATCTTCTCTCTTTATTCCCAATCAACTTTCATCAGTCCTTTCTCTACCATTTCCTGACTTGTGTTTACATAAATCATCGTGGTTTTTATATCGGAATGCTGCATCAGATACATTAACTGTGGTAAAGGAATTTTGGTTGACATATAAGTGCCGAAACTATGCCTGGCAGTATGAAAAGTTACTTTCACTGGTATCTTTGCTTCTTCCGCAATTACTTTCAAATGCCTGTTTATATATGGCTCTGTCAAATTCGGAAAAATGCTTTCACTGCTTTTATCATAATACTTTTCAAGAAGCATTTCTGGTTTCGACTTTTTATCTCCAGCCATTTTAAAGAGGCTATGTAAAGGAATAATTGCATGTTTATTTACCTTCAAAGTTACAAAATCTAAATTATATCCTCGTTTATCTTTTTTCACAAATTTTGGTTTCAGATTTGTAACATCCGAAATACGCAAGCCAGTGTAGCAAGCAAACAGAAACATATCCCTGACGACACTAATTCTTTTATCAAATATTTTCAAATTGAGAGTCTCAATTTTCTTTATTTCATCAAGGGTTAAAACGCTTCTGCTCGTCTTATCCACCTTAATTTTCATTTCCTTGCAAGGATTACTATTCAGGTAACCCTTCTTTATTGCAACATTAATATACTTTTTAAGGTTTTTGTTTTGTTTGTGAACTGTGTTTGCGGCAAGACCTTGACCTCTTAAATGATTCATAAACGCATCAACAAAAGAATAATCAACTTCTGAAAACGAAAGATCCTTCCCATTTGAAAATTCAAGCAGTTTGTTCACTAAGTTATTATGGCTAACAATTGTGCTTTTTGTTAAAATTTTATCGTTAGCAATTTCTGATTTGATAAATTTTATAAATGAAACTGACATTTGGCTTTTTTCCAATTCCCTTTTCATGTTGTCAATTGTAAAAGTTTGTTCTCTCACAAAAAAATCAGACTGAACTTTTTCAATTTTTTTTATCATTTCCTGAATCTGAGTGTTAAGCTCATTAGCTTGTGGATGCTTAATATTAATCAATTTCAATCGTGCATTCCACTGATTAGGGGCAATGCTAATCTTTGTTGAAAAATATTTGCGCTTCCGATTCTGGTATGCAACAATCTCAATGGGTGCTTTACCCTCGGTGTTGAGTGCGTTCTTCCTGTTAAAAACAATAGTAAATGTTACCTTCATTTGTGTTACCTTTTAAATTGATGGGAGCAAATCAGTAACACAAAAGTACATAAATAAAAATAAATGGCCAAAAATAAAAATAACACCATAAATTAAAAAGCCCCTATTTACAGGGGCTTTCGCTTACTTTTTTCAATTTTGGTTTTTCCTATCTGTTGTCCTGTCAGGGCTCGAACCTGAACTCTTCTGAACCAAAATCAGACGTGTTGCCAATTACACCACAGGACAGTTCTCATTAATTTTGGACTGCAAAAATAGTAAATAATTCTATCGGTCAAAATAATTTTTAATATATCACTATTGCATGCAGTGTAACAGGGCTTTTAAGAATTTTTAAGACTCTATTCGATTTTTTTTTAATACCTTCGTCGCCTTTAATAAATGTAAATCATGAAAAATTACAAGAATCTAAACAATATAATTGGTTGGGGAGTCTTTATCATTGCCGCGGCCACTTATATTCTTACTTCTGAACCCACTGCCAGTTTCTGGGACCCGGGCGAGTACATTTCTTCAGCTTATAAATTGGAGGTTGGCCATCCCCCGGGCGCTCCCACATTCCAATTGGTTGGCAGGATATTTTCCCTGTTTGCATTTGGCAATGTTGCACATGTGGCCCGCCTTATAAACACCATGTCGGCACTAGCCAGTGCATTTACCATACTGTTCCTTTTCTGGTCAATCACCATGCTCGCCAAAAAAGTAGTACTGAAAAACGGCGAGATGACTGATGCAAAGAAATGGGCAATTATGGGAAGCGGTATGGTTGGCGCTTTGGCATATACATTCTCTGATTCTTTCTGGTTTTCGGCCGTTGAAGGCGAAGTTTACGCCACTTCATCATTCTTTACAGCCCTCGTTTTCTGGGCTATCCTGAAATGGGAAGAAGAAGCCGACGATAAACGAAATATGCGATGGATCGTACTTATTGCATACTTAATGGGGCTTTCCATTGGTGTTCACCTTCTAAACCTGCTGGCAATTCCTGCTATTACTTTTGTATATTATTTTAAGAAATACCCTGTATCAACAAAAGGTATCATCAAGGCATCCTTTGCGGCTCTCGGGCTTTTGGTAGCCGTGATGTATATAATCATTCCCTGGGTTGTAAAATTTGCCGGAAAATTTGAATTGTTCTTTGTGAACAGTATAGGAATGCCTTTTAACTCAGGTACGGTCATATATTTTACACTTCTTATCCTTGGCATTGTCTTCGGATTAAGATACACTATGCGCAAACATAAAGTTCTTGCAAATACCATCATTTTGTGTTTTACTTTTATCTTGATAGGGTATTCAACTTTCTTGATCCTAGTGATCCGTGCCAATGCCAAAACGCCTATCAATGAAAATACACCAAAAGATGCAATTTCTTTGCTTTCATTCCTTGGCCGCGAACAGTATGGCGACTGGCCTCTTTTCTATGGTCCTTATTTTAATGCACCGTTGAACCCATCGAACCAATGGGAGGATGGAAATCCTGTATATGCAAGAGATGATAAAAGCGGAAAATATGTGGTCATTGATAAACGTGAAAAAGCAAATCCAACATATGATTCACGTTTCTGCACGATCTTCCCAAGAATGTGGAGCACGGATGAAAGCCTTGGGCATTCCAAAGCCTATAAAAGCTGGGGCGGTATTACAGGAACACCCATAACATATACCGACCCTGAAACAGGTAAAGATGAAATCATCTACAAACCTACCTTCTGGGAAAACCTGAAATATTTTTTCAGCTACCAGATTGGGCATATGTATCTGCGCTATTTTCTATGGAATTTTGCAGGCAAGCAAAATGACCTTCAAAACCAGGATGGAAATCCACTTGAAGGGAATTGGTACAGCGGAATCCCTTTTATCGACAGCCGGCTTGGCCCTCAGGACAACCTGCCTTATGAAATGGCAAACAACAAGGGTATGAATAAGCTATTTCTGCTGCCTTTGCTGCTCGGGTTCATCGGGTTTTTCTATCATCTCAATAAGCACTCTCACGATACGGTGATCGTGGTATTGCTGTTCTTTATGACAGGTATAGCCATTTGCTTATATTTGAACCAGTATCCAAATCAACCAAGGGAAAGGGACTATGCCTATGCGGCTTCGTTTTACGCTTTTGCTATGTGGATAGGAATTGGTGTGCTTGCCTTGTTTGATATATTGGGCAAGTACCTGAAACCAAAAATGGCCGCTGTTATTGTTACACTTGTTTGTCTGCTTGCAGTACCTGCCGTTATGGCAAAAGCAGAATGGAACGATCATGACCGCTCAGGAAGGTACACCACTGTTGATTTTGCTTCATGCTACCTGAATTCTTGTGAGAAAAATGCTATCCTTTTCACCAACGGTGACAATGACACTTTCCCTTTATGGTATGCACAGGAAGTTGAAGGTATCCGCACAGATGTAAGAGTTGTAAATCTTAGCCTGCTCAACACCGATTGGTATATCAATGCCATGAAGCGCAAGGCTTACGACTCAGATGCTCTGCCTTTCCAGCTTACATGGGATAAGTATAAAGAAGGTTCCCGCGATTATGTATATTTCATTCCGGACACAGCTCTCTGCAAACCCGACAAATTCTACGATGCGAAAGATCTTATGAACTTTATGGCCAGCGATGACCCGCAAACAAAATACCCAAGCGTAAGGGGTGATGTAGAATATTTCCCCACCAAAAAGTTCAAGGTTCCAGTTGATAAAGCCAAAGTACTTGGCAATGGCACTGTTCCTAAAAGTATGGCAGACTCAATTGTTCCTTACATCGAATGGACCATCAGCAGAAATGGTGTGCAGAAAAACGACCTGATGATCATCGACCTGGTTGCCAACAACAATTGGGACCGTCCAATCTATTTTGCATCTTCATCAGGTCCCAGCACATTCCTTGGTCTTACTGATTATCTATACCTTGAAGGACTTGCTTACAGGCTGATACCTGTGAAAAAGACCAAGGGTGGAAACGACGATGATGAAACAGGTTCTGTGAATACCGGAGCCATGTACGATCACATGATGAAGTTCAAGTTTGGTAATATAGAAGATACCACCTTGTATTTTGATCCCACAACTTACGATATGGCTAAAAGCCTGCGTTTGAGTTTTTCTCGCCTTGCCGATGCGCTTGTTGATGAAGGCAGGAAAGATTCTGCAGTAAAAGCTTTGAAAAAATGCCAGGCTGCATTCCCTGAAAGCAGTGTGCCTTATGATTATTATGAACTCATGGTTGGACAGTCCTTTTATAAAGCTGGTGATACGACAGATGCAAATAAAATCATGAACCGTTTGATCTATATGTATCAAAACGATCTTGATTACTATTTTACTTTTACCGGAACAAAAGCCACACTGGTTGGCTCGGTGAAAAACTATGCTTATGGCATGATGCAACGAATAGCGCAGGCGGCCAACTTTTATAAGCAGGATGCTGTTTACAAAAAAGCAGAAGTTACTTTAAAGAAATATTATACCTATTTCCGAAGCGAAAAGGATGAATAAAATATAAAAAGGTGGTCTGAAAAGACCACTTTTTTTATTTAAACAACTTGTCGTAAAAAGTGTTTGTCGTAAAAAAGCAATGTACTTTAACTTATAACCTTTAACTTTTAACCATCTTTGGTTTCTTCATTTTTTATATATTCGCAGTTCAAATTATTTATTCGTTTATGAAAGATTACAAAAAGCTAAACACCATTATCGGACTTATTGTTGGTCTGGCCGCATGCACTGTTTTCATCATGACTGCTGAATCAACAGCAAGTTTCTGGGATTGCGGGGAGTTTATCTCCACCGGGTTTAAACTGGAAGTGGGCCATCCACCAGGCGCTCCAACATTCAATTTATTGAGCAGGATAGTTTCGCTTTTTTCATTCGGCAATATTGCAATGGTGCCACGACTTGTGAATTACCTTTCGGCTGTTTGTAGTGGGCTCGCGGTAATGTTCACTTTCTGGATAATTACTTACATGGCAAGAAAATTCTTTGTAAAAACCAAAGAGGATGCAATGAGCAGAGCCGATATGTTTGCTGTTCTTGGAGCCGGTATCGTGGGAGCTATGGCATTCACATTTTGTGATTCTTTCTGGTTTTCGGCTGTTGAAGGCGAAGTGTATGCCATGGCTGCTTTCTTTACTGCAATTATTTTCTGGTGTGCTACCAAATGGGAGCGTGAACCGGAGGCTAAGAACCGATTTCGCTGGATCATCCTCATCGGATACCTGATCGGACTTTCAATAGGAGTGCACCTTCTGAACCTCCTGGCAATCCCCGCTATTGGTTTTATATATTATTTTAAAACTTACAAAAAACCCAATTGGAAAGGAATCATCTTAACCGCTCTTATTTCTGTTGGAGTGACGGGTTTTATACTGAATATACTGATCCCGCAAATCGTTAACCTTTTTGCACACACAGAACTTTTATTTGTCAATAGTATAGGTTTACCCTTTAATTCGGGATCTTTATTTTTTATTTTCATACTTGTTGGAATTATTGTGACCGGAATTTTATACACCATCAGGGAAAACCCTTCTTCTTTGCTGAAAGCCATGCTGGCTATAATATCCGTGATATTTATCATTTTGATATTTAATTCCTCCGATTCCTTTGGCGGTTTCTTCCTGCGGCTCATATTTGTTAGCTTATTGGTTTTTGCTGCATATTCTTTACGTAACAAAAAAGCTGTAATCAATACGGCTATCCTTTGCCTTACCTTTTTGCTCATTGGTTATTCAACCTACATCATTCTTGTGATCCGTTCGAATGCAAACACTCCGTTGAATGAGAATTCGCCAAAAAATGCAATAGCTTTGCTGGCTTACCTTGCACGTGAACAATATGGCGACTGGCCTTTGCTTTACGGTCAGTATTACAACGCCCCGCAGGATCCAAAAGATCCTTATTCTGACGGGAATCCGGTATATTCACGTGATGATAAAAAAGGAAAATATATAATAACCGATCAGAAGAAAGGTATTAAACCAAACTATGACCCACGTTTTTGCACGATATTCCCCAGGATGTGGAAAAGTGAAAAAGCAGAAGATTATAAGAAATGGGCCAACATAAAAGGCACCCCGATCACTGTTGAGGGACGGGAAGGCACGAAAACCATTAATAAGCCTACATTTGGTGAAAACTTATACTATTTTTTCCGTTACCAACTGGGATACATGTATTGGCGCTATTTTCTCTGGAATTTTGTGGGAAGGCAAAACGATCAGGAAGGTGGTTTGGGTGAAGCGGAGAACGGCGTCTTTGGCGACCCGCTTTACGGTAACTGGATTAGCGGCATAGAATCCGTTGACAAATCGCTGGTAGGGCCAATTGATTTGCTTCCCGATAATATGAAAAATAAAGCGGAGAATCATTTTTATTTTCTTCCGCTTATTTTGGGATTGATAGGGTTGTTCTATCAGTTCAAAAAGAACTATGGCGATGGGCTTGTGGTGCTACTCTTTTTTATCATGACGGGGCTTGCTATAACGTTGTACCTGAATCAGGGCCCCAACGAACCAAGAGAAAGGGATTACGCCTATGCAGGTTCTATGATGGCTTTTTGCATGTGGATAGGCTTTGGTGTTGTGGCATTGTATGATCTGGCCAAAAAATATATTAAACCTATTGTTGCAGTTTTCCTTGTTACCATTCTTTGCTTTGCTGCTGTTCCCTTTGTGATGGGGAAAGAAGGATGGAACGATCATGACCGTTCGGGAAGATATACCATGGTTGACTTTGCATCGAATTATCTGAACTCGTGTGAGAAGAACGCAATACTTTTCACTAATGGTGATAACGATACTTTCCCATTATGGTACGCCCAGGAAGTGGAAGGCATTAGAACAGATGTGAGGGTTGTAAACCTGAGTCTTCTCAATACCGACTGGTATATTGACGCCATGAAGCGCAAGGCATACGACTCCGATGCCTTACCCATATCAATGACCTGGGATCAATATAAAAGCGGAACACGCGACGCTGTTTATTTTATTTCTGACACCACTGTCTGCAAGTCAAACCAACATTATGAGTTGAAAGATCTGCTGAACTTTGCTTTAAGCGATGACCCTGCAGCCAAATACACAATACAGTCGGGGAAAATGCTGGATTATATACCCACTAAAAAGTTCAAGCTCACTGTTGATAAGCAGGCAGCCCTTGCCACCGGCACCGTTCCAAAAGAACTTGCTGACTCTATAGTGGACAAGATGGAATGGACCATGACGGACAATGCCATCGAGAAAAATAATCTTGCAGTGCTTGATATTATTGCACACAATAACTGGAAACGGCCTATTTATTTCTCCATTACCACTGGTAATGATGCTTACATCAATCTGGAAGATTATTTCCAACTGGAGGGTCTTGCATACCGGCTTGTTCCGATAAAAGTGCGTAAGGAAGCCGTGCGGCTTGCAGGCATGCAGATTACCGGAAGGGTATATTCAAAAGCCATGTTTGACCATCTGATGAATAAGTTCAAATGGGGCAATATGAAGGATTCTACTGTTTACCTTGACGAGACCAACCTGAGGATGACCATGAACATGCGCAATAATTTTGTTCGACTTGCCAATGCTTTGGAAGCAGAAGGCAAGAAGGATTCGGCGGTCAAAGTTCTCGACAGATGTATGGAAGTGATGCCGGAAAGTTCAGTACCGTATGACTATTTTGTGTTGCTCATTGCTGAATCATATTATAACGCAGGTGCAACGGCTAAAGCCAATAAGATCATGGCCCGCCTTATAACTTTGTTTGAACAGGACATTGTATATTTTAGAGCATTCAGCGGTGATATGGCCAAAGAAATTGAATCAAAAAAGAGTCAGGCGCTTAGGATAATGGGGGCTACCGGTTATGTTGCTGAACTTTATAAACAGGATTCTCTGAGCAAGAAAGCAAATGCCATTTATGAAAAGTACTCAGGAACCAACGAATCTGCTGCACCACAAAAAACGATCAGAAAAAGTAAACTAAAATAGTCGCCATTAGGCAGTCGGCAGTATGCTTTGACATTTGGCGTTAAATGAATGACAGCAAAGGATAAATGTATTTGTTCTCTATCCCATATATCATCAAATTGCTATTTCGCAAAAGTGTGATATGGGAGCAGGCAGGGAATAGAAAAGCCATATACCTTACATTTGATGACGGACCGGAGCCCTCTGTTACTCCATGGGTTTTGGAAATACTGGAACAATATCAAGCCAAAGCAACTTTCTTTTGTTTGGGGAAAAATGCAGAAAAACATCCTGCTATCATAGAAAATATTATCGGGTCAGGTCACACAATTGGAAATCATACATACTGCCATTTGAAGGGCTGGAAAACCGCTACTGCCTTATATTTGGATGATGTTGAAAAATGTAACCTGATCTTAAAGACTCCGCTATTCCGACCACCGTACGGAAAAATAAAACCCACGCAATTACGACGCTTGAAAAGAAAATACCAGATTATAATGTGGAGCCTGATAAGCCGCGATTTCGACCCGAAACTTGAAAAAGAAAAATGCCTGGAAGTCGTACTTAAGAACACAAAATGCGGTAGCATCATTGTTTTCCATGACAGCCTTAAAGCACAGGAAAAACTGAGATATGTGTTGCCGCTGGTACTTAAAGAATTTTCTAAAAAAGGATTTGTATTCCTACCACTGGAGGCTTACTTAAGGTAATTCAACTTTCAGTACTTCATTATAAGAAATTGGTTACTGATTACCTCCATACCTTTATTCTTTACTTTCCCTATTACCACCAAAATGTCATATCTTTGCATAAGGAACAATTATTGAGAATATATTATCCCTATAAATTTTATAGGATTCATAAAAATTAAAGATTATGTTGTTTGAT
>Ga0224523_1000437_pt1 | contig 22366 bp, 13 predicted proteins | sample CFST50metaG_FD_182732 | JGI IMG/M metagenome (GOLD analysis project Ga0224523, IMG submission 182732) | Peat soil microbial communities from Stordalen Mire, Sweden - C.F.S.T50 | ecosystem: Environmental > Terrestrial > Soil > Wetlands > Peat | place: Sweden: Norrbotten County, Stordalen Mire...
TGCCGTGTTTCTTTTATTGGGATTCAATGACTTTATCAAATTTGTTCAGTCGAGTAAAAAATATGACATGAAAGAATTGGCGGACGCTTTCAAAGTAATTTCTTTTAATGTCAAGGATTTTGATATTTATAATTACGGGAAACATTGGACATATAATTTTACCAACAGGAATAAGATATTTAAATTCTTAAAAAAAGAACAACCTGATATCCTTTGTTTTCAGGAATATGTTCATGATGTAACAGGCGGTTTTAAAACGACTGACACGCTTGTAAAATTTCTTAATGCAAAAAATAAATATTTGGTTTATACCGTCAATTCAAGAAATCTGAATTATTTTGGAATAGGAATATATACAAAATACCCGATCATTGATACAGGAAAGATCGAGTTCAAAACAATTTCAGGAAATATTTGCATTTACACCGACATCAAAATAAATTCAGATACTGTAAGAGTTTATGATGTGCATTTTGAGTCTATCCGGCTAAAGTCGGAAGATTATATTTTTCCCGAACTATCGAAGAAAGACAATAATAAAAATGCTGATCTAAGAATAAGATCGGAAAGAATTTTATCGCGTATTAAAAGAGCATTCATTGCACGGGCACCGGAAGTAAGACAGGTAGCTGAAAGCATAAACAAATGTCCTTATCCTGTTATTTTGTGCAGCGATTTCAATGACACACCTACATCCTACGCCTATCACACCATTGCTTCAGTGCTTTCTGATGCATTCATGGAAAGCGGGAATGGCATAGGGCAAACGTATGCCGGCGTTTATCCGTCGTTCAGGATAGATTATATCATGCATAGTAAGGAATTCAAAGCGTATAATTTTGAAACTGTAGAAGAAGAAATGTCGGATCATTATCCGGTAAAATGTTTTTTGAAATTTGATAAAGAAAAATAATTATGGCTGAATTTGAACTCACGTCTGACTTTCAGCCAACCGGTGATCAGCCCGAAGCGATAAAACAACTTGTTGCCGGTATCAAAAGAAACGATTATGCGCAAACTTTACTCGGCGTTACTGGTTCAGGGAAAACCTTTACAATCGCCAATGTCATACAGGAAATAAAACGCCCGACACTTATTTTAAGTCATAATAAAACGCTGGCAGCACAGCTGTACGGCGAATTCAAACAATTCTTTCCGAAAAATGCAGTGGAATATTTTGTATCGTATTATGACTATTACCAGCCCGAAGCGTATCTTCCAACTACGAATACATATATTGAAAAAGATCTTTCCATAAATGAAGAAATCGAAAAATTAAGATTGAGTGCATCTTCTTCGTTATTATCGGGACGCAGAGATATTGTTGTGGTATCAAGTGTTTCGTGCATTTATGGAATTGGCAATCCCGATGATTTTGCTTCGAATGTTATCAGGATAGTTAAAGGTGAGAATCTTAGTCGCAGCAAACTTCTTCACCAGCTTGTCGGGTCGCTGTATTCAAGAAATGAAGTGAGTTTTAGCCGCGCTAACTTTCGTGTGAAAGGCGATACAGTTGATGTGTTTCCTGCATATACTGACATTGCCTATCGCATTTGTTTTTTTGGTGATGAAATAGAAACTCTCGAATCCTTTGATCCTGTTAATGGACATAAGATAGAGGATTATTCAAGCATTGCCATTTATCCTGCAAATATTTTTGTTACATCACAGGATAAAATGAAAAATGCCATTCACGATATTCAGGATGATATGTACAAACAGGCTGCCTATTTCCGTGAAACAGGAAAAGATATGGAAGCAAAGCGTTTGGAAGACCGCGTATCATATGATATTGAGATGATGATCGAATTGGGTTATTGTTCAGGCATTGAAAATTATTCGCGCTATTTTGATGGCAGAAAGCCCGGTTCACGCCCATTTTGCCTCATTGATTATTTCCCTGATGATTATTTACTTGTGATCGACGAAAGTCATGTTACCATTCCGCAAGTGCGTGGAATGTACGGCGGCGACCGCTCGCGCAAGCATACGCTTGTGGAATACGGATTTCGGTTGCCATCGGCAATGGACAACAGACCACTTAATTTTGATGAGTTCGAAGCAATGATAAATCAGGTGATCTTTGTTAGCGCCACGCCATCGGATTATGAAATGCAGAAATCGGAAGGAGTTATTGTTGAACAGTTGATTCGTCCTACAGGGTTGCTTGATCCCGTTATTGAAGTTCGTCCATGCCAGAATCAAATTGACGATCTGCTTGATGAAATCGGAAAACGTATTTTAATAAAAGAACGAGTGCTTGTAACAACACTTACAAAGCGTATGGCTGAAGAGTTGTCGAAATATTTAACCAGGCTTGATATTCTTTGCCGCTATATTCATTCTGATGTTGATACGCTCGAAAGGGTTGAAATACTTAGGGATTTAAGACTTGGCGTTTTTGATGTGCTGATTGGAGTTAACCTTCTACGCGAAGGACTTGATCTTCCTGAAGTTTCGCTGGTAGCTATTCTCGATGCAGATAAAGAAGGTTTCTTGCGTTCAGCAAGATCACTTACACAGACAGCAGGACGTGCGGCAAGAAATTTAAATAGCAAAGTTATTTTCTATGCGGATAAAGTTACCGAATCGATGCGGAAAACGATGGAAGAGACCGACAGACGCAGAAAAGTTCAATTGAAATATAACGAGGAAAATAACATCACACCGACTCAAATTGTAAAATCTACTGAATCAATTATGGGACAAACTTCAGTTGCCGATTCAAAAAATAGAACACCAAAAGCGTATGTTGAAAAAGATACTTTTGATATAGCTGCCGATCCTGTAATAAAATATATGACAAAAGACCAATTGCAAAAATCGCTTTCACAACTCAGGCGGGAAATGGAGAAAGCTGCTAAAGACCTTGATTTTATTGAGGCCGCACGTTTACGTGATGAAATGTTCGCCATTCAAAAAAAGATAAGCGAAAGCGAAAAATAATAAATTGTGGTCTGAAATTTGTTAAATTAAACTTAAAAAATTTTATATTTGATACAATTTTTACATATTTGTCGTTCTTAATTCTTAATAAGTTAAACCCTAAAACCAGCAATTATGAAATCAAATTCAATTTTAAAAACCATCATGATCTTTGTATGTTCAATTATTGTATCTGCTGCATTTGCACAGGATACAACAAGTTTTAAAACATATATCGAGAACGGAATTGCCAAATACAAAAACAAGGATTACACAAATGCTATTGCCGATTTTGATAAAGCAATAAACAAAAAATCAGATGTTGCTTCAAATATGGCTACTGCTTATTTCCATAGAGGCTTATGTAAAAAATATGGCACGAAAGATATTCAGGGCGCTTTATCCGATTTTGATAATGCAATAATAAATAAAAATGACAATGTTGAATATTTTATGGAAAGAGCTTCTCTGAAATTTTTATTAAAGGACACTACCGGCGCTATTGGCGATTATGCAACAGCTATAAAGCTAAAACCTACTTCAGAAAAAGCATACTTTGAAAGAGGCAAGATAAAATTTGCGGGTAAGGATTATAAAGGTGCTATTGCTGATTTTAAACTTGCTATTGATAACAAAGCAGATTATTACGAAGCTTATAATCTTCGTGGAAAAGCAGAATACAATGAAAAAGATACTACTGATGCACTTGCAGACTACAACAAATCAATTGAGCTGAAACCCGACTATGTTTTAGCACTTAATAACAGGGCTCAGCTTAAAATAGGACTTAAAAAATATGAAGATGCCAAAGTTGACTATTCAAAGGTCATTGAGTTGAAACCAAACGATAACTCAGCTTATTTTTTCCGTGCTCTGGTTGAAGTTGCAATGAAACTGAAATCTGATGCTTGTGCCGATTTCAATAAAGCAAAGGAACTTGGAAATACAAAAGCCGACGAAATGATCGCAAAACATTGCAAAGATTTGCCTAAATAAATTAGAATTTGATATTCAAAAGGCGTTATCATTTTTGGTAACGCCTTTTTCGTTTTAGACAGATTAATATTCTTTAAACTGTTATTATTTAGACCAATTTCTTGGCTGCAATGAAAGTATTTCGTAAAATTGCGTAACTAAAATAACCTTGACTATTATGAAAAGAATTTTTACTATCATTATTATTTCATTGTTTTTAGCTGTAAATGTATTTAGCCAGAACTGGCAAACATATCCTTACACACCGCAAGGCAGCCGCATTACATTTCCTGCTGACGATGGTAAGCATACAACTTCAAGTACGACGACCGAATGGTGGTATATAAACATTCATCTTACAGGTGCTGCACCGGCTTATAAAAAGTATGATGTGATGTTATGTTATTTCAATAAGCCCGCTGTTATGCGTATCTTTAATGTTGCTTATCCCGGAACTGGAACTTTTCATACCAATGTTATAAATATGATTCCCGCAATTTTTTCTCAACAGACAGGGCATTGGGAATTGACATACACTTCTCTTGGAATTAGTGATAATTCAAAATGGACATACCCGACGGACAGCGTTCCATATCGTTATACTTTTAATGCGGAAAACCCTACCGATAATGATGCCCTGAATATTACAGTTACAAGCAACCGCCCGCCTCTTAATGTCGGTGCAGATGGCTTTATTCCTCTTGGAAATAATGGCGACTCTTCGTTTTATTATTCGTACACAAATATGAAAGTGAAGGGAACTATTAAATTCAGCGGAACTACAGATACTATTTCTTCAGGTATTGCATGGATCGACAGACAATGGGGACCTTTTACCGTTGGAACGAATACGAATAATTTATATGAATGGTATTCGATGCAGTTGGATAAACCCGGCATAACATGGGGAATACCGCAGTCGCCTTCGGAATATAATATCTGGCAAATTTATTCCGATTCAAACAGTGTTCCGTACATTCCTTCATACAGGCTTATAAGCGGCATATATCCTGATAACTCGCAAGACACTAGTTCAAGTTATATTTTTGAACGAACAGGATATTGGTATGATCAGGCTGATAGCAAATATTATTCGAGCAGTTGGCGAATTATCAATCCAAAGCGCAATATCAATGTTGATATGGTTCCCAGTATTACCAATCAGGTGGTCAATGTTACAGTATTTAAATTCTGGGAAGGCGCTACAACAATAAAAGGTATCGTTGAGAATAATGAAGTTGACGGAGTTGGATTTGCTGAACTGGTTGCAGGGCACGCATATCAGATCAATACTCCATCAACACCAACAGGATTGACCATTACACCTCACACAGATCATAATACAATAAGCTGGAATGCAAGTACTGCCGGAACTTATCCTATCGGCGGTTACAGGGTTTTCCGTTCAACATCAACCAATGGATACTGGAAATATCTTGCTACCACTACTTCGTTAACTTATGATGATTACACTGCAACACAAGATTCCGCATTTTATTATACCGTAACAAGTTTTGATAACCAGACAGCGACTTCTGCCAGCGGCTATGCCAGCCCTATGGTTGTTGGAATTAAAGATATTTCCTCAAATAATGGTTCTGTAAAAATTTATCCAAATCCCGCAAACGACCAGGTAACAATAGATATTGCAGCTTTTGCAACAGGCAGCAATCCGATAGTTGAATTATTAAGCATTGACGGAAAATTATTAAAAATTCAACGCATAACAAAAAGCAAAACACAATTAAATATCTCTGCTTTACCTTCGGGTATCTATGTTCTGAAGGTTAGAGATAATAAAGGTTTAGTTGTTAAAAAGATTGTTAAAGAATAATAATATTTATCTGAAATTAAATACAAACGGATGTAAGCTATTCTCTTGATTTAAATAAAAAAAATATGCACAAAACTTTTAATCTTTTTTACTTAGTTACTTTTATATTGTTTGGAGCTTGCAATAATAAAAGTCAGATAGCCCATGAAGATGGATTAGCTGCATTCAACTCCGACAGTTTGAAAAAGCATGTTTCAGTGATTGCATCCGACTCGTTTATGGGACGCAAACCCTTTACCATCGGCGAAACAAAAACAATTAAGTACTTGCAACAACAATTTAAAATTGCAGGGCTTGAACCTGGTAATGGCAATAGCTTTTTGCAGGAAGTACCCATGGTGAATATTTTGGCTACTGCTTCACCATACATGCAGATAAAATCAACCAAAGGCAATTTTATTTTAAAAGCTTATGATGATTATGTTATATGGACGAATAAAACAGATAAGACCATTAGTCTTGATAATTCGGAACTCGTATTTGCAGGTTATGGAGTTGTAGCACCTGAATATAACTGGAACGATTATGAAGGGTTGGATGTAAAAGGTAAAGTGGTGTTGGTGATGGTAAATGATCCTGGATTTTGGGTTGGCGACACAAGTCTCTTTAAAGGTAAAGCGATGACCTATTACGGGCGGTGGACTTATAAGTTTGAAGAAGCAGCCAGACAAGGCGCAAAAGGGTGCTTGATTATTCATAACACTGAAGCGGCAGGCTATCCTTTCAGCGTTTTACAAAACGATTTCAATACATCTAGAATGCAGTTGGATAATCGCGGTAAAGATATTATGAATTGTGATGTGGTTGGCTGGCTTCCACAAACTGTTGCGAATAAATTATTCACTGCTGCCGGTATGGATTCCAGTCTGCTCGTTAAAGCAAACAGGCGTGGCTTTAAGGCAGTTCCTTTAAACCTCAGATTATCTACAACAATGAAAGTTCAAGCTACTTATAATAAATCGTATAATGTGATTGGGAAGATACCGGGCTCCAAACACCCTGACGAAGTGATAATTTATTCGGCCCACTGGGATCATTTAGGAATCGGTAAACCTGATGAAAAAGGTGATTCGATTTATAATGGCGCAGTAGATAATGCTTCAGCAGTAGCTGGATTATTGGAACTTGCACGTGCGTTTAAAAGTCTTAAAATAAAACCTGAACGAACAATCATTATCCTTTCTTTTACCGCTGAAGAGCAGGGTCTCCTTGGATCTGCATATTATGTACAGAACCCTGTATATCCTTTGAATAAAACGGTTGCCAACATTAATATGGATATGTTAAATTGTTTTGACAGAACAAAAGATATTGTTATAGTAGGAGCGGGGCAATCGGAACTGGAAGATTATCTGACGGACGAAGTTAATAAAGAAGGTTCTTATATCTCTCCCGAACCACATCCTGAAGCCGGGTTATTCTACAGGTCGGATCATCTTAATTTTGCAAAAGCTGGTATCCCTTCATTATTCTTGGGAGTTGGTATTGATGTTATTGGAAAAGGGAAAGAGTTCGGGAAAAAATTACAGGATGAATACAGGACGAAAAATTATCATCATCCTTCCGATCAATACAATGCTTCAACATGGACAATGGATGGAGCTATTGATGAATTGAAATTATTGTTTCAAGTTGGCAAACGTTTAGCTTATACTGACAATTGGCCTCAATGGAAATCAGGCTCTGAGTATAAAAGAATAAAAAGATAATATCACAGGGAACCTGAGATTATAAAGAAATTAATGGATCAACGGTGACCGAAAATGCAAATTTAACTTTAACCACTGATGACTAAAATATTAATAAAAAAGTTTGCTAAATATCAAAATACTGAAATGGCAAGGTTTGTGAAAAAATAAAAAATGACTATTTCTTTATCTTCTTGTTGATAGAAGTTAAGTATTCCGATATCACTATAATAATATCGTTCGTTCTTTTTGGTTTATCAAGTATAAGCTGTGATTGCAAATAATACTTTTCTCTTTTTGATAAAAGTTTTTCAATATGATCCTGGAAATCTTTTTTATTATCAGAATGTTTTAACAGAGGTCGTTTCCCTTTATCCTTTGACAGTCTTGAAGCAAGCATACCAGAATTGAATTTTATATAAACTGAAATTCCGTTTTGATTGATCATGTCCATATTATTGAAAAAACATGGCGTGCCGCCACCTGTTGATATTACGGCATCCTCGACAAGCAAGGTTTGTTTAAGGCATTCATGTTCAATTTCCCTAAAGCTGTTTTCTCCCTTGTTCTCAAATATTTCGCTGATACTTCTTCCTTCCTTTTCTTCGATCATTTTGTCGAGATCGATGAAAGAAAAGCCAAGCCTATGCGCAAGTTTCCTGCCCAGCGAGGATTTCCCTGAACCCATGAAACCTACAAGAAAAATGCGCATAGTCTTAGCATAATAAATCAATGATTGATTACAATTTTTTGAATAAACCTTGTCGATTTTGACGTAATATACAATAAATATGTTCCGTCGTTATAACTTTCATTATCAATCGGGATTACTTCATCTTTTATAAGGAAGATATTTTCTTTATGAAGCAATAATCTTCCAGTTAAATCCGTGATTTCCATTTCTGCCGGTTCATTAAAATCAGATAACGCTTTAATGAAGTAGTTCCCGCTATTGGGATTCGGATATACTAAAACAAAACCGTTTTCGGAAATATCTTTTATACCAGTACAAGGATCGGTTAAAACATGAATCGTATCAATGCCAGAACAACCATAAGAATTAAGTACTTCAACAGCATAATATCCTGTTGTATTTACTGTTATTTTTTCAGTCGACTGTCCTGTGTTCCATGCATAATAAGAAAATCCTGAACCTGCATCAAGGACAATACTATTGTAAGTGCAGATGGTTGTGTCTTTTCCCAGGTTGACAACAGGTGCTGGATTAATATTTACATGAATAGTATCTCTTGCAAAACACCCATATTGATTGGTAACTTTCACAGAATAATTACCCTGACTGTTCACATGAATTGAGGATGTAGTTAAAGAATTAGACCAAAGATAAGTTGAGTTCGGATACGTTGCATCCAGTGTTATTCCTGTTGGGCAAACTGCGGTATCATTTCCGAGATGAACATTAGGAACCGGATTAATATTTATATGAATAGTATCTCTTGCTATACATCCATATTGATTGGTAACTTTCACAGAATAATTACCCTGACTGTTCACATGAATTGAGGATGTAGTTAAAGAATTCGACCAAAGATACGTAGAGCTCGGGTTCGTTGCAACCAGCGTTATTCCTGTGGGACAAACTGCGGTATCATTCCCGAGATGAACATTAGGAATCGGATTAATATTTATATGAATAGTATCTCTTGCTATACAACCATATTGATTAGTAACCAAAACTGAATAATTACCCTGACTGTTCACATGAATTGAAGATGTAGTTAAAGAATTTGACCAAAGATACGTTGAACTCGGGTTCGTTGCATCCAGCGTTATTCCTGTGGGACAAACAGCAGTATCGCTTCCAAGATGTATGGCTGGAGAATGAACTACAAAAATACTAAGAGTCAGCGAATCAGTTACACTTTTTGTAGTGTCAATTGCAATAAGCTTAATGGGATGAGTTCCATAACTGTTATAATGGTGTGAAGGATTAATGAGTGTACTTGTAGTGCCATCATCAAAAACCCATTTATATTTATCAGCATCGATACTGCTTTTGTTTGTAAAATGAACAGTACCGGAGTCACATATAATTGAATCACTCATAGTATACATTGCATCCACGATGGGAAACTTATACATGGAATCTGAAGTTACACTACTCCATTTTTTCAGAGAATCGAGAAACTGGAAATGAATGATGTGATCCCCTTTATAAATTTTGGATAAATCTAAAGGTGTATTTAAAAGATAAAGATTAATCGGAGATGCAAGCTTTACATTATACATTATACTGTCGGCCGTATCGAACCAATAACGGTATAAAGTGATAGAGTTTTTGACTGAAGCAGATTGTCCGAATTTTTGAAAAAAGTTACTGCTGACTGAACTCCATGAATTACCGATATCCTTGAATCTTATATGGAAAACATGCAACCCATCATTGATTGAACTGCTGTTGATGGAAGTAAGCAGCTGAAGCTGGCTTTGTGCCGAAACAGTTTGTAAGACTTTTCCTGCATAATTATTATCAAACCAATATTCATATGCATTGATTTCATTAGAAGATGATGTTGTTGCTGGAATCTTCTGAATAAATTGACTCAGCACGGAACTCCATGAATTACCAATGTCCCTGAACCTGACATGAAAAACATGTAAGCCATCATTCAATGATTGTGCGTCAATGGAAGTCAGAAGCTGTAGTTCGGATTGTGTCGAAACAGTTTGTAAAACTTTTCCTGCATAATTATTATCAAACCAATATTCGTAAGCATTGATTTCATTGGAGATGGATGCGGCCCCTGAAACTTTCTGAATAAACTGGCTTAATACTGAACTCCAGCCACCTCCGTCATCTTTAAAACGAATATGAATAACATGCAGTCCAGTTTGAAGTGCAGATGCATCAAGGTTCCCAAGCAATTGAAAACCTGCTTGAGGTGTAACGGGTACAAACGTTTTGTTGGTATATGAATTATCAAACCAATATTCATAAGCTACGACTTGTTTTGAGGTTGAGGTTGATGACGGCAGTTTCTGGAAGAACTGACTGACCACGGAGCTCCATCCTCCGCCATCATCTTTAAACCGGATATGTAATATATGAAGCCCTGTATTTAGCGTTGATGCAGACAAAGCAGATGTGAGCAAATACGTGGTAGCCTGAGGAGTTGCTGCCAGTGTTGTCTTACCTGCATAATTATTATCGAACCAATATTCATAAGCTACGATCTGCCTTGTAATTGAGGATGAGACAGGAAGCTTCTGGAAGAACTGGCTAAGTGTACTGGAATAGCGACTACTATCGTCTTTAAACCTTAAATGCAATACATGCAAACCATTGTTTATTCCTGTGGTAGGAATAGTTGTATTCAAGTCCAAAGTAGTAATAGGAGCAACATCAATACTTGCTTTTCCCGCATAATTGTTGTCGAACCAGTATTCGTAGTTGTTTATTTTATTTTGTCCGAAAATGTTTATTGAACAAAATAGAAATAAAAATAAATAATATGTTATTCTTTTTCTCATAAGTTATTTTTTTAATTGTCCTGAGCTTTTACTTTTACATTGATGTTCAGATTTCCGCTACTGCTAGTGGTTTGCTGAATTGTTTTACTAACGATGTGTGGATTCATTGGGATAGATCCGTCTTTAAACGGATACAAACCACCATAAATTCCAACTTGAGAGGAATCGGTTCCGACATAAGTAGAGGGTGATTGTAAATGATAATCCTGCGAATAGCTGAAAGATAAACCACTTTGACTAACTAAAACAGAACTCATATCAATACTAGGCCAGTTTCCGCTGCCCGTATTCGATCCATCGGGGAATCCCCAGCCCTGGTTAAAAATATTGTTTAACCATTTATTAGAATTACACCCACTTTCAAAATAACTTCCTCCGCAGTTAGAATAAGTAAATTCGAAAATATTATTCTGCAGAGTCGAATAGTTTATATCAAGAAATGGTCCGCCGCCACAATATGGCCCATTCATTTGAATATTGTTTGTATACAGCAAAAGGTTAAAATACCCGATATTGCCTTGAATTATATTATTTGTAATAGTTACATGACTTGCATATCCGCCATTAATTCCTCCACGTATAATATTTTCGTGGATTGAAATATATGAAGATGCCGTAGTTGTGATTCCATCATAAGAAAGATTAAGCGTAACAAAATTGCATCGGGTTATGGTAATAAAGTGAACTTCCTGATCTGACGGGGAAGTTCCGAAAATAATACTGCCTGTAAGATATAGTCCTTGTATGAAAGTGCTGTCAGCGCCGGCTTGCAGAAAAATGTTTCCTGGTAGATATGTCCTGTCTGTCGCTAATGTTGAATCGGGATTGTGTCCTACTCCGAAGACACAAACTCTTTTATTAATGTGCCAGTCTCCAATATTTATTCCACCACCCGGCAGGTAAATTGTGTCGCCTGATTGAATATGTGCTTTCAAACTGTCGAATGATTCATAAAATGAAGCCTGCCCGTTATGATGCAAAGCAATGGTTATCTGTGCATGGGAAACAGATATGCCCAGTGCCGATATTAAAATTATTAAAATTATTTTTTTCATAATATTTTTTTTAATGTTTAATTGTCCTGAGCTTTTATTTTTACATTGATGTTCAGATTTCCGCTATTGTCAGTGTTTGGCGCAATTGTTTTGCTGATAATATGCGGGTTGAATGGAACAGATCCTTCTTTAAAAGTATAAACCGTTGTTCCGCCATAAATACCAATATCGGTTCCATCAGTTGCTGCATTCTTGCCTGCTGATGTTGATTTTAAATGATAATCCTGTGTGTAACTAAACCCAATACTTGCCGGATGATTAATAAATATTGAATCTTGATTAACATTAATAAAATTATTAGTGTATGCATTATTCCACCAGGGAGTGGGATCGCAATTGAATAAATTATTTTGGAAAGTATTATTGTCTCCACTTAGAAAACTGCTTTGATAGCCACCCCAAGTAATTTGAAAAATATTATTTGTAAATAAAACATTGCTGACTGTAAAAAGTACACCGGCGTAATTACCTACCCAAATTAAAAAAACATTGTGGTCGAAAACAATATTGCCTGATGTGTTTCTAATATAACCAAATAAAATATTATTACTAAATATTAATGCGTCTGCATCGTACAAATCAATACTTCCTGTAATGATGTTTTGGTTTATTAAAGTACGGATGTTTACTTTAGTACCACTACCGCTAATGTTTAGATTTCCAAAGTTACATCTGCGAATAACCACATCGTGCATACTTGCATCTGATTGAAAAGTTATATCGCCGCTAATATATAAACCTTCAATAAATGAACTGTCAGCTCCGCTACTTAATGTTAAAGTCGAATATAAATAAGTTCTTCCCGTAGCCTTAGTTGAATCGGGATTATGACCGGCTCCATATATTACTAATCTTTTAGAAATAGTAATGGTGTTAAAAAAACCACCCGACAAATAAATAGTATCTCCGTTTTGAGCGGCTGAGTTGGCATCGACTAAAGAATTAGCATCTTTGAAAATTGTTGAGGTTCCCTGGTGCTGTAATACAGCTATCACCTGCTGTGCATTTAAATAATGAATGCTTGCAAGAAAAATTACCGTGATAAATATTATTTTTTTCATAATATATTTTTTTAAGGATTAATTATCCTGAGCTTTTACTTTTACATTGATGTTCAGATTTCCATTAGTATCGGTATTAGGAGCAATCGTTTTTAGCATAATATGCGGATTAAATGGCAAGCCTCCTTCTTTAAATGGAACTGTCCCTCCGTAAATGCCTACTCCCAGATTTGAATATCCGGGAAATAATGCTGGATTTCTTAAATGATAATTCTGGCTGTAATCAAAACTACTATAATTTGCTGTTTGACCTATGAATAGAGTATCTGTTCCTATATTTACATAATTATTGGTGTACCAGTTTGAACCGCTATAGTCCCCCGGTGTTGTCCCAAATATATTATTATCTAAATAATTATTGCTACCAGTTATATAAGCACCAATAACCGAAGCGGGAAGTGTGAAAATATTATTGTGTATCCAGCTATTATATACAGAACTTAAAAGTGGACTCGTACGCCACTCCCCATAATAATTGTAACCACTCACCTGGTAATACAATACATTGTTTTCAATTAGACAGTTCTGAGTGATATTATAAATAGTACTGCTTATCAGGTTATTTCTAATTATCAACCAATCAGAATTACTGCATTGTATTCCTCCTCTGATTATATTTTGTTCTATAATCTCCCGTTTACAGGTAGTAGTAGTATCAAAGCCCCCGTCAAAATATATTGAGACCAGATTGCATCTGCTTATTCTTACATTATTAATTCTGGTTACATTATTAAAATGTATGTTATTGTCTGTGTAAATTCCTTCGAGAACAGAACCGTCTGAACCTGCATAAAAATATATATCTCCTTGGATTATTGTTCTTCCTGTGGCAACTGTTGAGTCCGGATTATGACCTGCTCCTATAATTACAAGTTTTTTTGAAATACCAAATCCTGAATAATAGGCTGTACCGGGTAAATAAATAGTATCTCCATTTTGTGCCGCTGTGTTGGCATCATTTAATGCACTATTTCCATAAAACATAGTTGCTGCACCATTGTGGTGAAGAGCTACTGTAATCTGCTGCGCCTGAATAAAGGAAGTCAGGCAGCTTAATAATATAATTAGAATCTTTTTCATAAAATTAATTGGAGTTAGTATTTATTAATTATTTTGTGCTTTTACTTTTATATTAATATTCAAGTTTCCGCTGCCATCAGTACTTTGTGGAATTGCTTTACTTATGATATGCGGATTAAAAGGAACTGCGCCTTCTTTATACGGGTAAAGCCCGCCATAAATTCCAACCTGTGTGTTATCGTTTCCAGGATATGTGGCAGGCGATTGCAAGTGATAATTTTGTGAATAATTAAATGAATTGCCCGACTGATTTACAAATATGGTACTCTGCGTAACAGGGGAATAATTGTTATGTGCAGGATTGGTGCCCATTGTAGGAGTATTTACAAAGATATTATATTGAATTGTATTAAACTGGCATGTATTAAGAAAATCATTATCCAGTATGATATTGTTTTGTATCAGGGATGAATTTACACTACTAAAAAGCCAATTGTTATAATACAAAAAAATATTGTTTGCTATTAATCCGCTTTCAAAAAGATCACCGATGCTTCCGCTAATAATATTATTTGAAATTTGAATAGTGGAAGCATCTGAGCAGTCGATGCTGCCGTCAATGACAGATTGTTTTATTTTCCAGTTGACACATTTGGGATGGGTATTATCAAAATAACTTGAATATAACTGTATGCTTCCCATAATATGGCATTTGGAAATAGTAATACTGTCCACTTTTACTTCCCATGAATTATTATTAAGGTTACCGGCTATTTCCACGCCTTCCAGAACCGAGTTATCACTGCCTGCATTAAAACTGAAGCCATTTATGATTGAGATACCTGTGGCAATTGTAGAATCAGGATAATGACCTGTTCCATAAATAACCAGTCGTTTTGCAATTGTCAGAGCATTAAATGTTGTTCCGGGCAAATAAATAGTGTCACCATTAGCGGCGGCAGTATAAGCATCCTGCAAAGGCTGTACGCCCGAAAATAATGTTGTTGTTCCCTGGTGCTGAAGGGCAACTCTTACTTGTCCATAAGAATAACCTACTGCAAAAAGCAGGCATACGAAAATGATCTTTTTCATTTTAAATAAAATTAATTATTAGTTATTAGTTATCTTGTGCTTTAACTTTAATATTCACATCCAAACCGCCCTGTGAGTTGGTGCTCGAAGGTATTGCTTTTGTCTGAACATGTGGATTAAAAGGTATTTCTCCATCTTTCTTGGGGCTTGCTGTTCCATAAAGTCCAATATCTGTTCCATCGGTTCCTGCATTTTTCCCAACACATGTTGGACGCAAATGATAGTTATGAGCAATATTATATGAGCTCCCTGTTTGGCTTACAAATATACTGTCATGAGGAACAGAGAAAAAATTTCCATTATCAATATTACCGCTTGGAATGATATCACTTGAGATAAATAAATTATGAGCAAAAGTATTTCCAGATGGTCCAGTAAGCAAGTTTTGCGATGTAAAGAAAATATTATTCTGAAAGAGAGTTGCGCTTACATTATTTGTAACATAATCGCAGCAACCAGTCTGCTTAAGTATTATATTATTTGTAAAAACAGCATTGCCATTAAAATAGTTTAAGTAAGTTTCGATAATGCATTTACTTACTTCTACATTTTGAACATAGCCACCATATATCCATCCTTTTATAATACTTTCAGTTATATCTATATTTGAAGATGCCGAACTGGTTGATCCATCGTAAGAAAGATAAAGATTATTGAAATTACATCTTTTTATAGAAAATGTATTTACCGTCTGATTTGAGGAATTGTTTCCGAAATATATATCTCCATTAATAAATACTCCTTCAATCGAACCATTGTCAGCGCCACTAATAATTCTTAGAGTGCCAAGGAATACAGTTACACCGGTAGCCAAAGAAGAATCTATATTACTTCCAGCCCCGACAATTTGTACACCTTTATTTATTGTTAATGTTCCGATGTTATAAGAAGCACCTGGAAGATAAATGATATCTCCACTAACTGCATGAGATAAGGTAGTATCAAGATTTTGATAAAATGTTGATACACCTGAATGTTCAACAGTAATAACATTTTGTGCTTTCGTGTTTAAATTAAAAGCTGCTACTGCTAAAATAGAGAGTAAAATCAATCGTTTCATAAGCATAATGTTTAGTTTGGAGGATTAAATATTATTATATGACAAAAATAATAAAAAAAATATTCATATAAAACAACAAATATCTTTCATATTATTATGATATTGAAAATTAAATATTTAATGATTGATTTTAATTTATTTACTAAATTTGTTTTATAAAATTAATTGTTAATGAAAAATACTCCAGTTTTCAATATTGAAAATATCATTGAAATATGCGGTGGCGATAAAACGTTCATCGCTGAAATAATTGATCTTTTCATTGTTCAGGCAGAACCACAGGTAAGTGATCTGGATAAAGCTGTTGCCGAAAACGATAATGAAAAGTTTAAAAAAGCTGCTCATAAGTTTAAATCATCAGCATTGCTTTTTGATATTCCTAAATTAATTGAGCTTCTTGCAAAAATTGAAAACAATGGAATTGATGGGCTAAGTGAAAAAGAGCTGAAGATGATTCTGAAAAAGATCAGGAAAATTTCGGAAGAGTCCTGTATTCAATTAAAAAAAATCCGCAAAGATTACGATTGATCTTTGTTCATTTATTTTTCTGTATATTTTTGAATGAGTTCCATGAGTCTTTTTTCATCCACAGGTTTTGAAATATAATCATCCATCCCAAATGAAATAAATTTTTCTTTATCGCCCGAAACAGCATATCCTGTCATTGCAATAATTGGAGTATGAATATTTTTTTCTTTTTCTAAAATTCGGATAAGGCGTGTAGCTTCAATTCCATCCATTCTGGGCATCTGTCCGTCCATCAGGATAAGATCATAGTGACTGGATTTGTATTTTTCAATGGCTTGTAACCCATTGAATGCTGTGTCAACAATCATTCCTTTAGCTGTTAGAAAACTTTTCATGTACAGTTGATTTATTCCATCATCTTCAGCCAATAAAATCCGAAGTTCTGTTTTCTCAAAGCTAATTTCTGAATTAGTAGATTCAATTTGGGACTGTTGCTTAATGGGTATTTCGAATGGAATATTAAGCGTGAATGTGCTGCCTTTACCAAATTCACTGGTGAAGTTTATTTCGCCTTTTAATAGTTCTGAATAATTTTTAACAATGGCAAGGCCCAGTCCTGTTCCTGAATATTGTTTTGTCATGGAGCTGTCAAGCTGTGTAAATGATTGAAACAACCGGTGGTGGTCTTTCTTTTTAATTCCTATTCCGCTATCAGCAACATCAATAGTTAAGAGAGCTTTGTCGTTTTCAATTTTATTTTTTGATACATGTATTTTTACAAAACCGGTTTCGGTAAATTTGATTGCATTGCTGGTCAGGTTAATCAGCATTTGCCTTAGTTTACCGTTATCACCGAAAAGAACAGGCGGTACATCGTTTTCGATCTTATATGTTAGCTCGATATTTTTCTGTTCAGCAGTTGTTTTAAATATTGAATAAATATCACTTAGAATATTTTCTATTTCGAAATTTGCATTTACAGTTTCAACTTTTTTTGCTTCTATCTTTGAGAAATCAAGTATGTCGTTCAGAATATTCAATAAATTGTTTGATGAGATTGTGATTGATTCCACCATTTCCTTATTCTCACTGCTCATTTCTGATCTTGTCAGCATGTTGGAAAGACCGATAATTGAGTTTAAAGGATTACGAATTTCATGACTCATATTTGCCAGAAATTCGGATTTTGCTTTATTTGCAAGTTCGGCCGCTTCTTTTTCTTTTCGAAGTTCCTGCGATTTGAGAATTTCGGTCATATCTCTGCATACAGCAACTACTTCCTTAATATTTTCATCTTCATCATGAATAATTTGAACGTTTGTTTCAAAACTAATATACCCGCCATTAGCTTTTCTTAATTTATGCATAACCAAACTTGGCGCAGTTTCCTTTAGTAGTTCTTCCTGGTAAATCCGAAGTCGTGGGATTTCATCAGGATGGAAGAGCCTGAATACAGATTGTCCAATTAATTCATTTGGCTTTAGTCCAAGCGCAGTTATAGAAGAAGGGGAGATATAAGAAATTTTACCATCAGTACCGAACTTTACAATAATGTCCCTAGAATTATTTGTAATTACCCTGTATTGTTCTTCGCTGTCGTGCAGGGCTTTTTCGGCGTTTATGCGAATGGATTCCTGTTCAATGATCTCAAGTGCAAATGAAATATCCATGGATAACTCATTAAGCAGTTTGATCTCAGCTTCATCAAAAAAACCAACTTCATTTGAATATAAAGATAACGCTCCTATATTTTTACCAGACAACTTTAAGGGTAAGGCGATCGATGACATGTAACCATGTTCTAATGCATCTTTACGCCATGGGATCATTCTTTCGTCGTGGTCAATGTCATTTGAAAAGATGCTATTTCCATTAATAATGGCTTGTCCCGTAAGTCCAGCGCTTAATTTTTTATCATCAAGGTCAATATTGATATTATCTAAATAAGAACCAGTGTTTCCGGAAGATGCAACTACTTCCACTTTATTGGTTTCAAAATTTACCAAGCCGATCCATGCCATGCAAAAGCCCCCGTCTTCAATTGCAATGCGGCAGGTTTCATTAAACAGATCCTGCCTGTCGAGCGTGCGCACGATTGTTTGGTTGATATTGCTCAGCAAAGCATAAACACGATTTAAGTTCTCGACTTTTTCTTCTGCTTTTTTCCTGTCGGTGATATCTTTTACAAAACCAAGTATTCTTGATTCAGAGAGCCTGACTGCATCAACAGTCAGCCAAACCATTGAACCATTTTTATGCTGATGCAAGAGGTCAGCTTTCGCTTTTCCTGTTTCAATAATTTTTTTAAAATGGTTTAAGCCATCTTTGACGAATTTTTCGGAAAGTATATCACGAATTGTTAATTGCTTGAGCTCTTCTATAGAGTAACCAATTATATCAGATGTAGCCTGGTTGGCATCAATAAACCGTCCGGTATTATCAAGAACCATTACACCATCGGGTGCATTGTCTATATAGCTGCGATACCTGCTTTCGCTTTCACGCAGCGCTTTTTCTGTTTGCTTGCGGTATGAGATATCATATAATAAGGACATGATCTGAGTGCCTGAACTTGTTTTTAAAACAGTAGCACTGATCTCAATGGGAACGAGCGTACCGTCTTTGTGAACATATTCAATCTCAAAATTGCGGATGAAGCCTTTTTCCATGCATTGTTTCACTGCTTCATTATTCAGTGTTTTTGCATGATCGGCAGTCCATTCCAGTACATTGTGATTTAATATTTCATTTAAATGATCATGTCCTGTAATATGCACATATTTCTGGTTGGCATCAAGCACATTCCCTTTATCATCAATGATAACAAATCCTGTATCGGTAGAATCAATTAGTGTCCGGTATTTTTCTTCGCTTGCTTTTAATGCTTCTTCCGCTTTTTTGTGTTCGGTGATATCAAGGATCTGGGCGATCATATATTTGGGTGAGCCATCAGAGCCTTTTATAAGCGATGATGAAATACTTGTCCATATAGTATGACCATCTTTATGAATATATCGTTTCTCAATAATTGGGGATGGGCTTTCTCCTGAAATATCTTTCTTAAACTTTAATTTATTATTCTCAATATCATCAGGATGTGTATATTGTAAGAAAGAAGAATTTTGTAATTCATCTTTTGAATACCCGATCATACTACAAAAAGAATTGTTAATGGCAATAAAATGTCCATCCCGGTTGGTAATGCACATACCGATGGGTGCATTTTCAAAAGTAATTCTAAATTGTTCTTCGCTTTGCCTGATCGCTTCTTCAGCCTTTTTACGTTCGGTGATATCTTCAAACATTACAAAGACCTTGTTGTCAACAATAGTACCGAAAATGACCATCGTCTTTACCGATCCGTCCTTGCAGGTTGTATTGTATTCGCGCCGTTCAATATCGCATCTTTCTGTAATGGCTTTGTTCATCATTCCCATCCACTGTTCAATGACCTGATTGCGGTAATTCTCTTCGGGATATGCCAAAACCCACCAACTTTCCATGTTTGTGAGTTCTTCGCGCGGGTATCCAAAGGTCTTAACGGCTTGCTTATTTATATATTCAATTATGCCGTCAAAGCCGACAATTGCCATTGAGAGATTTGACAGTTCTATTATATTTCGTAAAAGGCTTTCGTTTTTTACAAGTATGTCCTGCGCTTTTTTTCGTTCAGTAATATCTTTGACGATAGCCTGCAGGTAAGTTATTCCCTGTACAACAATGCTGCTCAGGTTAACTTCGGTGTCAAAAACAGAACCATCGGAATAGGAGTGAAGCCATTCAAAAGTTTGCGGAACTCCGCTAAGAGCAAGGGCTATTTTCTCTTCAGCCACGATCTTTGATGGTCTTCCGTCATATTGATATTGAGATGAAAAATCAAAGGGTGCCTTCCCTGTTAATTCCTCTTTGCTGCGTTGAAATACTCTTGTGGCTGCATCATTGCACGAAATAAAAATATTCCCGTGCATTATAAATACCGCGTCATTTGCGGCTTCGAACAGGGTGCGATATACCTCTTCGTTTTCTTTAAGCTTATTATATGTAATGCTAAGTTCCTCGTGAACTTTTGTCAGCGATAATTCCGCTTTCCTTCTTTCATTTGATTCAATGTTATTGGCAATGACTTCGGTAATTGAAATCACAAAATCCTGTTCCTCTTCAGACCAGTGATGTTGTTTTGTGTTCGTGTGTTCACAACAAATAACACCTGTCAAATTTCCTTTGCTTCTAATTGGAGTATCCAGCATTGAAAGGATATTCAATGGTTTTAAATAATCTTCAGAAAATTCGGCGATGAATGTGTTTTGGTAAACATCATCGGCAACGATACTCAGGTTTTCGGAAAGTGCTTTGAAATAAATTGGATATTGCGATACTTCGATCTTTTCTTCGTTTGTATGTTTATTGCTGCTCTTTAAATACAAGGTTTCGCACAGAAGGAATTCCCCGTCATCACTAAAATTCCAGATACTTACTCTTTCAATATCCAGGTTGATGGCAATGGTCTTTGCAATTGTCTGGAAAGTTTTGACCAGGTCAAGCTCATCTATCTTCAATAACTTTAAAAGGGAATTCTGAAATTTGATCCTCTGGGAATTTTTAAAATTTATCTTGTCCTGGGCAAGTTTGCTATCGGTAATGTCGATAGAAACACCCACGGTCGCCTTCTTCCCTCTGAATTCAATGACTTCGGCGGTATATTCAATGTAACGTATCTCTCCTTTTTTGTTGATGATACAGGCTTCGTATGAGCTTGGTACTTTATCTCCTGCAAGCCTGTCTGTTCCCCTTTTCTTTAAATTTTCCTTATCGCTTGGCAGTAAAAGGTCCCAGAATTTCATGCGAAGCATTTCTTCGGTTGAATAGCCGGTAATGGTCCCAGACGCTTTGTTTACATAATATATTCTATCTTGGTCATATATAAATATTGCGGAAGGCGCTGTTTCAGCAAAGGAATAAAAACTAAGCTCATTGATCCCTGACTGTTCAGGAATATTGATCAAAGACCGTTTGGTGGAAGGGTCGTTTTTGACCTGGGCCGATGTTTTCTTTGCAGGTGTGTTTTTATTTGCCTGAGTTTTTTTTATTGACTTTGGCATGAATGCTTCTTGATAATATCTATTTTGTTTGTAAAAATAATAAATTTATACGGAATAAACCAATGCTTGTTATATCTTTTTGTAATTATGTGGATTAGATATCTTTCTTGAATTTGCGCTCCAATACAGGATATAAAAAAATGGAAAGTATAAGTATCAATGTTCCTGAATAAAATCCGAGTGTCATGTATTCGGATGCGCCAAAAATAAAATAAGCCAGTATGATGCCGTAAATCGGTTCGAGATTAATTGTAAGCACAACAACATAAGCTGATATTTCTTTCATCACCCGTACAACCGCCGAAAAGGCATAAGCAGAGCATATAACAGCAAGCAATACAAGAAAAATAAGATCGTGCAAAGTGAAACTAAGGTCGTGCGAATTGATATTCCCATTGATCAAAAGATAGATGGTAACACCAATAAAACCGCCCAGCATCTCGTAGAACCCGATAACATTCTGGTTGTATTTTACTGTTATTTTTTTATTGAGGACAGTAAAAAGTGAGGATAGAAAGAAAGCGATAAGTGAAAATATTATTCCGGCAAGGTATCGTGTTTCGAATTGAAAGATGAGGTAAAGCCCCAGGATAATGA
>Ga0224523_1000439_pt1 | contig 22288 bp, 20 predicted proteins | sample CFST50metaG_FD_182732 | JGI IMG/M metagenome (GOLD analysis project Ga0224523, IMG submission 182732) | Peat soil microbial communities from Stordalen Mire, Sweden - C.F.S.T50 | ecosystem: Environmental > Terrestrial > Soil > Wetlands > Peat | place: Sweden: Norrbotten County, Stordalen Mire...
AAATCGCGGGCAGCACGGGTATCGATGAATACATCAATAATCTCATCCGCTTTTACCACGGATTTATTGGCATGTTTTGCCAGTATTTTTTCTATTACGTTCATAGGTTTTATATGTTTTCTTTTGCGCCTTAGCGTCTTTGCGTGAATACTATAAATTATTTACAACTCTTTTAATTCCATCTTTAATTAAGGCTTCATTAAAATTTACAAGAATACCAAGTTTTATATTTATTAATCTAAGGTACGTCAATACTTGCTTTCCGTGAACAGGAGCTATAGCCTCAACTGATTTTATTTCAATAACAACTTTATCTTCTACAATTAAATCAGCACGAAAACCTAAATCCATTTTTACAGTTTCATAAATCACAGGAATCGGATGTTGTCTTTTAACTTTCAAATTTCGCTTTACTAATTCATAACTCAATATCTCTTCATAAACTGATTCCAAAAGACCAGGGCCTAAAGATGTATGAACTTTATAACAACAATCAACAATTATTTTTGAAATTTCGTTTTCTGTCATATTTCACGCAAAGGCGCAGAGACGCCAAGTTTTAACTATTTCAATCTGTCTTTAAAAGGTTCGAAGGTCATGAAATCGGCATGATGCACAACGTAAGCTTCAACGGTTCTTTTTACCATATCGCCTTCACCGGCATGTGTTGCAATGATATGACAAACATCAGCCTGAACACCGCACTGCTCAGCCAATGAAACACCGGAGAACGGGTGACGTAAATATTTTCCATATTTTCCCTGCACTGATTTTCCATCTTTCATTTCGTATTCGAGCAATTTACCAACATCAGCAAGGATGGCACCTGCAATCAATACATCAAGATTTACAGGCAGATCATTTTTAAAAAATTTATTCATCTGGTCGGCGCAATCTTTTGCAATGTGCACCACGGCGCGTTTGTGATCCATGAATGTAACTTTTAGATCAGGTCCGGCAAGCAATGTAAATGGAATTGTGTTTAAATCGTCAGCAGTTAAAACACTTTTCTGAAGCGCCAGAGCCCAGGTGTTGGTAGTCTTTTCGCGAAGGTCAGCATTTTTTATCCATTCAAGTTCAGGCCATAATTTCTTTGCCTTATCAATGAATTCTTTTTTTATTGTATCGCACATACTATTTTTCTCCTTTTATATAAGAAGAGACGTCGCAAGCAACGTCTCATTCAGTTTTAAATACTTTTTTCAGAAATATTATTTCAGTTTTGCAATTATTGCATCAGCCATTTGCTTTGTAGAAGCGGCTCCCTGGTTAATAACTTCCTGAGTTCCTCTCAATTTAAGCATATCATAAGCCCTTACTTTTCCTTCGGAAACAACTTCTCCTACAGCTTTGCGGATGCGATTAGCAATTTCCATTTCGTTCAAATGTTCAAGCATCATCACAGCTGAAAGAACCATTGCTATTGGATTTACGATGGATACTTTATAATCAGCATACTTAGGAGCTGAGCCATGTGTAGGTTCAAATACAGCTACACCTGATTCAGGGTTGAACTGTGCTGAAGTTGCAAAACCTAATCCACCTATCAATCCTGCAAATGCATCAGAAACGATATCCCCAAACATATTTTCGGAAACTATCACATGATAATTTTCGGGATTTTTTGTGAGCCACATCATCATAGCATCGATATTTACATCTTCAACCCAAATGTTCGGATATTCGGTCTTACTCATTTCCTGAGCTATTTTCAGCATCATTCCTGATGTTTCACGAATCACATTTGGTTTTTCACAAAGAGTTATTTTATCAAATCCACGTTTCTTGGCATATTCAAAAGCTGCTTTTATAATACGGGTACAATATTTTTTTGTAACAATACGTGTGGAAACGGCTAATTCAGGGCGCGGACACCATGCGAAATTTTCTTTAAATCTCGGGTGTGTCATTAAAGCGTCATACACTTGGTCAGGAGGATTGGTCCATTCAACGCCGCCATACAAGCCTTCTGTATTCTGGCGGAATATCATACAATCAACCACAGGTTCATCAACACCGCCATTAGCAGAACGACGAACAAAATTCAGCGGGTTACCAACCAATGTCTGGCAAGGACGCATGCAAATGTCCAGACCAAACTTCTGGCGCATGGTAACGATCGGGCTGTAATAAACAAATCCCTTATCTTTTAATTCGGGCGCCAGCTCAGCAGTTGCTTTGTCTTTTGGTTTTGATGTGATAGCTCCAAACAAGCCAATTTTATGGGTTTCCAGAAGTTTCAATGTGCGGTCAGGAAGTGGATTGCCTTCTTTGCACCAGAATTCCCAGCCAATATCGCCATTTACGTAATCTGCATCAAAACCGGCAGCAGTCAAAACTCGGATGCATTCTTCCAATACTACATTTCCAATGCCATCACCGGGCATAGCTACAATTGTTCTTTTTGCCATATCTTTAAGTTTTTATGATTTTAAAATTATGTGTCAAAAATACAATAGAATTGGTAATTTGCAAGAAAAAAAATAGTTAATAAAAATATTTTTATCTGGCATATAAAATTGCTTGGAAACGTATAAAACTTATTGTAGTTTTGAGAAAATTTTTCACAATGAAAAATATTATAAAAAAATATACGAATGGCGAGATCACTGTAGTTTGGCAACCCAAGCTTTGTGTCCATGCAACAACTTGTTTTACCGAATTGCCAAAAGTGTTTATTCCCTATGAACGACCGTGGATCCGAATGGATGGAGCTACTACCGATGAAATCATTGATACTGTTTGCAAATGCCCCACACAGGCTTTGTCGTATTACTGGAATAATGAAAAGACAGATGAATCTAAAAATGAAGAAGATCAAAAGACACAAATCTCTATTGTAAAAAACGGGCCATTTATTGTCAAAGGTTCTTTCAAGATCACCGATGCTGAAGGGAATGAGATCGCCTGTAATAAATCAGCTGCTCTTTGCCGCTGCGGACATAGCAAAAAACAGCCTTTCTGTGATGGAGCTCATTCAAAAGCGAACTTTAATATTGACAAATAAAAAAATTAGATTTTCTGGTTTAACCTTTTCTGCACCGCTTCACTTTTCAACTCTCTCAAAGCATCAGCAGCTATCCATTTTGCAGCTTTTGATTCTTTCTTAGAAATCTTTTCGCTCCATTCAATAGCTACTTTATTCAAAGTTTTATTACGTTTACCTATTTGCCGTAATGCCCAATTGACGGCTTTCTTAACCATATTACGTTCATCATCGGATTGCTCGTATATTATTTTGAATAGAGGAAAAAAATCTTCATCACTTGTTGTTTTATTACCATGAGCAAAGCACGCCATTAATGCAAATGCGGCACGTTTAACGAACTCTTCTTCGCTCCTGCTCCATTCAACAACTTTTTCCCAAGCAAAAAAAGTAAGCTTAAATAAATTCATGCAACATTGGTCGCAAACATCCCACGAATCAAAATCTTTCACCCAACGCTCCATTTGTTTTTCATCCACTTCATTCGGATCATCAACCATTGAAGCAAGGATACGGGCTTCATGAAAACCTGTTTCCCATAATTCCAAAGCAAGTTCATGATCTTTTTTATGATGTTTTGCAATTTCCCGAAGCAATGGAATGCCAGTACCAAAAGCATTTTCACTTTTAATTCCATATCGCTCCATTCCTTTTCTCGATTCCTCGCTGGAATGAGCTTTAAGTATTTTTATTATTTCATCCGATTTTTTCATAAAATTTATTTCATTTTTACCAAACCGCTTTGCGTAGCTATCCATTTGTTATTGTTTTTATCAACCGCAACTTTATTAATAAAAAAGTCAGGAATAGCTGAATTACTTGGTGTGTATAGTTTCCATTCTTTATCGTCAAAAGAAACAAGTCCCATATTTGACGTTATCCATTTCACATTATTTTTATCAATAGCGATTGTATATTCACAATACATAGGCAATTTAGAGTTTTGCGGGGTGTATATTTTCCAGTCGTTTCCCGATATCTTAGCCACACCGCCCCAGAAAGAAACCCAGATATTATTTTGTTTATCAGTTGTAACAAAATTTATTTTATCATCCGTAAGCTGTGCGTTTGATTTATTATAAACTTTCCAATTGTTTCCATCAAATGTTACAAGTCCTTTGTCCGTAGCGATCCACAATATTCCAGATAGATCAACAGTAACCGATGAAATTAAATTATCAGGCAAGCCTGAATTTATTTTTGTAAAAATTTCCCACTTATTAATTTCGGCATTGAACTTAGCCAGCCCATTATCCGTGGCTATCCAGGCATTATTTTTTTTATCAAAAGAAATTGCATTTACATGTTTATCGGGTAATGGTGAATTTGACGGCGAATAATTTTTCCATTTCGAACCATCAAAAAAATAAAATCCGCTGTAACGCGTGCCTGCCCATAAATTAGCATCATGGTCAAATTCAGCGCAGGTAACAAATTTATCACGTATTCCCGAATTCAATGAATCAAATTTATAAAAAACACTTCCATTATAATTCATCAAGTTACCGCCTGTAAAACAATCACCTGTTACAAACCACACCATCCCTAATGAATCAACATTCGCTGTTTTAATAAGATTGTCGGGCAATTTAGAATTTTCTTTATTGAAGACTTTCCATTCCTGCGAAAACACTGTGAGTGCAATAAAATTCAAACCTAAAAAAATAAATGCGATTCTTTTCATTGAAAATGTTTTATTGATAAAAGTAACTATTTTATTTTTTGATATTAAAATATCATTTGAAATATTCTGGTCAAATTCAAAAATATCATACTTTTACAAAACAATCAACCGAAAAACTATTAAATCAAAAACAATGAAAACACTTTCGATCTTTATGCTGGCATTAATGACCGGTATCTTATCTTATGCTCAGGAAAACAACACGAGCATGTACAAAATCTCAAATAAGTTTTCCGTAACTGGCGACGGTTCATGGGACTATCTTACCATTGACGATTCCACACATCATCTTTTTATTTCGCATGGAACTATTACACAAGTGCTCGATGTGAAAACAGGGAAAGTAATTGCTACCTTCCCCGATACCAAAGGAGTTCATGGCATTGCCATTGCCAGAGACATTAACAAAGGATTCATCAGCAATGGAAGAGATACTTCCGTTACCGTTTTTGATCTTCAAAAACTCACTGTAATTGAAAAAGTAAAAGTTACCGGCTTTAATCCGGATGCAATTTTATACGATCCTTTTTCACACCGTGTATTTACATTTAACGGGCGTAGCAACAATATTACAGTGATCGATGCAAAAACAGATAAAGTTTTAGGAACTATTCCGGTTGAAGGAAAACCAGAATTTTCTGTGAGCGATTGCAATGGGAAAATTTATGTGAACATCGAAGATAAAAGTAAAATATGCATGATCGATCCGGTTACAATGAAAGTCGAACAAACATGGTCAATTGCTCCGGGCGAAGAACCAAGCGGTTTAGCGATAGACAACAAAACACATCGTCTGTTCAGCGTGACTGATAAATTAATGGTGATCGTTGATGCACTTACCGGAAAAGTAATAACTACGCTGCCTATCGGTGATGGCGTTGATGGCGTTGCTTTTGACCCGGGCAAGAACCGCGTCTACAGCTCAAATGGCGATGGAACAATGACCGTTGTGCAGGAAGAAAATGAGAATACATTTAAAGTAATTGAAAATGTAAAAACTCAAAAAGGAGCACGTACAATAACTGTTGATAAATCGACACATAAAATCTACCTTCCAACTGCTGAATATGGCGAAAGACCTGCACCTACCAAAGAAAATCCAAAACCACGGGCTTCAATAAAACCGGGGACTTTTGTAATAATTGAAGTTGAACCTTTGAAATAAATTAGAACAGCAATTATTATAAAAGAGGTCGTTTAAAATTTATACGACCTCTTTTTTTTATAACGTATCTGTTAAGTTTATTGTAAAAAAATAATTGGTGATCTCTGTTTCTGTTTTTGAAAATCCTGCTGCAAGGCTTTCTGTAATCTTGTATGAACTCCATGAATTGCTATTGTCATAAGGATTGTTCTTGTAATTTTTCACAGATCCTTTTTTGAATATAATTGTTTTGCTATAACCTTTAATATTAAGAGAAATACTGTCGTAAGCACTTATTAAAAGGTCAACAGGTGTTTGGCTTGTATTGCCGGAAGCATAAATATTAGCCATATAATTAACAGGCGTAATTTCCGTACTTGTTTGAAAACCATTGGCTGTAGGAGTTGGATAAAATTTACAATTTATTGTATCGTTAGTGCCATTTTTTATTGATATCCACATTTCATATGTTTCATTTTTACAAGAAACGAGTGCAATCACAATTAATAACACCATATAAAACTTATACTGTTTCATTTTATTTACAAACCTTTTGTTTGTTGAAAAGAATCATTTTTTTGTCATTACTGGTATCCAGATTTCTTCTTCTGAATCCGGATCGTAATTTTTATAATTGTCTCCTAATATTTCAAAATGCGGCCTATTATCAATTATATATTCAGAAGCTGGGAGCCAGATTCCGAAAATGTATTCGAATATTTTTGTATCCGTGCTCAAACCTTTATAAAAAAATACCGCATATAATCCACCTGTCAATATGTATGACTCCATTCCTTCAGGAATCGCACTGAAGTCGGGAACCTCAATAGCAGCCCATTTTTCAAAAGGAGCGTTAAGATCAAAATTTTTAAAGTAAACTGAATTATCATAAACCTGCATTGAAAACAATTCGGTGGTCAGGTTATTTTTTATTTCTTTTCGTCTTGGCATAAAACTTTTCCATAGCTCTTGAGTTTTATTATCAGCCAAGGTCATTCTAAGCCGCTTTCCGATCAATTTCTTTTCAGGTAAAATTTTAATTATTGGTTCCATATAATTTTTAAAACGTACTTTTATTTTTTACAAAATATTTTTTTTATTCAATCACTTTATACTTGCTCTTTGCCGTTTGTAATGTACATGCATTGAAATGCCACCATTCATAAGGAATTGCATAGAAGCCTGCTTTGTTCATTACGCTGCGTAATAATTTCCGGTTGTCGATTTGTTGTTGCGTAAGCTTTCCTGCATTCAGCATGGCTGTTTCGCATTTAGGAGATGCCAGTTCGCCCATAAAATCAAAAGGCGTTCCCATGTCAAGTTCTTTTCCTTTTTCATTTAAAATGCTTATGTCAACCGCAACTCCGTAATTGTGCAAGCCACCGGTTTTTGGATCCGAGAGATATTTTATTTTTTCGGAAGGTGGCATTTTCAGTGTATCCCACATTTTCTTTTGCACGCTCAACGGACGGGCTGCATCAAAAATGATCAAACGATAACCTTGTTTTTTTTCATTCAAATATTTTTGCGCATTTGCAAGTTTTTCCGCAACATCTTTTTGTAAGTATGCTTTATCAAGGTCTCCGTAAACATTGCATTTTATAAAATTACTGGCAGTGGCATATTTCAGATCAACTTTTATGTTCGTATCCAGTTGATGAATATCAATAAGTCCTGCAGCAATATATTTTTTTTCGAGGGCGGATATTTTTTTCTCTGCTTTTATTTCTTTAGCAGGAATGGAGTCTTTGCGGTTTTCAACAGCTTTTTTATTTCTTCCGCCACAAGCAGAAAACAACACGAACACCGATAACACAAACCATTTCGTTCTCATCATTTTTTTTGTTTCTGCGGAGCAGTTATAACTTCTGAAATAATTGTAAGTTCTTTCTTTGGAGTTTTGGTATTCGTATAAACAGTGATGGTTTCAACTTTTTGACCCAATTCATCTTTGCTGTCAAAAAGAATATTTATTTGTCCCCTGGCGCCCGGAAGTATCGGGTCTTTCGGAAAATCGGAAGCTATGCAGCCGCAACTTGTTTCAACGCCTGCTATGATGAGATCAGCATCGCCCGTATTCTGAAATGTAAATGAATAAACTTTTTTTTCACCTTCATTTACTTTGCCAAAGTTGTGCATTTCTTCAATAAAATTTATTTGCGGATATTTTTTAGCATTTTTCAATGAATCCTTCGACTGGTACATGATGATCTGAATTTTACGTTCCAGCGCAGCTCCGCGGCTATATATTGAATTTCGTTGATCGTGCGGGTTATCGCTGACAAGCGGACTTGCCTGCGATTTGCCTATTGCATCTTCAAACACTTCAAGCTTTCCTTTATCTGGTGAAGTACCATTTATGTATGGAACAAAAATACCATGCTCATATTCATTAAAATAATTCTTAAGACTCGATATCCTGCGTTTGGCAAGGCGAAGATTATATTCGGTTGTCTGTATCGGGCTGCAATACCCTTTAACAGTAATTCGTATACTTTTTCCTTTCTGCAATTCTTTCAGCAGCCATTGCGAAAACTGTTCAAGCTTATTGAATCCTGTAGCTACATAATCATCAAAGAATTCATCAATATTTTTTATCGCTTTTGTTTTCGCATCTCCTTTTAATCCTTCCGAATATTCAATTTCATACTGCGTCTTCATATCAATATAATCAGCGAGAGTGGTTCTATAATTCAGCTTCGTGAAAGTATCTTTTGAAGCTGGATCTGGAATATCATTATGAAAATATAAAGTGAGCGGCAACAGATCAATTATCTTTTGTTCATAACTTACCGTATCCACTTTTGCAGGAACGACGGCAACTACAGTATCCTTTTTAACTTTCTTCGGCTTCAGCCATTCGTACGACCAAATATCATTGCAACAAGTTTCGCCTTTGATAAAAAATGAACCCGGCCGGTTTGAAGTAAAATAGCCATCGGTGTCATTTTCATTTACGGTAAAATACAAATCGTTATAGCTTGTATTTATTGGATATCCTAGGTTCTGCGGCTTGGTCCATTCATTGAGCCCGCCTTTGGATTTAAAAATATCATAGCCTCCAAGCCCGTCATGCCAATCACTGCTGAAATAAAAAGTATTTGAGTTGTTGTCGTAAAAAGGTGAAATCTCGTCACCCGGAGTATTGATTATGCTGCCAAGGTTTACGGGATCATTATATTTCCCGTCTTTATAAAGAGAATACCAAATGTCGTTTCCACCATAACCACCGGGTCTGTCGGAAACAAAATACAATACTTCACCGCCATCTTCAGGAAGCGTTTGAATTGTAGGCTGAGTAGAAGTATAACCGGCTAAATTTATTTTATCATTTAATTTCACAGGATCTTGCCATTTCCCATTTTTAAATTCGGTAACATAAATTGCACATTTCATATCAACGATCTTATCGGGATTGCAACGGGTAAAATATGTGCGTTTATGATCATTGGTATAATACGTATTTGCGTTATTTGTTTTTCCGTTATTTATTTTTGCAGATAATTCTTTTCCTTTAGACCAACCGGCAACTGTATTTTTTGATTTATACACTTTTGCAAGATAAAAATTTGGAAGCAGGTATTCTATTTCATTAGTGGAATTAGGTCTCAGCGCAGAATATACCAAAATGGAATCACCCAATTGCTGAGCGCCAAATTCGGAATATGGCGTATTTACATTTTGATTCAAATGGTCGATACGAACAGGAAGTGTATCTTTCATTAATTTTTGAGCAAACACGCAAGCTTCTTTTTCATGCAATGCTTTCTTCATATAATAAGTGTCTTCGGATTTATGTGCGTTATAATAAGAAGAAAAATTATTCTTTGCTTCAGTGTATTTCGCATTGTTTTTATTCATTAAGGCAAGATAGAATAATGACAAAGGATATACATTTTTTTTTGAAGAACGGTTTACAAACGAATACCACTTTTCAGCACTTTTATAATCATTAAATAAACGGCATGATTCAGCATATTTATATGCAAGAGAAATGTCCGATGAATCTTGATGAAGTATGCCGGAATAATAGATCGAAGCGCTGTAATAATCGCCATCAGCAAATGCAGCATCACCATATTTCAGGCTATCTTCCCTTGTCTGCGCCAGTGCTGACAGACCATTCAGTAATATTAAAAAAACAAATATCTTTCTCATCTCATACCTTCACAAAACATTTTCTCACAAATATCAACGAATAACTAAAATATAGGGCAAGGAATTTTTTTTACATAAACCTTCTGATTTTTATTTAAGATATAAACCAATGAAATTTCGAGCCCTCCTCTTGAATGGCTTGCCGGAACAAGGTTTGAAGTATTCACATCATAACTAATACCCAACGAAATATCTTTAAAATCCAATCCTGCAATCATATTAAAAGCATCGGCATAGCGATAATACAATCCAACCGATACAGCCAGGTATTTTTCTGCTGTTGACATCTTAATGAATTTTACCAGGCTTCCGATATCTGTTTCGTAATAGGTTCCCTGCTTCATAAAAAGTATTCCGGGAACTAATTTAAATTTATTTGTTGCATTATACTGCATACTCGCATGCACAAGTATTTTGCGGGCAAGAACAACATCGCTATTATCCATAAGAGATTGCTCAGGTGCATTAATATGATATAAAGCGATACCTGCATTTATTTCATTCTTATAATGATCAAGATAGCTCCAATAAGCCCCTGCCGAACAATCAAAATAAATAAAATTACTTTTCGCAAAATGCTCATCGTTTGGTAAAGCCGAATTAAATGAAGTGCCATCCCACTGGTTATCGAATACGAGTTGTGTATAATCAATTGATCGCTGCGCTGCTCCAGCCTGGATTCCTATTGAAATAAACTGGTTATTCAACCTGCTAAGTGAACGGATATACGAAAATGATAAATTCACTTGCGTGGTACCAAACTTCGAATCGCCTTCCTGATCGCGGTTTATAACTATACCTCCTCCAAAAATATCATGCTTGATATAGCGTTTCCAAATGGGCATATCAAACGATGCAGAGAGCGTTGTAAATGGAACGGTAACCGATTGCCATTGCGTTTTATTTTGAAGAGTGAACCGCTCTGTGCCGTTAAAAAATCCTGTAGTAGCAGGATTAAGATTTAAAGGACTTGTATAATATTGAGTAAAATGGATATCCTGAGCCTCAGAAAAAAAGCAATAAAAAAAAAGAAATAATATGAAAAATAATTTTTGTTTCATTAAATAACTTTAGGCACTCTAAACTTTAGTTCACTTCAAGCATTGAGCCTTACCTTATCAACGTAATATTTCCTTTTTTAATAAATACTTTATCGTTGATGCAAACCGCTTTCATATAATAATCATAAACGGCCGGATCACATTTTTTCCCTCTGAAAGTTCCATCCCATCCATTAGATAGGTCGGATGTTTCAAAGACTTTCTCTCCCCACCTGTCATAGATCACAAAATAGATACTTTTCAAAACGTTACTTCTTACATAAAGAATGTCGTTATTATTATCGCCATTTGGTGTAAAAGCATTCGGAACAAATATTTCCGATTCGTCGCATGGTACGTCAATTACCCTTATCCTTACTGTATCCGTCAATGTACAACCTGTCTGATCTTTAATTGTAACAATATATGTTGTCGTACTTGTAGGAGTAGCAATAGGATTAGGAATTGAAGAATTGTTAAGTCCGGTTATCGGAAACCATGAATATGTATAACCTGCCAATACTGTAACATGAAGTCCTGTACTCTGAGAACTGTAAATGACAGTATCATCAGCATACGCAGATATACTTGGAGGATTCAGTACGGAAACAGGCAAGGTGATAGAATCAACAGCAACACACAAATGATTATCAGTAGCTGTTACATAATAGGTACCCGGACACAAGGAGGTTAACGGATTCAGAGTACTTCCGGTGCTCCACGCATATGTATATGACGGTGTACCACCAAATGCCGATGCTGATGCGGCACCATAACAGGGATCATGGCACAGCAAAATTAATTGAGATGTATTCATCTTAAGTGTATCAGGGCTTTTAAGAACCAATGTATCTTTTCGTATACAGCCCAAAGAATCAGTAACAGTAACATAATATATTCCCGAACAAATATTTGTCAACATGTTCCCGATTGCACCATTACTCCACGAATATGTATATGGAGCTGTTCCGCCTGAAGTGATCACTGCCATCTGCCCATCACAATTGCCTATACAACTTGGAATAGTTAAAACAGAAGGTGTAGTTGAAAAAGTAATCACCCGAACTTTTACACTATCGAGTTTGGTACAATACGGATTCGAAGCCCGTATATAATATGTAGTAGTTGCAGTTGGTGTAACTGTTATACTGTTATTTGTTAACGGGTGATTTAATGTATCAAGCAAATCAGGAGTGGTTGACCAAACATACGAAGTGGCTGTTCCCAAAGAATTTCCTTTAAGATGAACGCTTCCTGAACAAATAGTAGTATCGGGACCTACGATCAAGGACAATTCACCTATGATCACTTGTTTTGCAATAGTGTCGGCAGTATTACAGCTTCCTGTATCGGAAACGATCAAAGTAACATTATAAGTTCCGGCTAAAGCGAATGTATGTGTTGGGTTTACTTGTGTTGAATTGCCCCCATCACCAAATGTCCAATAATAATGAACTCCGGGAGCACCAGAAGTAACAGAAGTGTTATGAAAGTAATCGCTCAATCCATTACATGGATCAGGCTTAATAAAATCAGCTACAACCAACGGCATGTTAAAATCAAATTTAAAAAGTGCATTGTTACAATTTGGGCTATTGTCTGTATTTGACCAAGCACCTGGCGTTGTGGGAAAATTATCATAACTATTACCACAACCAGCACATACGGATTGATAGATCCTGCCCTTTCTATCAAATCGGCTGGTTCCACCATCAACATGATCATATGCTTGAGGGCTTCCAAAATAGGTCGCATATATTAAAGATGAAGCATCATCACTCATTACCATCAAATAAAAATCATTACCATCTGTGGTTTTTTGAAAAGCATTCGCAGTAATGGGAAGCCCAGTAGTACTGCTGCCAACAATATTACCATAATATTGATTTAATACTCCACCCCACCCAGAGATATATACTTTACTACATAAATCAACAAGTAATGCTGTTGGTGAAATATCGGGAGCACCTCTTCCTGTACCAAATGTAGTTGACCAAACCACAGTATCTAATCCGGGTTTTAGCTTACTTATAAATTGACCAGCTTTCGACTGATTCCATAAAGCATTATGAATAAATGTACTGTCTTTTGCAGATGTTTGTCCATAAACAAAAATGTCACCATTCTTATCCCTGTCTATCAGGTATGACTGATCATATGCTTTAGAGCCATAATAAGTTGAGTTAAGTATAGAGCCACCATTTTTATCAATTTCAGTAACAAAGCCATCAATGCTGTCTTTATAAACAGGTTGAATAGAACCTGCAGTTGTCGGAAAGTTTGTAGATGCGGTACCACCAGTTACATATACATTATCGTTATTATCCAGAACCAGCCCAAAAGCAGCATCCTGTTTATTGCCGCCAATGTATGAACTCCAGAGCATGCTTGAAAGATTTGAATTCAGTTTGAACACAACGCCATCCTGCCCTCCGCCGCCTGCAGTCGTTTGAAAAGCGCCCGGTGTAACAGGAAAGTCAGTAGAATTGGTAGTAGACGCAACATAAACATTATCGCTGGCATCAGTCATTATTTCGCCACGAGCGCCATCAGCATAATTCATCGACAGGGGTGATGGATAATTCATCCCGTCATTCTTTGTTCCACCTACATATGTAGATGCTAATAATTGAGTGCCATCAGAGCTCAATTTTGAAACATAGATATCTATACCATGATTAAAACATATCACATTATCATAAATAATAGAATCACCGCCGTGAAATATTTTTCCAAAAGCATTGGATGTAACCGGAAAATCAGCAGAGCCTGTTGTACCATATATCAATAGATCATCCTGACTATTCACTATCATGCTATGGGGAAGGTCTTCACCTGAACCACCAAGGTATGTAGCCCACAAACGATGAGTTCCCGAAGAATCATATTTGATGATTGCAGCATCACAACCATCATAAAAATAACCCGTGCCTCCGCCAAAATTTACCTGATAAGCCCCCACCGAAACAGGATAACCTGTTCCAAATGCAATTCCACCTGAATAACCATCTCCGCGGGAATCATAAGTTGCAGTGAAACCCCAGTTATCAACAGTGGAACCAGAGTAGGTAGAAAAAATTAAAGTGGGATCGATCGTTAAAACCTTTTTCTTATCATAACCTTTGGGAAAAACAAAAGATAAAACATTATTCTTCAAGCTGAATTCACATGGTACTTCAATCTTTTCATCCCCTTTATATTGATATGCTTTTGGCTGTAATTCGGTAACTTCATTCACCGAAGTGGTCACAACGAGGTCATCATCTTTCAATGCTACCCTTTCGGCACCTTGTATCTGAATCTGAATTGTGGATGGATTTGTGCCTGGGTTTAATATGAAATCATATTTGAAACGGGAATCATCTTCATAAACTTTCAAATTAACTCCTTCGTATAGCCCTTTGTAGGAAACCATTTTAAATGAATTGACCTTTGAAGCCCATTTGGTCTTATCATTACCGATGAAATAATTATAGTATCCTGAAAGTGGAGTAGAACCTGCAACAAGAACATCTTTGTTTGCTCCAAGAAAATTCAGCTTATACGCATGATACTTTATACTAAAGTCGGAAGGTTTTAATTTTTCATGCCCACCTGCTGATTCCGATTTGAACTCCATCAGCTTTTCAATTGCCTTTACATCTTTAAATACAAATGTAAAACCGTCCTTTTCAAGAAATGCAGCCCCTGTTCCAATATCTGCTTTATAAAGCACCTTTTTATTCCACTGATTTTTATTCTTAATGAATTCGAGATTACCTTTTGGTTTTTCAGGCGTTTGGGAATAAGCTACATTTACCATGCAATAAAAAAGATGCATGATAAAAGCTGCCAGAAAAAGTTTATTAAGATAAGACCTCAAAATTAACAGATTGATTCTAATACAAAGATATGATTTTATGAAAAAGGTTGCCTTAAAACAAAAATTTATTTTAATATTCTGAATAAATTTATTCAACCCAAATTATTCTCTTTAATTTTTTTGTCAAAACATTAACAATTTCATTGATGGTTATTTTATTATTTCCGGCAAAAACCGAAGTAACGAAATCTTTATGAGACCTACCATTTCTGTAGTCAGGTTCCTTTACCGGATGTTTTAAATATTTTTCAAAAATATCAGAATCCTCAGAATAGTTCAAGACAGCATGATAAAACAATTTTTCTTTTTTTCTATAAATTGATGAGCCAAGAATTTTTTTTTCGCCAATAGCAATATCTGATATTCCTTTATGACAAAGATTCATTATTCCTAATGATTCTAGTGATTCAATAATTAATGAATTTATTTTTTTAAAGACATCTTTAGGATTTATTATTTCATTTATCAAAATTGCAGAAATGACAATAGTCCTCGGAGTCAGAATAACTGATTGACCGCCGGAAGGTCTTTTATAAACTTTTATTTTATCTTTAATCACATGTTCAACGAACAAAGCTTCTTCAGGATTATTGCTTGCACCAAGCACAATGCATGTTTCAGAAGGTATCCAAATTCGAAAAGAATTTTTCTCTTCATTCAGTAATAAAAAATCAGGCAACTCATATTTCAAAATGGGAACCATTGATTCTTTTGTTTGCAAATTTTTTATTTATGAATTGCTTTGTCAAATCCTTCAAAACCTGCTTCCATGAATACTTCCGAAACTGTAGGATGTGCATGAATGGTCTGGGCAATATCATACACAGTTCCTTCGATCTGCATATAAGCTGCCGCTTCCGATATCATATCAGTAGCATGTTCTGCTATTATCTGAACTCCCATTACCTGTCCATATTTTACTTCGGATAAAATCCTTACAAGCCCTTCGGTATTTCCTTCGATCATTGCTTTTCCATTTGCCGACAAAGGAAACTCGCTTATTTTATATTCAATATTTTTATCTTTTAATTCCTGTTCAGTCAATCCAATTTGTGATATTTCCGGCAGTGTATAAAAATTGATCGGATAATTTGATTGGTTGAATTCTTTCTGAACTCCATTGATTTTATTAATAATCCACAACCCTTGCGCAGAAACCAGATGAGCAAGAAAACCTTTGCCATTTACTTCTCCTATTGCAAATACCCCGTCGATATTGGTTTTGAATGATTCATTCGTTTCAATAAAACCTTTATCATTTATTTTTAAATTATTTTCAAACTTAGGAATAACGGCATTTCTTTTATTGCAATTAATAATTAGATCGCACTTTATTTCTTTTTCTTTACAGAAAATATTTCCATTTTCAAATTTATCAATAAGGAAATTATTTAAAATTTCAATCTTTTCGCTCTTAAGTTTCTTTTGAATGAAGGCTTTCAAATACTCATCAATATAAGGAAGAAACTTTTCTTCTTCAAAAGCAAGGTTCACATTTTTTCCTATTAGTTTAAAGAATTGAGCTAACTCAACTGAATGAATAGTATTCCCGAAAACAACAATATTCTCGGGAATTTCATCCAAGCTAAAAAGTTGAGAAACATCCAATGCAGGCAACGTTTTGATCTTTGAATTTATTTCCGAGATATGTGAACCGGTTGCTATTATTATATTTTCGGCAGTAAAACTTCTGTTGTCAACACTCACTGTTTTATTTTTTCCAATAATTGCTTCACCGGAAATAAGCTCAACATTATTTTTCTTTAATAGGAATTTTATCCCAGCCGTAAGCCTTTTGGTAATACCAGTTGAACGCGTTTTTACTTTTTTCCAATTAAAATTAATCTTTTCATTGTCAATTCCATCAATGCCAAAATCACCAAGTCTTTTTGATTTTTCAAATATTTTTGCACTTTCAAGTATAGCTTTTGTTGGAATGCAGCCCCAGTTGAGGCACATACCACCAACATTTTCTTTTTCAATCAAAGCTGTTTTCATGCCCAGTTGCCCTGCTCTTATTGCAGCAACATAGCCGGCAGGGCCTGCTCCGATTATAATTATATCGTAATCCATAATTTCGATTTTTTTAATTATTATTTATAACTCCATGGCAACAGGTTCTTCAAGGTATTTCATAATTTGAATAATAAAACGTGTAGCTTCGCCACCGTCAATAATTCGATGGTCAACAGTTAATGATAATGGAAGAATATTTCCAATTTCAATTTTATCATTTTTCACGATCGGCTTCTTCAGCATTCTGCCAACGCCCAATATTCCTGCCTGCGGATAATTAATTACAGGTACGCCGAAAATTCCGCCAATTGAACCATAATTCGTAATAGTAAAAGTCCCGTCCTTCAATTCTTCCAGCGTTAATTTTCTTTCTTTTGCTTTCTCGCTCAGTTCGGTGATCTTGGCAGCAATCTCATGTATTTCCAATTTATCAACATCTCGGATCACCGGAACGACAAGACCTTCGGCAGTATCAACGGCAATGCCTATATTGTAAAAATTCTTATAGATCATCCTGTTGTTTTCCAAGTCGAGTTGTGCGTTCAACGCGCGATAATGTTTTAAAGCCATTGCAACTGCTTTTAAAATAAATGACAAGTATGTCAATTTAATATTTTGATCAGCATATATTTTTTTATATTTCTCCCTTATCCTTATCAGTTCGCTTACTTCAACCTCTTCATGAACTGTCATGTGAACAGCATTCTGTTTTGACATTGCCATATTTTTGGCAATCGTTTTTCTGATTTGTGAAAGCGGTTCGAACGTATATAATTCGGATCTTTCTTCACTAATAACAACTTTTGGCAATCCAACTTTAATCTTTCCGTTAATATAATTCTGAATATCTTCTTTCATCACTCGGTTGCCCGGTCCGGTTCCTGTAACATTATTTATATCAATATTCATTTCTTTTGCCATAGCACGTGCAACAGGAGTTGCCAAAATTTTTCTTATGGTTTCAGATTTTTCAGAAGTATTTTCAAAACCTTCATCGCTTTTTGGAAGATAGGCATTATTCCCTGCAACTTCTATAGTTCCAACAACACCGGCAGAACCTTCCTTGATAACTTCTATTTTTGTTTCTTCTGCTGTTCCTTCTATTTCTAATTCTATCAATGAAGTTCCGACATGAACAGTTTCGCCGACTTTTCCATAAGTCGCAACAACCGTCCCTGACTTAGGAGAAGGAATATCTGTAACAACTTTATCCGTTTCCATTTTCACAACAGGATCGCCGAATTTTATTTTCTGACCTTTGGAAACATACCAAATCAGAATAGTTCCTTCATCCAAACCTTCACCTATATCCGGAAATTTAAATATGTATCTCATAGTAATTAAAATTTAACTGTTCTTTCAATTTCGTAAAATATTTTTTCAGGTGTCTGCATATAAAAATGTTCACCTTTTGCAAGCGGAACGATTGTATCAAAACCCGAAACTCTTTTCGGAGGAGCTTCCAGACAGAGGAATGCTTCTTCGTTAGCAATAGCCATGATTTCGGCGCCAACACCAAAACTTGATGGGGATTCAGTTACCGTAATTATTCTTCCCGTTTTCTGAATTGACCGAGCAATCGTTTCTCTATCTATCGGGTAAATAGTTCTCAGATCAATCAACTCAACCGATATTCCTGCATCCTTCGCCATCATCATTGCTTTCTGAACTTCGCGGATCATGGCACCATAAGCGACAACCGTCACATCTTTACCTTCAGAAATAACTTTAGCTTTTCCAATTGGAATTAGAAATTTCTCATCAGCTACTTCTTGTTTTATCGCTCTGTAAATTCTTTTAGGCTCCATGAAAATAATCGTATCATCGCTTTCAATAGCAGAGATCATAAGGCCTTTGGCATCGTGAGGTGTTGAAGGAATTACAACTTTTAAACCGGGAATATGCGCATAAGTTGCTTCTGGACTTTCCGAATGATGCTCCAGTGCATTGATCCCGCCGCCATAAGGAAAACGGATCACCATCGGTGTTTTTTTCAAACCTCGCGTGCGGCTGTACATGCGGGCTGCATGAGAAACGATCTGGTTAAAAGCAGGATATGTAAACCCGTCGAATTGTATTTCCACTACAGGTCTGAGCCCTGAAACAGCCATACCTACTGCTGTCCCAACGATTGCTGACTCAGCAAGAGGAGAGTCAAAAACTCTTTTATCGCCATACTTTTTCTGAAGACCTTCAGTAACTCTGAATACTCCTCCTTCATAGCCAACATCTTCACCATACACAACAACAGTTTTATCATCTGCAAGCTTAATGTCTAATGCATTATTTATAGCCTGAACAATAGTCATTACGCTCATTTTCTTACCTCCTTCCATTGCAGGAATTTCTCATATTCCATTTTCTGTCTTTTTAATTCTTCGGGCATTTCAACATGAGTAAATTTAAAAACATCTTCAAGCGGATAAGCTCCAAAATTCTCTGCTTCCGTGAACTGGCGGTCGATTTCATTCTTGAATTGTTCGATCAGTTTTTCTTCATCTTCATTCCATAACTTTTTGCTATCCATATATTTTTTCAACCTTTTTATCGGGTCAGTCTTTTCCCATTTCTCTTCTTCTTCTTTAGTCCTATATATTGAAGGGTCGTCGGAAGTTGTGTGCGCTCCTTTCCTGTAGGTAAGCGCTTCAATCAGTACCGGACCATTTCCTTCACGTGTGTAATCCATTGCATTTTTAATAGCAGAATACATTGCAAAGAAATCATTTCCATCAACTTTAATTCCTTTCAACCCGAAGGCGTACGATTTTATTGCAAGGTTTATTGAGTTCGTTTGTCTTTTAACAGGGACTGAAATTGCATATTGATTATTCTGAACTATAAATATTACCGGCACTTTCCACACAGCTGCAAAATTCAATGCTTCGCTGAAATCACCTTCAGAAGTTCCGCCATCGCCGACAAATGCAAACACAACCTCATCCTTACCCTGAAATTTTATAGAATATCCGATTCCCGCAGCATGAGGCAATTGAGAACTTATTGGGACACAAAAAGGCAACACATTCTTTGCATTCCTGAATGTATTTCCTTCTTCATAACCTATATAATATAGAAAGACCTCTTTTAATGTTACGCCTTTTGCAAGCCATGCAGCTAATTCACGAAATGCAGGAACCAGCCAGTCGTTTTCACGCATCAATAATCCTGCAGCTACAGAAATCGCTTCCTGTCCGTTGTTCGGAGGATATGTGAACATTCTTCCCTGCCGCTGATATGAAACAGCCATTAAATCGGCTGTTCTTGAGAATAACATATTTTTATAAGCTTTAACAATATCGTCCTTTTCAATTTCGGGCATTTCTTTAGGTTTAATAACCTTGCCGTTATTATCCATTATTTGATAAAGCTTGTCATCTTTTGGATCATATTCACTAAACATATTTACCTCTTTTCTGATTAATCTGTTTTAATAAACTAAATCTGTTTTTTTGTACTCAAAGTTTTATCAAAGATACGAAATTCGAACTCTTAACAAAAATAATCTCAATATATTAACTTAATTTTAACGTAACATTTAGGTCTATTTTTACTAATCGTTTTTTCCGTTATTTCTTATTACAAAATAAGCCAATTTTTTTTCAGACGATATAAAATCGATTTTGTATTATCTTCAGAAATGTGCAAAATAATTGTCATTTACAATATGAGAAAAGAATTTTTGTCATCGTTGATAAAACAATGACAGCAGGAAAGCATTATAGGCAAGTCAATTCAGCAAGAAGTTCTAACGAATTTTTTTCGTTAGAAAATCCTGCCAATAAAAGGTAGTAATAAAAGAATAGCTAATATTGTTTTACGGCCATAAAGGATTACCATCATCATCATAATCCACGCCCCAGTTTACAGCAAGAATTTCTCCGTTTTCGGAATAAAAATCAACAACGGCATCATCAATGCTGATGCGCTTTTCGCCCCACTTTTCTTCCTCTGTTTCAAATTCTTTATAGCCGCTTTTTGCAAAAAGTTCTTCAATCTGTGAATCTTTCAGATCGGAAATTTTCTTTCCGAGAATAACTGCATTTTCATTATCTGTTTCAAGGCAAATGCAGCGCCAGTCTTCTTCTTCTCCAAAGAAAACAGTTATTCCATCTTCCCAGTAATACCATATTTCAGTATTTGCATCATCTTCTTTTATAGTTTCTTTATCATCAGGATTGCCTAACAACTTAGTTACTTCATCCTTGGTAAGCCCAAACTTAAGCTCGTTCAATCCTTTTTTTAAAATAATTTCCAGTTTTTCTTTCATAGCTATTTTATTTTTAGAATTAACAAATATTCAATTTACGCCCTAACTCTTTATTTAAAAGGAGAATCAGGTTCTTTTGCCATATGATTGTAAACCATTTTATCAATCATTTTAGGAAAAAACTTATTCAACAAAACGACCAGCTTCCCCTGTGTTGTCATAACAATGCGGTCTTTACGCTTATCAATGGCTTTAATAATTCGTTTTGCAACTTCTTTCGATGTCATTAACTTCCCTTCATTTAAAGGCGATTCACCTTGCATACTTCCATCTTTTGAAAGCGCGGTGTTGCGGATATTTGATGCTGTAAAACCGGGGCATGCAATAAGAACATGCAAACCTGTTTTCAAATTTTCAATTCGTAAAGTTTCTAAAAAACCTTGTATTGCAAATTTCGAAGATGAATAACCTGTTCTTCCTGGGAGACCTTTATATCCGGCAATAGATGAAATCCCAACGACACTTCCTTTGCTTTTCAGTAAATAAGGTAATGCATATTTTGTACAATAAACGGTTCCCCAGAAATTAATGTCCATCAATTGTTTTATCACCGTCAGGTCAACATCTTCAAAAATTGCTCGCATGGAAATACCGGCATTATTAATAAGTATATCGATAGCGCCATATTTTTTTATTGTTTCATTTATAAGATTTTTACAATCTTCTTCTTTGCTCACATCAGCTTGGACTGTATACACCTCAAAATTTTTCTTCAGTAGCTCCTTCTCAATATTTTCAAGCTTCGCCAGGTTACGAGCAGCCATTACAACTTTTGCACCCAATTGTGCATATTCTTCAACAAGAGCTTTGCCAATACCCGAATTGGCACCTGTAATAATTACAATTTTATTTTGCATTTGATAAAATAAATTTCCAAGGCAATAATAATTCTAAAATTTGAAATAATATTGAAAAGAGTTACTTTTATTTTAAACAGTTCATCTAATAAAAACAAATAATTGTTTCTAATTTACTAATAACGAGTATCTTTATTCTAATATGAAAAATCTTTTGGGAAATTCAAATAATGAGTATATCTTTGCACCCTCAAAATCAAATTTTGATTTGGTAGCTCAGCAGGTAGAGCACATCCCTTTTAAGGATGGGGTCCTGGGTTCGAATCCCAGCCAG
>Ga0224523_1000440_pt1 | contig 22245 bp, 17 predicted proteins | sample CFST50metaG_FD_182732 | JGI IMG/M metagenome (GOLD analysis project Ga0224523, IMG submission 182732) | Peat soil microbial communities from Stordalen Mire, Sweden - C.F.S.T50 | ecosystem: Environmental > Terrestrial > Soil > Wetlands > Peat | place: Sweden: Norrbotten County, Stordalen Mire...
TGGCAATTGCGCGCACTTTGTTGATTAATCCGCGTATTCTGATACTGGATGATTCAACTTCCAGTGTCGATACTGAGACCGAATACCTGATTCAGCAGGCACTACGGGAATTAATGAAAGGGCGCACGACATTTGTAATAGCACAGAGGCTGCAAACCGTGAAAGATGCCCAGCAGATTTTTGTGCTGGATAAAGGCAAAATCGTCGAACGCGGCACGCATCTCCAATTACTGCAAGAAGGCAAAATATACCGGCAAATCTATGAGCTTCAATTACGCGCTCAGGAAGAAGCTTTGGGCAGTGAGGTGAGAATATAATGTTTGGCGGCGGAGGAATGAGCGGACCGGGTGGTTTTATGCGAGCGCCTATGCCCGGCGGCGGCCCCGGTGGTCCCAGCGGTGGGTTAACACGTGCCGCAGACCTTACTGATGAGGCTGTTTTCGGCAAAGTCTATGATGGTAAAGTTGTATCTCGAATAGCTGCCTATCTTAAAAAGTATAAGGCCGGAGTTGCTATTGCTTTCATTGCAATGGTTATTGCAACTCTTAACTTGCTTTATATGCCACTTTTATTCAGTGACGGCATCAATATAGTTCAAACCGGTGATCCCAAGACAGTCGATGTTATCATGAGATACTTTCTTAGGATATTTAATGTACAAGGTAGTGCACATATCCTGACCACCATCTTTATTATCTTTGTTATAAACGGCCTGATTGCCTGGGGCAGCCAGTACGTGCAGCAATACGCGATGTCTAACGTCGGGCGAGGGCTATTACTGACTCTGCGCATGGAGATGTTCGAACATCTGGAGAAATTATCTCTAGGTTTCTATGACCGCAATGAAGTGGGTCGCATTATGTCCAGACTACAGAATGATGTGGGTTCGCTGCAGGAAATCCTGAGTAACGGAGTCCTCCTCGTTTTTGCCAGTCTAATAAGCCTGGTCGGCATTATTATTATCATATTGTACATGAATGTGAATCTTGCCCTCCTGACAATGACGGTGATTCCTATATTGGCAATTGTGATGATGATATGGCAAAACTATTTGAAAAAAGCTTTTATCAGAGTACGACAAGCTATTTCAATCGTTAACGCTGATTTGCAGGAGAACATCTCCGGCGCAAAAGTAATTCAAAGTCTATCTCGTGAGCAGATTAATTATCAACGCTTTGATAACTTGAACGAGGAGAATTTCAATGCCAATATTTCAGCAACCCGTCGGGCAACCGGATTACAACCGGTTGTCGAGCTCCTTTTAGGTGCGGCAATCGCTCTGGTCATCATTTACGGCGGTTCGCAGGCAATCGCCGGTAAACTGCTGCTCGGGTCGCTGGTGGCCTTCGTCCTTTATGTGCAAAACTTTTTCAATCCGATCCGTGATTTAAGCACGCAGTATGTTGAACTACAGAGAGCTATGGCAAGCTGCCAGCGTATTTTTGAAGTACTGGATACGAAGATTGAAATGGTTGACGCTCCCGATGCGATTGAATTACCAAGAATCGAAGGCAAAATCGATTACAACCATATCTACTTCCAATATATCGAAGGTAGAGAAATAATCCATGATGTTGATCTTCATATCGAACCTGGTGAGACAATTGCCTTCGTCGGCAGCACCGGCGCGGGCAAGAGCACCATGGTTGCTTTGGTCGACCGGTTTTACGATGTCACCAAAGGTAGTTTGACCATCGATGGTTATGATGTGCGCAAAGTCACTCAGGATTCTCTGCGCAAACAAATCGGAGTAGTTTTGCAAGACCCTTACTTATTCTCCGGTACGGTCAAAGAAAACATAACTTATGCGCGTTCGGATTTCTCTGATGGGAAAATGATTGAAGCAGCCAAGGCAGTGGGTGCGCATGATTTTATTATGCATCTCGATAAAGGTTACGATACCATGCTGCAGGAAAGAGGCAGTAACCTGAGTCAGGGACAGCGACAACTTATCAGTTTTGCCAGGGCAGTACTGTCTAACCCGAGAATCCTGATTCTAGATGAAGCCACGGCGAGTATCGATACTCAAACCGAAGTAATCATCCAACAAGCTTTAAAGCAGCTTCTCAAAGGACGAACTTCGCTGGTCATTGCCCACCGTCTTTCCACTATTCATGATGCCAATCGCGTCGTGGTAATGGAAAACGGCAGGATTGTGGAAATCGGTAATCATAAGGAACTCATCGAAAAGAAGGGTGTCTATTACCACCTCTATACGATGAGTTACGCCTATAATGATGAAAAAACGGCACCACAGGAAAAACACAGCACCACGTAAGCCGCGGTAAAGACCGGAAGGCCGAAAGTTATATAATATTTTTTCATCTATGACAAGGGGTTTAAATGGCTAAAGTTGCTCTGGGACCGCGTACACTCCTTTTACCCTTGCCCTCCGTTCTGGTCGGCGCCGATGTAGACGGTAAGCCGAATTTTTCAGCCTATGCATGGTGCGGCATTGTGAACAGCCGGCCCCCGATGCTCTCGGTATCTTTCCGCCCACAGCGCCATACCTTGAAAGGTGTCAAGCAGAACGGTACTTTTTCTGTAAATATCCCTTCGGTTGAACAGGTCAAAGAAACAGATTATTGCGGTACTTTCTCGGGGAAAGACCGGGACAAAGTCGCCGATTGCAAGTTCACCATCTTTTACGGGAAACTGGCGCATACCCCGTTAATCAGTGAATGCCCGATTAACATGGAGTGCCGTGTTTTGCATATGCTTAATCTCGGCAGCCAGGAAATGATGGTTGCGCTGATTGAAGAAGTTTATATCACCGATTCGTGTCTCACCGAAGGGCAGCCGGATGTCGCTAAAATCAATCCATTTCTCTGGGTGTCCCGTCCTTCAAACCAGTACTGGTCTTTCGGCAAACCGCTCGGCGCTGCTTTCATTATAGGGAAAGAAATCAAACCCTGATCAAAAGTCCTAAATTCCCAATGATCTAACAACACAGGTATTTCTTTTCCAGATCTTCCCAGAAATCTGTCCCTGCGAGCTTGGAGAAGAACTGGGGGATTAGGTCCACCTTGAGGGTTATTGACCCCGTGTTTAGTGTCACCCGGTATTAGAGCCGTGTCGTTGCATTAGCATACTCCATCGGAGTCATATTCTTCAATGAGTTGTGAGGTCCCTTTGACTTCAGACACTATGTTTGGTTCGTGTCTGTCATATTTAATTATCGACTTGTCATAATTATTCACTCGTGCTAGAATTGGCCTTAATCACGTAATTTTATAAGGTAATTTCATCAACCGTGTCTAAAGAAGCTCAGGCGCGTATCAAAATCAATAGTCTTTGCTAATCAGTTTTCGCGGCGGAAACGTTACCAACGTCACCATGCCCTTTTTGTCAGCAGAGGTGACAAATGGTGACCAATTACGCACAAAATGGCGTGATCACCAATGGCCACCACATCATCTATTTTTTAGCTGCGCCGATACTATTTTGCAATCTCAGCTAAGGAACACGGGGGTAAGGCTGTGGGTAAACAACGGAACCATACTCCCGTGAAGGAAGAATTACTGCCGCTGATCCTATTATTGTCACGGCTCCTGTTTGCAGGACGTTCCGGATATCGATATCCACGCAGTATTTTCCATTGTCACAATACTTTTTAATTACTTTACCTTTGACCCACGTAGTATCACCGAGCATAGTAAATCCCCGAATTTGCGTATTGAATTTCCAGAGGAATCCGTCGTCTCCCATCCAGTTCGTGAGCAGGATAAAACGCCATGCTTCTGGCTGTTGCCCTGTGACGGCTGGCCTCGGGTACGCCGACCCCATGGCGTTAGTATTAAAAACCTTTTCCAAGGGTTCTTTGGCCCATAGAATACGATTTAATCGGTCCGATAAATAATGAGCATGAGAGCCCGCATGCCAGGCTCTCACTTCAGTATCACCTAATGGCCCACGGACTACCGGAGTCAACTCTTCTCCGATATTTACATCTTCCCAATAGCGGGGATTTGCACCGCGTATTTCCTCTCTATCCTGTGCAGCATAAATCTCCGCTAAATCTTTTTCAGAATATTTGGGCATTTTATCGAGATTCCCATATTTATTCCTTTCTTTGATTTGCTCTTCCTCGGCGAAAGTCTCGTAACTACTATAGCCGGCAACTAATTCTCCGCCCTGCCGGTAATAGTCACATTTTTCGTAGGATTGCACGACACGCCCGGCAAATTTGCTAGTTTTCATAATATTATCTGAGGGAACCATTACCCGGTAAGTAAATTTATCACCTTCACAAATGGGCCGAAACCACTCACGTTCACAACCAGAATAGAATCCTGAGGTGCCAGGTATCATGGGGCCATGGTCCTGGGGCCGTTGTGCCCAACAAATAGTATATAGGTAGTTTGTTGGAGCAAGAAGACATTTGTATTGGGTCTTCTTGCCATATTCAGGATCCCGAAAGAGAGGGTTTAAATCACCTCCACCGTCTACAAAAATACGGATTCCATCCTGGGTAGCATCTCTGTTAAGAGTACTATTAGTAAATCCTGGCCCTTTAGCTCTGTGCTCTTCACTGGTAATAATGTGTCCAACCCGTTTTCCCCACTCTGCCATCAGTTGATCAAGTGGACTTAATTTCTCGGTAGACATGTTGTTTTTCTCCTTTGTTTTAGCGGCTTAAGAGACACTAAGATAGACAAATTGTTAAGTTTACCTTATTATTCTATCAAAATTGGTGATTGGGGATGGGAAGGCTATTTTTAAGTCCAACCCGATAGCCCACATTGGAATCTTAGCGATATCCGAGTAAGGTTTGGAGACGAGGTTTGGTGATAAAGAATCTGAAGCAGACTAATCTTGTAAAGTCCGCCAAGGCGGAAAACAATACCGTTTGTTCTTTTAATTTTTCATAATCATTAAATTTCATTATGAGAGTTTGCTTTTGAATTGCGAAATTAACCTATTTAATCTGTGCTCCCCAATAATTATCGCCCAATGTAATTTGATATATTCTTAAAGAGCAGGTTCGCTTTCACACTGTTTTATGAAGACGATAGACGGAAAACATTCCAGGTGGTAACTTAAGAACTCTGGTATGAAACCCATGCTTTCGATATTTCCTAGCTTCGTGATTCGCCTTATTCTCGTTATTAGTGACCAATCTTAACTCAAACTCATGACCGTTTATCAATTTCAATTCTGGTTGATGGTTGGTTTCTTTGGATTTACCTTTACTTATTTTTGTTTCGCCCAGCATCATTTTGTTTTTCCCCGTAAGATTGGCAAATTTTACATCTAATGACTTGATGCTAAGTGGCTTAATTTAACATTTATGAATAATGTTGCCAGCGTTACTACTAAAACAGCTATCTGACTTGTCTACTTTATATAGCGATTAGTGGAATTATAAGCCTTTAGTAATGAATATCCAAATTTCATTTTATTGGTTAGCGAGAATCAATCAAGACTATAGTTTTCCAACGCAAGGCGAGTTTGAAATCATCGAAATTATTGACAGGCAAAATAAGAATATGTTAAAGTAGCTCTAATTAAATAAGGCTCTCATTAATTATTTGATATGACTCTTCGAGTTGATATGCCTAAAGCCAGAGGGTATGGCTTATCGACCGATGGGCTTCCAAAGAGGCTCAAAGGGTATCACTGGAAATGGTGATGCCTCCCGTGTTTGGAAAGGAGAGATGGTCGAACAGCTTGGCTATTGGGCACTTCCTTTCGAAGTGCCTTTTTTATTGGCATGCAATAGTCAATTCTTAGAGAGAAAGGAGGTCAAGTGATGAAAAGTTTACTTAAAAAAGCACCTTTATTCGTTGGTGTCATGCTGGTTCTAGTAATAATAGTTTCAAGCTTAGCAGGTTGTGAAAAAACAACTACCGTAACGGTCTCGCCAACAACGACCAATACAGCTAATGCCTTAGTACTCACTGTCATCAATGGAACTCAGACTAAAACGTTTACGATGGCTGATATCCAGGCGATGACTCCAGTCTCCGGTTCGACGGGATTAATTACCAGTAGCGGCACAATAGACGGCCCTTATAATTTAACAGGGACTGCTTTAAGTAGTATCTTGCAAACGGTTGGCGGTATAACTAGCAGTGATGCGGTGAAAATTTCAGCTAAAGACGGCTACATTATGACTTTATCGTACAACCAGGTGATGAACGGCACTGAGTTCCCAACTTATGATAATACCACCGGTAAAGAAGTGACTCCTGATAATAATATCGTTGTATTTTTAGCATATGAGCAGGATGGCAGTCCACTTACTGATGATATCGGTCCTTTACGTTTATGCATAATGGCGCCAGGCCAGGTCACCGACGGGCAATGGTGGATAAAATGGGTGCAGACAATTACGGTTGTTCCATTAGAGCAGACATGGACTTTAAATGATGTCGGGACCGTAACTCAGAACATTAGCAAATCTGATTTCGAGTCAGGAACCGCCCCCAATTGCCACGGCGTGTCGTGGACGGATGCTCAGGGGCATGTCTGGTCAGGTGAAGCGCTCTGGTTGCTGGCTGCCTACGTTACTCCCACTGACCCTTCTAATCTGATGGGACAATTTAATACTGCTCTGTGGAATCAGGGTTTTCAGATAGAGGTAATTGGCTCTAACGGTGCAATGATAACCTATAATTCCAGCGATATCAATAACAATAACAACATTATCGTGGCGAATGAAGAAGACGGCCAACCACTGACCGGCACCCAATGGCCGCTGGCATTGGAAGGGAGTGGCGTCGATGCGCAACATCAGATTGGGGGAATAACCAGTATCAAAGTGATATTACCAACGACGACTAGCACGACTCCGTAAAATGGTTCGTTATACAAATAAAGGGGTTTTTTAAATAAGGGTGACCTGAGTATATAAATAAAAAATGGAGGAAAAATGAAAAGAAAGGTTACTTGGTTAAGTTTAATTTTATTGTTAGTGGCGGCAATGCTGCTGGCATCCTGCGGTTCTACAACTTCGACTACTACCTCAACAACGACAACCGCAGCTGCAACAACTTCAGCAGCGGTCACGACGACAACAGCCAGTGGGGGGACCGTACTAACCGTGACCGAAGGGAGCCAGGTTAAGACCTACACAATGTCCGATTTACAGGCATTACCGTCCGTTTCCGGCAACGGCGGGTACATGGGCAAGGGTGGCTCAATTACCGGCCCGTTCCCTTATCAGGGTGTGGCATTGACAACCCTCCTCAACGCGGTAGGGGGTATTTCCGAGGGAGAGATAATAACTTTAACATCCTCGGATAATTATTCACAGCAGTTGACCTACGACCAGATTACTAGCGGTAGTATGTTAAATTACTATGATACCACCGGTAATCCGATTACGCCATCACCGATACCGACACTTACGATAATTTATTCGGAGAACGGCGCGGTCCTAGACAGCACGCACGGACCCACCGAATTAGGTGCCCTGGCGCTCGCATCCCCGAATGTTTTGACTGACGGTTCGCTTTGGGCAAAAATGGTTGTTTCCATTACTGTTACTTCTGCCGCAACTGCAACTACGACGACAATGACCAATACTGCCACAACTACCACCGCAACCTCAACTACTACAACAATGGCTGTTGCCACTACAAGTGCACCCCCCGTAGTAGTTTCAACGACTCCGGCGGCGACGACACCGGTTATCCTGACCGTAGTAAACGGCAGCCTGAAGACAACTTTTTCACTGGCACAGTTGCAGCAATTACAAGTGATGTTCACGCAATCAGCCAGCATTGGCAAATCAAACACAATTTCCGGTCCTGATTCGTACGTGGGCGTTCAAGTCTCGACATTACTCGCTACAGTTGGCGGATTTACATCCAGCAATACTGTTACTTTCACCGGGTCGGACGGCTATTCAAAAACATTCTCATATGCAGCAGTGGAAAACGGTACGGGGATTACCGTTGAGGATAATAATGGTAATACGATAACTTCACCCGTCGCACCCGTCATGTTTCTGGCTTATTCAAAAGACGGTGCTGCACTTGATAGTTCTACCGGGCCGTTAGAATTATGTTTTGCCTCCAGCCTCGCCCTAAATCAATATACAACGAGTTCAAACTGGGTGAAATTGATAGTAACAATTACAATAAATTAGCAAATTTCAAAAAAGGTAAGAATGAGACAATTCCGCCAGGGCATTATCGTTCTGCTGTTGTCGTGTGTAATAGTCTTCAGCGGCTGCAGCGGGACAGGGGCCAAAAAATCGACACTGGTAGTGCTCGAGGCGGATAGTCTCATGGTTCCTTTCGCTCAAATTCAGACGGCATTCGAACAGGCCAATCCCGATATTAATGTCGAGTTGCAGTCTTACGGCAGCATTCAGGCCATTCGGCAGGTGACCGAACTCGGTCAGGAAGCAGATATTGTGGCAGTGGCAGATGATTCACTGATACCGATGATGATGTACCAGAGCAAGATGGCCGACGGCAAAACCTACGCTAACTGGGACATCGAATCTAATACCAATCAACTGGTGCTGGCATATTCTTCAACTAGTAAATACGCCGACGAAATTAATTCCAGTAACTGGTACCAGATAATTTCCCGTCCGGATGTCACATTCGGTTTTACGGATCCCCGTATCGATGCCGTTGGCTATCGTACTTTAATGACACTTGGACTTGCCTCATTATATTATAATGACCCCACCCTCGTTCAAGATGCAGTGGGCAGCCATTTCTCCATGCCGATTACCGCTGATACCGTAGACGGCATTACCACAGTTTCCGTGCCGGAGTTGTTGGAACCCACGGACAGCCATCTGGTGCTGCGCAATGCGGACATGGAACTGTTGGCCCTGCTACAATCCGGCAATATCGACTATACCATCGATTACAAGAGTGTTGTTGTCCAGGATGGTCTGAATTACCTGGAATTACCGCCGGAAATAAACCTTGGTGACAGCAGTTATGCGCAAAACTACCAAAAAGTCATTGTTGATATAAATTATCAACGATTTTTATCAGTAAGTCCTATATTCCAGGGTTTACCGATTATCTACGGCATGACCATTCCCAATAATGCGCAAAACACAGATGCGGCTATTAAATTCATTCAATTTGTCCTCGGACCTAAAGGTCAAAAAATCTTCCAAAATTGTAACCAACCTGAACTGATTCCTCCAATATGCGATAATGTTAGTGCATTACCGAATGCGCTGAAAACGCTGTTCCACTAGGAGAAAAGGTTGGAAGTTTGGCCGAAATTTGCCCGCGCGGCAGGCAGCTATTTCAAACGGCACCGTCTGTTGATCGTATTCAGCGTATTCAGTCTGGTGATTCTGCTCTTTATTCTAATTCCATTGTTTAAAATGGTTTTTTTATCGAATAAAGCAGCATTATGGCAGGCGCTCCGGGATACCACCGTCCTGGAATCAATCTGGGTGACACTTTACGCCGCGCTGATAACCGCCGTTATCGGGTTTATTCTGGGAGTGCCTTTGGCGTATATCCTGGCCAGACATAATTTTCCGCTGAAGGGTGCCGTTGAGGGCCTTATCGACCTGCCGATTGTCGTGCCGCACACCGCCGCCGGCATAGCGCTGCTGTTTGTCTTCGGGCGCAATTATTTACTAGGAAAATGGTTCAACGCCATCGGTATTAATTTTGTGGACTCTTTAGCCGGCATTATTATCGCTATGCTTTTCGTCAGCGTGCCGTTTCTGATTGATTCCGCCAAAGACGGGTTCCGCAAGGTGGATGTGCGGCTGGAGAATGTCGCACGGACGCTGGGTGCTTCACCGTGGCAGGTTTTCAGGCGGGTCACATTCCCATTGGCGCGGCGCAGTATTTTTACCGGTACTTTGATGATGTGGGCGCGCGGCATAAGCGAATTCGGCGCAGTGATAATCCTGACTTATTTCCCGATGGTAGCCTCGATATTAATTTACCAGAGGTTTGAAAGCTACGGGCTGACCCAGGCCATACCGGTGGCCGCAATACTGGTAGTTGTATGCGCGCTGATTTTCATCGGTTTCCGGTATATTTTACAGCGGGAAAAGAAACGTGATTGAGTTAAAAAACGTTCGGGTGAAAGTGGCAGATTTTAATCTGCAGCGTAACCGTCCCCATCAATGGGGACACTGAAAAGTTTACCAAAAGAGGCCGAGTTAACATTTTGTGGGGTTAATATTGTTTCGCTAGTATCAACTCCATCTCGTAAATTATCATAATGGTACGTTAATACATCAATTTTGCTTATGGCCGTTACTGCGGTAGTTGCCAAAGTAGTCATAGTTGTAATAGTAGTCGTATTGGTTGTCGATGTTGCGCCTTGGCATCCGGACACAAGCAGCATGGTCAAAACAACAAAAGCAATTCCAAAAGTATCAACCCTTTTCCGTTGCAATTTTTCGGGTTCCATCCTCTACGTTTTTTTATGCCGCATATGATACTAATTCAACTTTAAATGCACGAAGAATTCAGTTTTAATAAGGGCACAGTAAATATTCCGCAGTGAAATGCCTCTCAGGAAAATAGGAATGCCCATTTTAACAGGGGATATTTCGTTGTAAATTCAATATAGAGAACCCTGGTTCGCAGATGTTATCAGTTTAAAACGGCCAAAAATCCGTGGAGCTAAGATTTTTCAGGGTTTTTCTGGTCTTTGTGTACCCAATCGATATGTCTTTCCAGACTTGTCTTATCCCTGCAATCCAAACCGCAGATATGACAAACAGATTTGTTCGCTTCAAGCATCTTCTTTTTTTTATCGGACACAGGTTCGCCTCCGCCACAGCATTTAACGTAATTGTAACAACCATTCATGAAATCAACATGAAAGAAAAATGAATCAAACTTCATTTGAATCAAAGTGATAGAATAAAACAAAGTCAAAAGGATTAAAATATTCACCGTGGTGCAGGTGAACGTAATTGAAGCTTGGGATTATCCTGACAATCTGGATGCTATGACTCAATTTGGTGCACTGCGATCTATCTAATTATAGGTAAGTCAGCAATTCGAACATCGTTTGATGGGCAAAAATATTATAATATGATATATCGGTACTGTTACCAGACTTATGTTTTTGGGAGGATTCATGAAAACGCCGAAACTATTTGTTCTATTTTTTGTAATATTTGCTTTGATGATACCATTAATGGCTTGCGCTTCGAAATCAACAACAAGCTCATTGACCACCAATCAGCCAACTTCGAACATCCCAGCGGCCACGACATCCTACCAGGTGAAAGAATGGAGCAGCCCGCCTGAGATGCAGATCGATACCAGCAAACAATACACTGCCACTATCGATACGAACGTTGGAGATATCCAAGTTCAACTATTCGCCAATGAAGATCCTAAGACGGTTAATAACTTCGTTTTCCTGGCAAACCAGGAATTTTACAACGGTTGTAAGTTTTTCCGTATTGTGAAAGGTTTTGTAATTCAGACAGGTGACCCCACTAATCTCGGTACTGGTGGTCCTGGTTACCAATTCGCAGATGAGCCAGTAACGAGAAACTACCTTACGGGCACTCTCGCAATGGCAAATTCAGGTCCGAATACTAATGGGAGCCAATTCTTCATCTGTCTCGGAGATTTGACCACATTGCCTAAGAGCTACACGATTTTCGGAATAGTCACCAGCGGTTTGGACGTAGTCCAATCAATAGGCAATACCCCGGTGATTGCAAACCCCATGATGGGAGGAGAGATGTCTTCTCCAACCCAGGATGTGCACATCAATTCCATACAGATTAGTGAAAAATAGGTCTTCGGCTATTCCGAATTACAATAAACGCCCACCTTCTTTCGCATAGAGATAACTGTGTTAGGCCATCAATACACTAACCCTCATTACCAGATAGGTAAAAATGATTTGGGGTGCAACCACGTTCATAATTCAAATTGTTATAAAATAGGTTATTATGTGGTTATTCCGGCGAAAAATCAAAAAAGAATCTCATAATTCCAGCCTATCCTGCCCATTCTGTAACGGTTCCACCACGAGGTTGATCATCCATCACGGCGGTGATGTGCCTAGTTACGTCAAAGTTTGGAGGGGGCAGCGATTCTTAACCTACAAATGTCTCGACTGCGGTCAAAATTTCTACGCAAACGAGCCAAAAGGTGGAATAAGCGAGAAGAATTTAGAAGATGGCCCCATAATTGATGATGAGGATGCGCTTCGGGCTGCTGAGGAAGATCTTAAAAGACAAACTGAAGAGGACGATGACCGCAGATACAGATAGCAATATATTCTTGAAGACGAAATCCCAGTTTAGAGCAAACCAAGATAATGTCCAGTGAATAAAGAGGTATTTGATGGCAACCCGTGATTATTATGAAGTACTCGGCATAAGCAAAGACGCTGACGAAGCTACAATCAAGAAGGCATATCGAGAATTAGCGATGAAATATCATCCTGACCGTAATCCTGGTGACAATCAGGCGGTCGAACGGATGAAAGAGATTAATGAAGCTTATGCCGTATTAAGCGATGCCAAGAAACGCAGTGAATATGATGCTTATGGGCTTGAAGGCATTAAAGGTTATTCCCAGGAAGATATTTATCGGAATGTCGATTTCTCCAGCCTGTTTCATGAATTCGGATTAAGAGATTTTTTCAGTTCTCGAGGCGACATTTTTGATGCCTTGTTTGGCACTAGTTCGAAACCCGGGTCCAGAATGAGGGGTGCTGACTTAAAATATGATCTTGATCTCACTCTTGAAGAAGTAGCTTCCGGAATTGAAAAAACTGTCACAGTCACTAAGGAAGAAACGTGCCCTTCCTGTCACGGAGTGGGGGCTGAGCCGGGCGGTATCATTACTTGCGGTAAATGTCGGGGAGCTGGGCAGCTCATTCAAGAACGAAGATTAGGCTATGGAATATTCCGGCAAGTTGTCATTTGCGATCAATGCCATGGCACAGGGAAGCTAATTAAAAATTTTTGTAAAGCATGTAAAGGTAAAGGTATAATCGAAAAAAACAAGGACGTAAAAGTTAGAGTTCCGCCGGGAGCTGATACCGGGAATGCCATCCGGCTGGAAGGGGAGGGTGAAACAGGGGAGGCACAGAACGGTGATCTCTATGTAGTTCTTCAAGTACAAAAACATCCTGTTTTTGAAAGACATGGTGACGACATTTATATTCAAAAAGAAATAACATTTGCCACAGCCGCTTTGGGAGGCAAAATTGAGGTCGCCGGATTGGACGGCGGAAACAATTTGGAGATACCAGATGGAACTCAAACCGGTGAAACGTTTAGAATTCGCGGCAAGGGTATCAAACACCTTGATGGACATGGTCAAGGAGATGAATATGTAATGGTTAAGGTAGTCACTCCAAAGAATCTCAACAACAAAGAAAAAGAACTGCTAAGAGAATTTGCTGGACTAAGTGAAACAAGCGGACGCCGGTCCCTTTGTTCTCGTATTTTTCATTGGTTTCATTAAAAGGACCCCATTATCTGAGTAACACTTGCTCTTGAGACTTTCAAATGACTGACTAATTTTTGTAAATTGATATACTATTTTGCTTGTTTTAGGAATGCTCGAATCTTCAAGTTGAATCACCATCTATAAAAGTCAATTCAAATTTCTTACCCAATTGTGATTGGAACGTCAGATTAATGCTTCGTATTGATGGTGAAGTGAAATATTTACTTCTTTAGCAACTTCCTTGACCTCCTCAAGTCCGACACTGGTGGAAATGATAGTAAGGGGCGCGAAGCAATGAGGATAGAACTATGTCGCTGCTAAGGAAAACACTTTCTGATGGTGAAGGTATTATCCGTCTTGCACCTACGTGGGTACCACGTTCTTTTTCAACGCCCGGTGGTAGGATGAAGCTATGTAAGCAAGATCTGTACGAACTCGGAGCTGATCGCGGTGGTATCGATGAGAGGTGGCTCGCTTCGACGATCGGAGGAGACAATGGACCAGGCACACCCGAAGATGAAGGGTTGAGCTATATTGTGATTGTTGCAGAATGAAATTGTTGTCGAAGACGGTGGCCGCAAAGAGAAAATACTCTTAAGCATGCGATCGATTTGCTAGGCGATGCTTTTCTGGGGAAAGGGGTGATGAACAGATATTCCGGTTGGCAAGTGCTAACATCTGGAGACCATATAGAATTATGCCAGGTAGAGCTACCTCGCAATAAGTTCTCTTCCAGTTCTCACAATTCTGTGCCACTAGTTGAGGATTGACTTTTACCGGAAACAGAAATCAAATTGATAGCAAGAGCACACGTCCAGAGCACACAGGAAGTAACCAGAATTCTCTCCGCGAGTCCTTGGAAAGAACCTATTAGCGAGGACGCACAAAGCAGAAGGAAGCATATCGGGCAAATGACACTTGCGGCCCTCATCATTGGCTTAAGTCGTCGCCACTCAGGAAGCACAGCGAATCGCTTCCACAATTGTGCCGGAGTAAAAACTAACATGAGAAAGGCGAAAGTGCTCACGATAGCGTCAGTCAGCCCTCCCGGGCTGAAGAGCTGAGCGTGGGCAGTAGCACCGGGATCCATCAACCTAAAAGGAATCAATGGAAAAGAATTTCCCAATGCTAATGTGGAGAATGCCAGCATCCACGTGGAATGCACTGCGATTTTCTGTGCCTTTGCAAGAGCGGGGCGCAGTCCAAAGACAGCAAAGCCAAAAGTACCAAGTCCGCCGAGCGCGAAGCAGACGATTGGAAACCAGACATGCGGTGCGGTAGCCGCCTGCAAGTCGCTGATGGTGTATTTGATTGGGCTGTAACCCGATCCCTGCCAAGTCTCCGCGATCAGCCAACCGGCCATGAAAGCGATCTGTGCAATTAATCCGACCACGCCCCAAAACAACATGCCCCTATTTAGTTGTCTGGCAGCGCCACTGCCGTGAATGGCCATATGGTCAGTCATAATATCATCTCCTTACAATTACAAAAAAAGTAATTGTTTAAAAGTTATGAGTGCGAGTCTATTGCTTTTCCGAAACTCGGATGGCCAACCTGCCATTGATTTTCATTATCATTCGGTCGCAATCAATGTTGCCAGCGTCGGCCACCAGGATGCTTTTCATGTTGAGCCACCTCACCCTTAGATTGTTCCAATTTAGAGAGTAACCTAGCGAGCGAACGTACCTCCTCTGCATCCCAATTTTCCACGAATTTCGCAAATCGACCCAAACCAATTTCCGTTAACCGTTTCAATTCATCCTGGCCCGTTGAAGTTAAAGTGATTCGGCAAGATCGACGATCTTGCTGATTAGCGACAACTGCCACATGACCAGCATCTTCAAGAGTTCGGACCTTGCGGGTTATGGATGATTGATTTAGATCTAACTCAGCGGCGATCTCTGAAGGGTTGACCCCAGGTCGGGAGGCGATAATCTGCAACAAGTCCAAAATACCCGCTTGTTGTTTATGTCGCTTGGCACGTTCAAGACTACTAATGAGCGTGAACAGGGCTATGACGAGTTGTAAAACATCTTGTTTATCAGGTTTCATAAAACTATTGTAATATATTTGCTTGCATTTAGCAAGTAATAATTAACTAAGAGTATCTTGTCAGCAGCTATCGATGGACAACATTGTGAGCGGTCGATCTACTCAGATGTATTTGGCCGGCTTTTTTACGGCAGCTTAGGCTTGTGCAACCTCTCCGCATTTCAATAATTAAAGCAGAAAAAATCAGAAATAAAGACGATGCCAAAATCTACCCTTTTTAAGTGGAGATTGATTCCTGCCAACCTGGTCCGGCTTTTCAGGTGTCGGAAACTCCTATTTTCACCCCTGACATTTGCAAAGGCAAAGCCTCTTTAGCCGCCATCCGTTTTATCCGGCTGGCAACAAAGCTGCACTAACTTCGTCTTCAATGTTATTTGTCAAAGCCCGTGCGGTAGCCGAAAAATTGTTATTATGCGCATTAACGTTGTCTGCATTTGGTCATCAGTCATGATATAAGTTACCAGGATTTAGGAGAAAACTATCTCGATAGACTTAGTAATTAATAAGGAGGTCATTGAAAAGCGATTGATCAAAAGACCCAAGAACTTGGCAACAAGGTGACTTTAGAACCTGTTCCGCAGACCGCGCAAATCTATTTTCGGAATAAACCTCATGGGCGGCTACCCACCAGCGAATCACGAAAATATAGTTGGGATTTGTGTGCTATCCTTCAATCAGGTGCATAGGTCGTTAAGATATTTTGACGGTACAACCCCGAGCAAGAAACTGACAGATGCTAGCCGATATGCACCACAAATTGTGGCACACACCTCGGCGGGGTGCACGCGGAATAAATTAGAAAGCGCAGGGCTACCTGGTACCCAAGGAGGATAAAGAAATAGAGGTAATAATCCCAAGATGCTGCGGCATCGATGTCCACAAGTCTAGTCTTATAGCCTGTCTGCTGGTGGGCCCGATGGTAAAACTCTCTTTAGCCTCCGAATATACAATTCCAATCACAATATGAGGCTGCATCGAGAGTAATTTGTTAGTTCAGACTATTATGAGACCCCTAATACGTCTATTTTCGGTATAAATATATATTCCGTTTTTAAGAGTTCTCGTGGCGAATCCAAATAGCGCAACGGATTGTACGAAGCGATGAAAAGTGACATTCGATATTAATGCTTTAGTTCTTTTTAGAAGCTGGTTTTCCTAGTGCTGCCCTTAATGCAGCTTTGCTGGCAACGGCGTATGCTTTAGTCATCAGTGTAGTCATATTTTCACCCCCTATGGCCAATGGAGGCTTCCCTAATCTTTTAAGGATAGCACCCTCGATCTCCGGTAGAGCGGGGTTAGTAATAAAGGAATCCAGTGCCTCTCCTGCCTGCCAGAAGTTCCCCAGGCAATCTTCAATCGGGGTGACTGAACTATCCGGCATAATCTCCGCTTCCGTGGATTTTTGCTTCTTCTCCACTAGTATTTGGCCTCGTTTCTTACGGAGCGCCTGAATGATTTCCTCCTTGGTTCTACCCCGCAACTTAAAGATTAAAAATGGGTCGCTATCAAACCTCTCTGCCAGAATATAGTAAACAGCAGCAATGTGCTTACACGGGTTAGCATAATCCGGACAAGAACAATCTGTATCCAGATCCTTTCCCGATCTGGGGAACAAGCTGACTTTCGCTTCAACAAAAGCCTCTTCGATATTCTGAGGCATTTCCCCAGAGAGCAATTTGGCTGCGAAGATGGCCTGCGATGCCATGATATCGATAACTTTATCCCAGTCCTTATCGGAAAGGGAAACCAAGCGGATAGTAATGGAGTAAGGCTTCGGTCGCGAGCCCTGGACTTTGGCAGTAACGACACTCTTTTGTACATCAATTGAGACAACCTGTCCTCGGCGGGCATAAGAGCGCCCCCGGTCCAGTCTGGCCCCCATACCTAGAGATTCGAGCACATGTATCCAGCGCTTAGACCACCAGGTCTCGCCGATAGCCCCGCGCTCGTTTTTCGTCTTGATACCGTTTTTCACCGGTTTTGGTCGCGCCGGTTCATAATGCGGCCAGTAACCCCAACTCATGTCAGATCTCCACTGCTTCACGGCTTAATGCCAGGACTTCCCGTATCTGTTCCGTGGACATTTCTGTTAGCCAGGCTTCACCCGTGCCCACGATATTCTGGGCCAACTCTTTCTTTTTCTCTATCATTTCATCAATGCGCTCTTCCACGGTACCCAGACAGACAAATTTATGCACTTGGACATTTTTCTTCTGCCCGATGCGGAAAGCTCGGTCGGTAGCTTGATTTTCTACCGCCGGATTCCACCATCTGTCAAAATGAAAGACATGATTAGCCGCGGTCAGATTCAGCCCCAAGCCGCCCGCCTTTAAGGATAGAATGAACAATGATGGTCCACGATGGTCACTTTGAAACCGTTGAATCATCGCATCGCGTGCTTTACGGGGTGTACCGCCATGAAGAAAAAGAGCCTCGCAGGTGTAGGTTTCCTGAAGATGCTGTTTGAGCATCTTCCCCATCTCGGCAAACTGAGTAAAGATGAGCGCCTTGTCGCCTTCTGACAGAATTTCCTCTAGCATTTCCTCTAGACGTAAGAACTTACCAGAACGTCCCGGCAATACACTTTGGTCTTGCAGGAACTGGGCCGGATGATTACAGACTTGCTTCAGTTTTAGCAAGGTGGAAAGTACCAGCCCTTTGCGTTCTATACCTTCAGATTTGGCAATCTTCTCCAGCATCTCCTTGACGATTGCCTCATAGAGAGTAGCTTGCTCCTTGGTCAGGTTACAGAAGACCTTGGTCTCGATCTTTTCCGGTAGGTCGTTTATGATGGTAGAATCCGTCTTGACCCGCCGCAGGACAAAGGGTTGGATCAGCCTTTTAAGCTTTTCGGTCTGGGCCGGACTATGGAATTTCTCAATCGGAGTGACAAAACGGGTGCGGAAATCCTGGACGGATTTTAGGTAACCCGGATTGAGAAACTCCATAATTGACCAGAGTTCGGAAAGTCGGTTCTCCACCGGAGTACCGGTAAGGGCGATCCTGTAACGGCTGTTAAGTTTTCGTACCGCCTGGGATTGTCTGGCAGAAGGATTCTTAATATTCTGGGCTTCATCTAGGACTAAGCATTCCCATCTGATCTTGGAGAGAGTTGCCTCATCACGGTGGGCCAGCGAATAAGTGGTGACAACTATATCCTGTTTTTGGGATTTTCGTACCAGGTCATCTCCCACGTCCCGGCCTGGACCATGGTGGACCAGTACCTTGAGTGAAGGAGCGAAACGCTCTACTTCTTTTTTCCAATTGTTAACCACTGACATCGGGCAAATCAGCAAGGTCGGTCCATTGAGTTGCTTTTTACCCTGGAGGTAAAGCAATAGTGCCATAAATTCAATAGTCTTGCCTAATCCCATATCGTCAGCCAAGCAAGCTCCCAGGCCAAACTGCCATAAAAAGGCCATCCAGGAGATTCCTGTGATCTGGTAAGGCCGTAGTTGTCCCTTAAAACTCGATGGAGGTTCAATAGCCGGCATCCGTGTAGCATCCTGGGAGAAAGTTTTCAGAAATTCTTTGATCCAGCCTTCCGCCGCCACATCCGTGACTGGCAATCCAGCTTCCGAGGATTCCTGTCCGAACCCGGCTCTGATGGCCTCAACTAAATTCATTTCACCCAGTCCTCTGCTCTTCTCAAAAAAGGCCAGGGCTTTCTCAATCTCCTCAGGTTTAAGTTCAACCCACTGTCCGCGGATATTGACCAGGGGCACCTTCAGACTGGCCAACTTTTCAAATTCTTCCTCTGAAAGAGTTGCATCACCCAGAGCTATTTCCCACTCGTAGGCTACAATAGCATCCAACCCTAAAAGTGCGGAATCAGATCTTTCGGTCTTTTGCTTCGGCTTCAATTTTAATCTGGTTCCTAGCCGCAATGCCGGTTTTTGCCACCAGGCGGGGAGAAGAATGCCAAATCCGCTCTGTTCCAGAAGAGGAGCATATTGTCGCAAAAACTGATAAGCGCTTTCGGTGCTCAGATTCAATCCCACTGGGCAGGCAGTTTTGAGACTATTCTCAATAGGAGTGAATATCCTAGAGGCTTTACCCAGATCGGCCAGTAGCCGCTCCTGCGGATTTTCAAAGCGATGCTTCAAGAAAGTGATCACACCTGCCCGGGTCCTCCAAACCTCCTCGGCAGGAATCAATAAGCTACGGTCTTCACTGGCTTGCAGATGAAATGTTACGTGCCAGTCTTGATCATCGTTTTCTGGAGATTCAAGGCGAAATGAGGCATGCAGCGGTGTTTCCGAAGGAATAGCTTTAACCTGGTTAAGCCAGGGATCAATCTCCCCGATGAAGCCCTCCATTTCGGAGACGGATGCTTGCATCTGATTTTTCAGAGACGAAAGAGCTTCCATCCATTGCTCATCTAGAGAAACGGATTGTTTACGCTTAGGCCCTGGTTTCCTGAAGGATTCCTCAGACAGGCTTGTACGGGTGAAACTGTCAATTGTCCGGTCGAGAAAATTCCTGATCAAAAAGTCTGGAGACAGGTTTTCTTTTCGGAAGTATTGAATGGCCCGGCAGCAGGGGGGCATCGAACCGCTTAACAATTTAATCCTTTCCCTATCCTTCCCCTCAATAACTGCCTCCCAGATTGCGTGGAAATGCGGGACACCATCGCATTGCTCTTCTCTAATGGCCGGTAAGAAACTCTGCCGCGTAATCAATTCCAGCGATAGTCTGGAAACTTGAATCCAAAAGCGCAAAGAGCTGCCAAAATCGACCCCATCTGGAGGATGAATTTCAAGCGCCGAGAGAAAATCTAAGGCGGCACCAGGAGCCAAAGCCAGAGTGTTGACTTTCCAGGTCGCCAATTTTGTCCTCTGATCAGCCCTAACCTTATAGCTATCACCGGATAGCAGGCATTCCTCGGACGGCACGGGAGCATTCTCTGTGGAAGGTAAAAGAACTGTCAGATTGCCCCATTTGGTCTCGCTTAAGGGAAAATTACTGGAAAGGTCGGCAACGAATTTGTTCAGTGAATCATGAGGCAAATCGAAGGGATGGTAGACCTTTTTAACGCGTTCTTTTTCACGTCTTGGAACAATAGCCAGTTTAGCCGAGGACTCTGCCCAGAGATGAAGTCCGTTATCAATTTCCCAAAAAGCATGCAGAATTATCACTGTTAATATTCCGAAACCAATCTATGATTTAATTTTACACCAGAATTATGGGATTACGATAGTTTGCCCATAGGGTTATCGCAGACCTCAGATTCCAAATCCCAATTTTGAGGCAAGTTAAATTGTGACGTTTTATGTCACTTTTATATGAAATCATGGATAATAAAAGTGTTGCTATCTTCTCCATAATTTCGTCACTAAATTGGTCAAAAATGGAAGTTGGAATTATCCATTATTATCCTTACCGATGGTATTTGAAGGTTTTCTTTTTGCCCATGGCGCCAGAGTTTTCATACCAACGTTGGCCAGGTCCCGCTCATCGACAGCCTTGCACTTATTCGCATCGTAGAGAACTCACCTATTCCGGGGCCGCTGTTAAATATGAGTACACTTCCCATCGCGCGTTGGTGTTGCTATTATTTCTGACAATGCCTCAAAATCGAGTCTATATTCTCTGATGATATTGCCCTCTCTCAACGGCGGATTCGATGTAATTGTTACTTTCGGAATGTATTCTGGTTTTGATATTGCGTTATTTGCAGAGATAGTCTACGAAGTTAAGTCCCGTAGGTTGGGTCGTCCAACATCTGATTTGTACAAGTAATGCAATTGCAATTTAACAGAACTTCCACCCATCGCAAGAATGTTCGGTGATGGCCATCCCCGCAGATGAAGGACTCCTGAATTCCCGGCCATCGTCCAGCTTGTAGCGCGGCTTCCATTCGGCATCTTCCACTGCTTCGCAGGAGTTTGGTTTCAGGTGCTGCAGTCCGACCGCCAGAAAATCAGAGAGGCCCTTTTGTTCTTCAGAACCTAATCATTTGTTTTTTGTTAGGAGATCGACTAATACCGTGATAAAATTAGATTATGAGCAAGAATTGTGCTTCGCCATACAGTCATTCCAAAACAGTCCTCCTGAAGACTGTAAATCAAGATTTCATGACCACACCCAAGAATCGCAGGAGGTTCAGTGAAGCAAATATTAGAGCGCCATTAAGCGACAATGAATATCAATTGTGGGTTCGTTTCTATGCCAAAGCCTGCGGCCGTGCAGTTCCCGGTTCGCAGAAACTGATGATGAAAGTATTGTCGCCAAATCGCTCTCAATATTTTGAATGGGTTGTCAGAAGTCACATTGCCAGAAGTGGGCAGCGTTTGCCAGGAATAATTAAGAAAAATGTTAGGTTCCCAATTAGCATAGTTTTAAAAGTAGTAGTCTTAGATTTAGAAAATATTATCATGATTCTACAAAGAAAGACTTTACATGATTTTGAGAATGGGTTCAACAATCGAGGCCGTAACCTCATTGAGCGATCTATGCCTTTGATTTTTGAAACGGTCACAATAGAAAATCTATCCAAGCACCAACATCGCATAAAATCTGACGAAGAATATCGAGATAAAGCAGCTCTAAAGAGCGAGGTAATCAACACCGCTTACACCGTCTTTTCCCAACCGCCTCCCGTTCGATCAGGGGAACCCGGTTCCGAAAGTGAACCTTGGGACCACAATTATCCAGAATTCACGAGCAGGGCGCATAAGTGGAGGGAAATGCTGGGGATTCAGCCCGACGATACGGGAACAAAAGCCCTTTGGCACGTGTTCCGCACGGTATTCGTTACTGATTTTATCGAAGTGGTACGACTGGGGACACTTCAAGGTTCGAGAAT
>Ga0224523_1000442_pt1 | contig 22213 bp, 17 predicted proteins | sample CFST50metaG_FD_182732 | JGI IMG/M metagenome (GOLD analysis project Ga0224523, IMG submission 182732) | Peat soil microbial communities from Stordalen Mire, Sweden - C.F.S.T50 | ecosystem: Environmental > Terrestrial > Soil > Wetlands > Peat | place: Sweden: Norrbotten County, Stordalen Mire...
CATATCCTTCACACTAAATTAAGTGATCACAACCCTGTTACAGCTATTTTTAAAATGGAATAAAATAAAGTCGTACCTTTATAAACATCATAAGAGACACGAAAAATTTCATCGCGTTACCGTTCTTAGAATATCATGATATAATCACGGCTTTATTGTCATACGACACCCTTCTAGGCCGTATTTGAGCCGTATTTATGCCGTATCTGAGCCGTATTTATGCCGTATCAGCTCATACGGCATAGATACGGGATAATTACTGTAATGAAAGGATAAAATTTTAGGTTAGAGGGGATTTATCCCTGGCTCTTCCTGGATTTTTTACCTGTTCATCTCCTAGGCATTTGATCATACCGACCATGGAATGTTCTTTATGTTTCAGAAAAAAAAATGAAATTTAGACTAACTTTGTATATTATTTAAGATCAAAACCAAATGGAGTTTAAGCTGACATCCGATTATGTCCCTACCGGTGATCAACCTGAGGCAATCCGGCAACTGGTCGAGGGGCTAACGCGTGGCGATAATTACCAGACCCTACTGGGAGTGACCGGTTCAGGAAAAACATTTACAATAGCAAATGTTATCAAGGAGATCAATAAGCCAACCTTAATTCTGAGTCATAATAAAACACTGGCTGCTCAACTCTATGGTGAGTTTAAACAGTTCTTTCCTGAAAATAGGGTTGAATATTTTGTCTCTTACTATGATTATTACCAACCTGAAGCTTTTATCCCTTCGACAAACACATATATAGAAAAGGATTTATCTATCAATGAAGAAATTGAAAAGCTACGACTGAGTACCAGTTCAGCACTATTATCGGGTCGACGCGATGTGATCGTCGTTTCATCTGTATCGTGCATCTATGGTATTGGCAATCCCGAAGACTTTAATGAGAATGTCATCAAGCTTACAACAAAGCAGATCATATCGCGCAATATACTTCTGTATAAACTCGTGGATGGGATGTATGCCCGTACTGATTTAGAGCTGAACAGGGGACAGTTCAGGGTGCGGGGCGATACCGTCGAAGTCTTTCCGGCTTATGCTGATATTTGTTATCGCATCCTTTTCTGGGGCGATGAAATAGAAAGCATGGAGTCGTTTAATCCAACCGATAGTTTCCGCATCGATGTGCTCGACAATCTTGCTATCTATCCTGCCAATATTTTCGTGACTTCCAAGGAGAAGATGAAACAATCGCTCATGGATATCCAGGACGATATGGTGAAACAGGTTGCTTATTTTCAGGAGATGGGACGCCACGATGAAGCCAAACGACTCGAAGACCGCGTGAGTTATGATCTTGAAATGATGCGAGAACTGGGATATTGTTCGGGTATCGAAAATTATTCCAGATATTTTGACGGCCGCAATCCTGGAACACGTCCCTTCTGTCTGATCGATTACTTCCCTGAAGATTTTCTGATGGTCATCGATGAGAGTCATGTCACTATTCCACAGTTGAGGGCTATGTTTGGCGGTGATCGTTCACGCAAGCAGACCCTTGTCGAATTCGGCTTCAGGTTGCCGTCTGCCATGGATAACAGGCCATTGAAATTCCCTGAATTCGAAATGATGACACCACAGACGATTTACGTGAGTGCCACCCCGGCAGACTATGAGTTACAACAATGCGAAGGGGTTATTGTAGAGCAACTTATTCGTCCTACAGGTCTTCTGGACCCCAGGATAGAAGTACGACCCAGCGAAAATCAGATTGATGATCTGCTGGATGAAATTGATAAGACCATACAACGCAAGGAAAGAGTCCTGGTGACTACCCTTACCAAGCGAATGGCGGAAGAATTGAGTAGCTATTTTACACGTATAGGCGTGAATTGCAGATATATTCACAGTGATGTAGATACGCTGCAAAGGGTTGAGCTGTTACGCGATCTGAGGCTTGGTGTCTTTGATGTATTGATTGGGGTAAATCTTTTACGTGAAGGACTGGATTTACCAGAGGTATCGCTGGTCGCCATTCTGGATGCTGACAAAGAAGGTTTTCTGCGTTCGCAACGATCACTCACGCAAACAGCAGGTCGTGCTGCACGAAACGTCAACAGCAGGGTGATCATGTATGCCGACAAAATGACCGACAGCATGCAACGAACAATAGATGAAACAAACAGGAAACGTTCACGTCAGATTGCTTATAATGAAGAACATGGAATAATCCCAACACAGATTATCAGAAGCACGGAAAGCATCATGGGCCAGACTGCAGTAGCAGACTCCAGGGCCAAAACGCCAACCGCCTACGTCGAAAAGGAAGAAATCAATGTTGCAGCAGATCCCGTAGTACGTTATATGTCAAAAGGTGAATTGCAGAAGTTGATCAATCAATCCAGAAGAGCCATGGAAAAAGCGGTGAAAGAACTTGATTTTTCTGAAGCTGCCCGATTAAGAGATGAGATGTTTGCTTATCAGAAATATATAAATGAAGCAAAAAATTGATTTACCCCTGTTTTTTGATCTGTTTTTAGTTTTGAAAATAAAAAATATGATATAGGAATGTCATTATAAATCAAGACCAAAGACCCTTTTAACAATTATTTGTAATATAAAAATCATGAAAAATGCTATAAACATTCAAGAGCATATTAAAATTGTTATATTTGCAAAGGTAAAAGCAATATATTCCGAACTCCAATAACTATTTTTTTATGAAGAAAAAAATACTCGTGATCGATGATGAGCGGACGATCAGAGTGCTTCTTGAAAATTTTCTTAAGGAATATGTAGTTACTACAAAAAATGATGGACTTGAAGGGCTGTCGTGGCTTCAGGAAGGCAATATGCCTGATTTAATTATAGCAGATATTCAAATGCCGAACCTTGATGGATATGAGTTTGTCAAACAATTAAGAGCAAGTGGTTATTTTAAAGACATACCACTTATCGTTCTCTCGGGAATAGAGAGTACGGCAGAAAAGGTAAAGAGTCTGAAACTTGGTGCAAATGATTATTTAGTTAAGCCTTTTAATCCTGAAGAACTTGCAATTCATATTGAATTATTGATATCACGTAAATAATATGTAATCAAGCGTATATGGAATTTTATAAAAAAAACAATTTTAATATTCTTTATATTGGTGGCGATGCCACTTTTCTTGATCAACATATTCAGACCGGTCATTTAAACGTAGTAATAAAAGAGAATTGTCTGTCTGCAGTAAGATGGTTATCGGAGAAAAATAATGAAGTTGATGCAGTATTTTGCGAAATGTATACCCCTGGTATCAATGCTATTGAAATAAACAAACTATTCCTATCAAAAAACATCCTTAAAAACCAACCATTTATTGTTATCAGCCATAAGGAAGATGCTGAGTCGTGTATGGCTGCTTTTGAAAATAAATTGGACGATTTCTTAACCCTCCCCATTGATGATGAGCAGTTAATGACACGTCTTCAATTTTTATATTGGTATAAATTGAACTATAAGGCTAATTTTAAAAAAGATGTTATTGTAAAAGATTATAAAATACCTTTTGCAAAAAGATCATTTGATATACTTTTTGCCAGCCTGGCTTTGCTGTTTTTATCTCCTTTATTGATTACTATTGCAATTTTAATCAGACTTGAATCTAAAGGTCCCATTTTTTATATATCTAAACGGGTAGGTACCGGGTACAAAGTTTTCGATTTTTTCAAATTCAGATCGATGTACACAGGTGCCGATGCCAGATTAAAAGAGTTAATTCACCTGAATCAATATGTGGATGAAGAAGAAACCGAACCACAGATCACAGAATCAGATACCGAATGTGAGGAATGCAAACGCCTCGGTCATCCCTGTTCCTCTATATTGATTATTGAAGGGATCAGAATCTGTGAAAATATGTATTTACACAAGAAAAAGGAGAAAAATAAATCATCGTTTATTAAGATCAAGAACGATCCAAGGGTTACCAGGTTAGGTCATTTTATTCGCAATACCTCAATTGATGAATTACCCCAACTGATCAATGTGTTGAAAGGTGACATGTCTATTGTTGGAAACAGACCCTTACCTTTATATGAAGCAGAAATGCTAACTTCGGATGAATGGGGTGAACGTTTTATCGGACCGGCCGGAATAACAGGCCTTTGGCAAGTTAATAAAAGAGGTAAAAGTTCAATGTCGGAAGATGAACGCAAGAAATTGGACAATCAATATTCAAGAAATAATTCTTTTTGGGGGGATATATTGATCATATTGCGCACTATTCCTGCATTATTTCAAAAAGAGAATGTTTAATATTGCTGTTAATATCTTTATTTGAAATTGTTAATAAGTATTTGATAAATTTATTTTAAACCCTTGTCTAATACAAGGGTTTTTTATTAAATTCGTAGCGAAAGTTAATGGGTTATTTTTGAAACCCTTATTTTTCTAAGGAAGGAAACAATTTTAATATGATAAAAAATTTATTCACAAAGTATAAGTATAGAACAATTTTTCTGTTGATAATTATATCATTTGCAAATTATCGTGTCTATGCTCAAGTTATTAATGCTGAACAGCAAAATAAACTTCAAAGATTTAATCCTTTAACCAATAATGTTGAAGATGTGCTGCCTCCCCTATCCGTCTTACTGGATTCTGCTGCCGTTCATGCTGCTCAGGTAAATTATGAAACACTTCATGCTACACGTAATCGATATGAGATTATCAGAGCTCGTTTAGAATGGACACAATATTTCGGTGTAAACCTTGATGGAAGTTGGGGAAATTGGATTAATCATGATTTTTATCTTGGCGGTTATAACCCAAACCTAGGTCAAACTATTCTGACTCCACCGTATGTTTCATCTAATCGTTGGGATTATGCTATATCCTTTTGGGTTCGTTTTCCCCTATCGTCAATATTGAAACGAAAAAATGAAATAATGATTGGCAAGAAGGAGGTTGAAATGTCATTGGCATTGAGAGATCAGCGTGTAAACGAAGCAAGACTATTAGCTATTCAATATTATAACTTAATGATACAAGGGCAGAATAAGATGAAAATCAGCAATGAGTATCAGGAATATACCAGAATACAGATGCAGATGGCTGATTTGCAATTTGAGAATAAAGAAATTGAAGTTGCTGAATATGCCCGACTTAAGGAAATTCAAACACGTGGAGCTTTTGACTTTGAGCAATATAAATCTGATTTTAAAATGAATTATTTATTACTTGAAGAATTAACCGGAATTAAATTTAACCTAATCAACGAGTTAAAATAATGGATATCTCTCAGTTATTTAGAATTCTAAAGCGACATATACTGTTACTAATACTCGTACCTGTTATTTTGGCCGCAGCTGTTTGGTATTATACCCGTAATCAGGGTAATATATACCAATCTGAAACAATTATATATACCGGTATTGTTTCAGGATACAACCTTGAATCTACTTCAAATACAAATGTAGACTTCATGGGTACAAATATGCAATTTGATCAGATTGTAAATTATTTGAGTTCCCGTAAGGTAATAGAAGAGACTTCAATTCGTTTATTGGCACAACACCTTATGCTTGAAACATATGATACCAGGTATATTAATCAAACAAACTATGAGGCAATACAACAGTCGACGCCTAAAGAGGTGAAAAATCTTGTAGTAAAGAACAATAAAAGTGGAGCAGAGCGTGAAATAATAGAGAGAATTAAAAATGAAGAAGCTAAACTTCAGGAATTACAGCTAAAATATAATAAAGTCCAACCCGGAACGGTAACGACAAATTCAAATACCACTATTTACACAGATGAAAGTACTGCACAGCCCAAAAATGATAGTACAAAAAATACACCTGCAATTCATATTGTTGCTGATGGTGAAACCATTGAATCTATTGCAAGCCGCTATAATCTGACTGTATCAGAGCTAATGGATTTAAACGAGATGCAAACCAAAGAAATTCAACCTGGAATGAAACTGATTTGCAAAAGAGTATCCGAAACAGGGAATACGTATCACACTGTTCTTCCAAATGAAGATCTTGCTACTATTGCAGCTAGCTATAATACGACTACAGAAAATCTGATGGAACTCAATTCTCTGATTGACACTAAAGTTTCTCCAGGTGATAATTTATTAGTCGAAAAAAATACTGAGTCTGAAGATGTTGATAGAACATCAATTACAGATGTTGTTGATCCAATCAGAAAACATATTCAGGATCTTATAATTCCTCAAAGAATAAATGTTGATGATTACGAAAAGACGGTAAAGAATTTAATTAATTATTATCACAAGGATAACACTAACTATGTCTATGAATTGTTGAATTATTCCGGTCCGTTTTATTCGATAAATGCTATAACTTCAAACCTGACTTCTAACAGAATACAAAATTCAGATCTTGTAAAGGTAACCTATAAATCAGCTGATCAGGGAATATCTCAAAATACATTAGCAATCCTGACTGAGGTATTTATTCGTCAGTACAGGGAATTACGTGTAAATAATACAGATAAAGTAGTACAATACTTTATGCGGCAAGTTGCATTGGCTTATAGTCGATTGAGTGATCAGGAAGGTCGTTTGTTGCGGTTGAATCAGAACAATAAAATCATCAACTATTATGAACAATCAAAGTCTATAGCGCTTGAAAAAGATGCTTTAGAAAGAGAAATTCAGAATACGTTAGTGACAAATGGAGGAGCAGTAGCTGCCATACGTAATATGGAAGCTAAATTGGCCAATAAAGACAGTATTTATCTCAAGAGCAGTAAGATAATTGCTAAGAGGAATGAATTATCCTTTTATTCTGAGCGTTTGGAATTGAACAAGGTTGCAATAGGTTATGATCCTTATCAGGTACAAAAGATGCAGGATCTAACAACCAAGGTGGCCAAACTTAAAGAAGAACTCAAAGATAATGTTCATCAGTTATACTTATATGGACACACTACTGAAGGTGTCCCTATAGCACAGATTCTCGATAACTGGTTGAAAAATGTAATCACTTATGAGGAATCCCGGGCCGCCTTATCTGTATTGAGAAACCGTCTAAAAGAATTTGAAAAAACATATTCAATCTTTGCTCCTTTAGGTGCCATGACAAAACGTTACGAACGTCAGATCAGTGTGGCAGAACAGGCTTATATTGAAATGAAACGTGCATTAAATCAAGCCAAACTGAGACAACAAAATCTTGAGATGTCGAGTAACATGAAGGTGCTTGATGACCCGAGTTATCCGATTGAAGCACTTGCATCAAAGAGGAAGTTACTTATTTTGGCAGCATTAGTGATTGGTTTTTTACTTGTAGCATTTATTATCATTATACTCGAATACTTTGATGATAGTATCAAGACACCGGAACGTGCCGAAAAGCTTACCGGACTAAAACTAGCTAGTGCTTTTCCACGGATCATTCCAGGTTACCGTAAAGCAGATTTAAATCTTATAACCCAAAGGTTTACAGACCTGTTATTACAAAATATTAAGTTAAAGACTTCACTGATCAAACCCGAAGAACGTAATAAGCCATTGATACTAATGTTCTTCAGTACTAATACCGAAACTGGAAAGTCAACAATTGCAAACAACTTGATAGACAGGTTGAGGGCGACAGATGACAGAGTATTATCTATCAATTACAGATTTGAAGATGGTTATGCCAATAATATTGATGATTATAATTACAGTTATACTTATACTATTAATAATCATTTTATAGAAGTTGAGACTATCAGTGAATTGCTTGGTGAAAGAAATCTTAGAAAGGAGAACTATATTTATGATTATATATTGCTCGAATTACCTTCTATAGTTCACTATGCATATCCAATTAACCTCATGAAATCTATTGACATTCCGATATTGTTTGTAAATGCAACAGATCATTGGAGAAAATCAGATATAAAGGCTTTGGAAAATCTGTCCTTGGTTACAAAAAATGCACCAATGGTTGTATTAAATAATGCTGAACTATTTGCACTCGAAGACATAATAAAAGACTTTAGCAGGTTGCATTCAAAAGGTGGAATTTGGCGTTGGTTAACTGCACCTTTCAGGGTTCAGGTTAAGTTCAAGGATTAACGGTTACCAAAAATGCTGAATATCAAGAAAATTATTTCCAATGATAATACATTATCTCTAGCTGGAAATATGTCCCTTGCGTTATGGGGTCTGTTGAGTGTATTTATACTGGCCCGCACCCTTCCCCCTTTTGAATGGGGTATCTGGACACTTTTTATCACAGCCGGAAATATGGTAGAGATGTTTCGTTCAGGTCTTACCAGTACCGCTTTAGTTCGTTTCTTATCTGGAGCAGAAGGCGAAGAACGAAATAAACTGATAGGTTCAAACTGGCTTATAGGATTGAATTTAACTGTGTTATTATCAATTATAATAATAACATCAAACCTTCTTTTTAAAGATCATTTCAAAGAATCGGGATGGGGACTTTTTTTTACATGGTATCCTCTTTTGGCTTTGTTTAACTTACCTTTTAATAATGCTATTACAGTCCTCCAGGCAGATCAGAAGTTTGGTAAAATATTGTTTATCAGATCAATTTCAAATGGAGGCTTTGTTTTATTTCTTATCATTAATTATTTATTTCTGAAACTTGGCCTAAACCCCATCCTCTATTTTTATTTAGGAATAAATATTTTCACTTCTTTCTTAACCATCTTTTTTCGTTGGGATGGATTGAAACATTTGCGGAAAGCAACAAGGGAAACAAACAAAAAGCTTATTAATTTTGGGAAGTTTACGATGGGTACACTATTGGGAAGTAATCTATTGAAAAGTTCTGATACATTTATAATAAGTTTAAGTCCAATTCTTGGTCCTGTAGGTGTTGCTTATTTTAATATTCCATTAAAGCTTACTGAATTACTTGAGGTTCCATTACGTAGTTTTCTGGCAACGGCATTCCCAAAAATGTCAAAAGCCAGTATAAAAGGTGATATTGCAGAAGTAACCAGAATATTTTATTCTTATACAGGGGCATTAATTTACATGTTTTTTGCATTTGCAATATTTGCATTTATATTTTCAGATTTCTTTGTACTCTTTCTTGGTGGTAAAAAATATATCGATGTTGTTCCGGTTTATCAAATATTTATTTTGTATGGATTATTACTTCCACTTGACCGTTTTACAGGAGTATTGCTCGATAGCATTAACAGGCCCAAACTGAATTTCTACAAAGTTATTTTTATGGCAGTAACCAATATTATTGGTGATTGCATAGCTGTATTTGTTGTTCCCATTTTCTATCCTGGGGTTACAATGATTGAACAACTCATGATGGTTGCGGGTGCTACCATATTAATGACAATAATCGGAATGATTATTGGTTTTTCCTATGTGAAACAAGAAATTCCTATTCAGTTTAGTCATATCTTTACAAAAGGGATAGAATTCTATCGCAAAATGATACTTTCTATTGACTTATCATTACTACTAAAAAGATAATTAATTACGAATGAGCCTTTTGACAAATAAGCCGGGATCCTATAAATTGAACGATCCATTTGTAGTAACTTTGTTGATATTTTCAGCAATACTACTTGGCTATATTATTGCCAATGGAGGTATTATATCAGCCTTGATATTACTCAGTTTGCCTCCAATGCTGATTTATTTTAACAGGTTTTTTATTTTTCCTCGTTTAGGAATAATTACTATTATCATACTTGCTTTTATAACCATCGGCTTAACCCGTTATATTCGAAATATCCCACTTGGTTTAGGTATCGATTTCTTACTTGTTATTACATACATTACTATTTTCTTTAAATATTTCAATGAAAAACTGGATATTGATTCTATTAAGCCGTTTAAAAATAATCTGGTTTTATTGTCTCTCATCTGGTTTCTCTATTCTATTGGCGAATTAGCTAATCCACAGGCATTAAGTCGGACAGCATGGTTTTATGCGATGCGAGGTGTTTCGTTATATATGTTTCTTCTTATTCCACTTGTTTTCTTGTTATTTTACAGGGTTAAAGACTTGAAAGTATTCTTATATGTATGGGGTGCATTTTCAATTCTCAGTAGCATCAAGGCATTTCAACAAATTACTTTCGGGCCTGATTCTGCTGAACAATTTTGGCTAGATAATGGAGGAGCCATTACCCATGTGATTTTGGGTGAACTTCGTGCATGGGGGATTTATTCAGATGCTGGACAGTTTGGAGCTGCACAGGGACATGCCGGTGTAATGGGTACCATCTTATTTATTCATTTAAAAGATCCCAAAAAGAAAATATTTTTCCTGATTGTAGCTTTGGCAGGGTTTTATGGTATGATGGTTTCCGGGACACGTGGAGCTATTATTGTTCCTGGAGCCGGTTTTGCATTCTACCTTCTTCATCGAAAAAATTTCCTTGTTATTTTCACTGGAGGGTTTATTCTGTTTCTTTTCTATGCCTTTTTTAGATTTACAATTATTGGTGAAAGCAATCAATATATAAGGCGAATGCGTACGGCATTCTTTCCTCAGGATAATGCTTCTCTTCAGGTCCGAATACAAAACAGAGCCATGCTGAGTGTCTATCTTGCAGATAAACCTTTTGGAGGGGGAATTGGATCTGCCGGTGATTGGGGAAAACGTTTTTCACCACAGGGTTTTCTGTCACAAGTTGCGACAGATAGTTGGTATGTTCAGATTTGGGCAGAACAAGGTATCGTAGGATTAATTCTTCATTTAGCGATCACATTTTTTATTGTTTTAAAAGGGAGCTATATTTTAATGTATAGAATTCGTGATCCTGAACTATTTGGAATCCTTAGTGCACTTACATGTGGTATTGTTGGAATTATGGGTGCTTCATTTGGGAATGGAGTTTATGGACAATTGCCCACAGGTATAATTATTTATATTTCAATGGCTTTTATTTTTCTGGGACCTAAACTTGATCAAGAATTTATTAAGATTAATGCAGCAAATAATAATGCCGGAATATGATATCTACTGATTTTAAGAAAACTCAGTTATCTTATTAAATATTTTATTGGATACATCGTCAATGATAATTTACTACTTCTATGACTATAAAGGAATTTCCGCTTGTATCAATCATCACTGTTAATTATAATCAAACGGAAATTACGTGTCAACTATTGGAATCGTTGCGTAAAATTAGTTATCCTAATATTGAAATTTATGTAGTTGATAATGCTTCGTTAATAGATGACCCTACTCCTATTCAAATACGTTATCCAGAAGTAGTTTTTATCGGGAGTGAAAAAAATCTGGGCTTTGCCGGGGGAAATAATCTTGCTATTCGTAAAGCAAAAGGAGATTATATTCTGCTGGTTAATAATGATACAGAAGTCGAAACTGGATTTCTTGAACTACTGGTCAATAAGATGGAGAGTAATCCCAAACTTGGAGCAGCAAGTCCAAAGATCCGATATTACTATCAACCAAATATTATTCAATATGCCGGATTTGAGCCAATGAGTTCAATTACTATACGTCAACATGCTATTGGGTTTAATCAGGAAGACAAGGGTCAGTTTGACTATGATATCCAAACTGATTTTGGATTTGGTGCAGCTCTGATCGTTTCAAAATCTGTTATCAATATTGTTGGGTTAATGGCGGATATTTTCTTTTTATATTATGAGGAAATGGATTGGATGGCACGTATACGCAGGGCAGGATATGAAATCTGGTATGTTCATAATTCAGTTGTATATCATAAAGATTCGATTACAACCGGCCCAATGAGTCCTTTGAAAACTTATTATGTCAATCGTGGTCGTTTACTATATTTGCGTAGAAATACATTTGGCCTTAATCACATATTAGGAATTATATATCAGGGATTTGTGTCTGTTCCCAAGAACATGTTTTGTTATATAATTAAAGGACGAATTGATCTGTTAAAAGCATTTCTAAAGGCAATAGGGTGGCATATTGTACATACTTTTTCTGAAGCGGTACATGAAAATCCAGAGCTGTAAAATAGTTTTTTCTTGCTATAACAGGAGTATTTTGTATCTTAGAGCCTGATTATTTGATTCATTCCAGGCATATGTATAATCAGGTTAAACGACGCTATTACCCATTGGTTTCAATTGTCACAGTTAATTACAACCAATCAGATGTGACTTGTTCTATGATTGAATCATTGAATCTGATTACCTATCCTAATATTGAGGTGATTGTAGTTGATAATGCATCAAAAGAAGATTCACCACAGATAATAAAACAACGTTTTCCATCAGTAGATTTGATCATGAATCCGATCAATTATGGCTTTGCAGCTGGTAATAACTTCGGTATTATGAAATCCAGAGGGAAATACATTTTGTTGTTGAATAACGACACTATGGTGACACCGGGTTTTCTTGAACCTTTGGTTGAGAAAATAGAATCTGATCCAAGTATTGGAGTGGTAAGTTCAAAACTACGATTCTTCCATACACCTAATACTATTCAATATGCGGGATATACGGCCATGCACCCGTATACACTTCGCAACGCTTCGATAGGCTTTAACGAAGTCGATAAGGGTCAATATGATACTGATCATGAAACCCCATATGCCCATGGAGCAGCAATGCTGGTAGCAAGGGAGGTTATTTTGAATGTTGGAATGATGTCATACATATTCTTCTTGTATTATGAAGAGGCAGATTGGTGTGAACAAATTAAAAAAGCCGGATACAAAATATATTATGTGCATAATTCTCTTGTATATCATCGCGAAAGTATCTCGACAGGCCGGATGAGTGCAATGAAAATTTATTATCTGAATCGCAATCGTTTGGTATTTATGAGAAGAAATTTAAAAGGTCTCGTTTTTTATAAATCCATTTTATATCAGTTTTTTATTGCTATTCCTATGAATGCTTTAAAATATTTGATTAAAGGTGATTTCAGGTTATTCCATGCCTATTACAGGGCCATCGGATGGCATTTTAAGAACCTTTTCAATTCTGAAATCCATGAAAATCCAATGCTTTAAAACAATTTAATATGATAGGTATGTTGAATTTTTTACAATGGATACTGTTTTTGTTTTCATTACTTGGAACCATTTATTTATTGATTTTTGCAATTGCCGGAATGTTTTATAAACCTGTAAAAAATAATATTTCAGGAAAGTACAGGAAATTTGCTGTTTTTATCCCCGGATATAAAGAAGATAATGTAATTGTTGATGTTGCACGTAAGGCACTCGATCAGGATTATCCGAAAGATTTTTTTGATGTAATCGTTATAGCCGATAGCTTTAAGAAAGAAACTGTTGAAAGACTTAAAGAATTGCCGATTATTGTAAATGAAGTTACTTTTGAGAAAAGCTCTAAAGCTAAGTCGTTGAATAAAACAATGGATACATTACCAGACGAATATGAGGTTGCATTAATACTGGACGCCGATAATATTATGGCTCATGATTTTGTAAGCAGAATGAATCACGGTTTTAACAATGGATTTATTGCTATTCAGGGACATAGATTAGCTAAAAATTCAAATACTCATTTTGCAGTTCTTGATGCTTTGAGTGAAGAAATTAATAATAATATTTTCAGACGAGGACACCGAATGCTTGGACTCTCTGCTGCTTTGATTGGTTCTGGAATGGCTTTTGACTATCAACTCTACAAAAGCCTTATGGGACAAATAGAGTCATTTGGAGAAGATAAAGAGCTTGAACACAAACTACTGAAAAGAAGAATACATATAGAATATCTTGATAGAGCCCTGGTATATGATGAGAAAACAACTAAAAGTCAGTTGTTTGTCACTCAACGTACACGTTGGATCGCTAACCAGTTAAATTATGCAATAAATTATCTTGGAGAAGGTATCAAAGAACTATTTAATGGTAACATAGACTTCTTTGATAAAATAGTACAGCATTTAATTCCTCCACGGATATTTATGCTGGGATTTATATCAATAATTGTTATACTATCTTTAATATTCAATAATATAATATGGAATTGTGTTTGGATTATACAATGGATAATGTGCGTCGTTGCATTATGTATTTCTGTTCCAAGACAACTTTATACTCGTAAAACTATCAACGCATTATTCTATCTACCTTTTGGCTTTTTTCTAATGTTGGTTTCACTTACCAGAATAAACCATGCCAAAAAAGGATTCGTTCACACTAACCATAGTTATACTGATCACAACATTCAAAATCAATAACATCTGAATTATGAACATTATTTTATTTTTGGTCTTGATATTGGAATGGACAGTGTTGATATATTTTTATATATCTGCTATATATTTATTGTTCTTTGCTATTATTGGTTTATTTCGTAAGACTAATATTCGTTATAAGTTTGATTTTTATAGGAAAATTTTAGTTTTAATCCCAGCTTTTAAAGAAGATGTTGTTATTCTTGAGGTGGTTGAAGATGCATTAAAACAGGATTATCCTGCTGATTATTATCAAATTGTTATAATTGCCGATTCATTGTCAGAAAACACTATTGAATTACTTAAAACATATCCGATTGAAATTATTCAGGTTGATTTTTCAAAAAGCACAAAATCTAAAGCGTTGAATGCAGCGTGCTATCAAATAAAAGATTATTATGATATGGTTGTCATTTTAGATGCTGATAATTTAATGGCTAAAGATTTTTTGAAAAGAATGAACCTTGGCTTTGCAAATGGATTTAAAGTGATTCAGGGACATAGGATTGCTAAAAACAGTGATACAAGTTTTGCATTGCTGGACGGTATTAGTGAGGAGATTAATAATCATATTTTTCGACAAGGACATCGTGCTGCTGGGCTTTCGTCGGCTTTGATAGGTTCTGCTATGGGTTTTGAATATGTTCTCTTTAAACGATTCATGATTGATATTGATGCAATAGGAGGTTTTGACAAAGAACTTGAACTATTAATAGCCCGGGAAAAAATTAAAATTGATTATCTACCTGACGCTTTTGTGGAAGATGAAAAAGTTCAGAATGCATATAAGTTTACAAATCAACGAAGAAGATGGCTTTCAGCACAGTTTTATTATTTTGGACGAGACATACTCCCCTCATTTCGTCTATTGATAACACAAGGTAACCTGGAATATTTTAATAAAGCATTTCAATTTATACTTCCTCCTCGTATTTTATTATTAGGCGTAGTTATATTTATTAATTTGTGTGTCCAATCAATAAATATTGGAAATACGCTTGCATGGTTTTATCTGATGATGATAACTCTAATGATTTTTCTTTTTTCTGTTCCCCTGAAATTTTATACTTTTAAAACTTTAAAGGTTATTTTTGATTTACCTAAGGGATTTTTCTGGATGATCGTATCTTTGATAAAATCAAGAAGAGCTAACCGTGAATTCATTCACACTGTTCATGAGAAAAATTCGACTTTAAAATAATAAGCTGATGAGGATAGGAATAGAAGGACAGCGACTTTTCAGAATGAAAAAACATGGAATGGATATGGTTGCTTTAGAACTGATCCGAAACCTGCAAGTTATAGATAAAATAAACGAATATTTTATTTTTATCAAACCAGATGAAGATGAATCTTGTCTAAAAGAAACAGTAAATTTTAAAATAGTGAAATTAGAAGGGGGTGCTTATCCTTATTGGGAACAGGTTTCTCTGCCTAATGCCGCAAAAAAATATGGATGTCAGCTTTTACATTGTACGAGTAATACAGCGCCAGTCAGATGTTCAATACCATTGATAATCACATTACATGATATTATTTTCCTTGAAAGCTTAAGCCTTTTTAGTGGGGGATTTTCACTATATCAGCGGTTTGGAAATCTTTATCGACGATTACTTGTTCCTTCGGCACTAAGAAACAGTGAAAAGATAATAACGGTATCGGAATTTGAGAAAGAGAGGATTCGAATTTTTTTTGGTTGGCCTGATGATGGTCATCTGGTTGCTGTCTATAATGGGGTTAACGATTATTTCAAACCCATTTATGATGATAAAAAATTAGCCGAGGTCAAAAAGAGATATCAATTACCCGATAATTATTTCTTTTTTTTAGGCAATACGGATCCCAAAAAAAACACAAAAAATGTATTAAAAGCGTATGCCGATTATATCCAAAAATATGGGGTCACCCATAAACTGGTAATACTGGATTATGAGCATGATGCACTCATTGGTATCCTTAATGAAATACATTTACCTGAACTGATTCACCAGATACATCTGACCGGATATGTTATCAATGAAGATTTACCAGCTATATACAACCAGAGCGATCTTTTTCTATATCCTTCGTTGCGCGAAAGTTTTGGCATTCCTATACTCGAAGCCATGGCTTGTGGTATTCCCGTAATAACCTCAAATTCATCTTCCATGCCTGAGATTTCAGGAGATGCAGCGATATTGGTTGATCCCTATCAGCCTGAAGAACTCACATTTGCAATAAATCATCTGTTATGTGATGAAAAGTTAAGATTGAAGTTAAGGGAAGCAGGTTTCAAACAGGCAGCCAAATTTTCATGGCGAAAAATGGCTGAAAAGGTTCATGAAATTTATATTGTGACATTAAATGATAAAAAATAATATGTAATTATATGATTTCCAATAGGGATATTGTCATTACCGGATTACAACCATGGGATGTGGATTTGGGGAGCAACTGTGTGAATATTGCTCAGGAATTTGCGAAAAATAACCGTGTATTGTATGTAAATTACCCGCTAAACAGATTGGTAGCTCTTCGGGAAAAAAGTAATCCTTCTATTCAAAAAAGGATAAAAGTACTCAAAGGAGAGATAAAAGATATAGAACATGTATCTCCAAATATATGGGTATTAACTCCCAAATGTATGCAGGAGTCAATAAGTCAATTAAAACCTGACTTTTTATTTGATCTTATGAATTTTGTCAATAACAAAAGATTTGCAAAACAAATCAATAGCGCTATAGAAAGATTAGGATTTAAAGACTTTATTTTGTTTAATGATAATGATATCTATCGGAGCTTCTATTTGAAAGAGTTAGTCAAACCATCCTTATATATATATTATATAAGAGATAATATGGTGTCTGTTAAATATTGGCTTCGTCATGGAGAACGCATTCAGTCTAAGCTCATGAAGAAAATAGATTTAATTGCTGCTAATTCTACCTTATTACGTGATACAGGTTTAAAACACAATCCTTACTCCTATTATGTTGGTCAGGGATGTGATTTTACTATGTATGATGACAACCGATTTTTTGACATACCACAGGATATGCAAGCCATTTCACATCCTATAATCGGATACATTGGTGCTGTTTGGAGCCTGAGACTAGATATTAATTGCATCAGATATCTGGCAATGCATAAACCTGAATGGAGCATTGTTTTAATTGGTCCCGAAGATGATGAATTTAAGACATCAGATCTGCACACCATGAAAAATGTAGTTTTCTTGGGTAAACGAAAACAGGAAGAACTTGCATCTTATTTGAAATATTTTGATGTTGCAATTAACCCACAAGTACTTTCTCCGGAAACAGTAGGAAATTATCCAAGGAAAATTGACGAATACCTGGCTTTGGGAAAACCTGTAGTGGTGCGAAAAACTGATGCGATGGAGATCTTTTCAGCATATTGTTTATTAGCAGAAACCAATGAGGAATTTTTGTCGCAGATAGAAACAGCACTACAAGAAAACTCAAAAGAAAAGGAATTATCCCGAAAAGTATTTGCACACTCTCATACCTGGAAAAATAGTGTTGAAGAAATTTATAAGGCGATTGATCTCGTAGAGCATATGAAAAAAGATCCTCAAAATGCGTAACTTTAAAAATCAAAGTGATGGAATTTATTGAAAAAATCAAAAATGATCCCCGATTAAGGCAATTCGCATTATGGCTGATCGTTCCCAAAAATCATCCCCGTCCCCGATTGTGGGTACGGATATTTTTAAATAAATTCTTTCATAATAGAGGGAAGAAAAGTAAAATCCGTTTTCGTGCGCGACTCGATGTATTTCCTTATCATCATTTTGATATTGGTTCAAAAACGGTGATTGAAGATTATACTGTTATTAATAATGGTGCCGGTGATGTATCTATTGGTGATAATTCCATTATTGGAATTGGAACTGTGATAATAGGACCCGTTACAATGGGAAATGGATCATATACCGGACAGCATGTCTTCATGGCTGGATTTAATCATGGATTTCAGGACGGAAAAAAGAACTCAAGAACACAACCAGTTGATATAAGAGGTAAAGGCGTAGTATTAGAAGAAGATGTCTTTATAGGATCAAATTCTGTGATCACTGCCGGGGTTACAATAGGGAAAGGTACACAGGTTGGAGCAGGTAGTGTCGTCACCCGTGATCTTCCTTCATATTGTATTGCGGTCGGAAATCCGGCACGGGTCATAAGACGGTATAATTTCGAAAACGATCAATGGGAAAAAGTTTAATATAAATAAAGTAAACAAAAAAGATATGCTGACTGTAAAAATCATTTTTTGGATACTTATCTTCATCGTTTTCTATTCCTATCTGGGATATGGGATTGTATTATTCCTGTTGGTGAAGTTGAAACGTATAATCAGGAAAAACGAACACTACACAACCAACGTTTTAGAATTACCGGAAGTAACACTTTTCATAGCAGCTTATAATGAAAAAGATTTCGTTGAAACGAAACTGGAAAACTCTTTTAACCTGAATTATCCAAAAGAGAAACTTAAAATAATGTGGGTGACTGATGGTTCAGATGACGGAACACCAGATTTGCTGAGAAAACATGAAGATATCATTGTTTTGCATGAAACCGCTCGGAAAGGTAAAATAAGTGCCATGAACAGAGGCTTTCAATATATAACCTCCCCTATTGTTGTATTCTCAGATGCCAATACAATGCTTGGAAAACAATCGATTATGGAAATTGTAAAACTTTTCATTAATCCTTTAGTGGGCTGCGTTTCAGGCGAGAAAAGAATATTTAAAAAAGAAAAAGATAGCGCAGTGGGTGCTGGAGAAGGTATTTATTGGAAATATGAGTCAAAACTAAAACAGTTGGATGCCGAATTATATTCCGTGGTAGGTGCTGCAGGTGAATTATTTGCCGTCAGGAGGGAACTTTTTCAACCGGTAGAAACAGATACACTTCTTGATGATTTTATTATTTCACTTCGTATCGCAATGAAAGGGTATACTATACAATATAATCCAGAGGCTTATGCCATGGAGACCTCTTCTGCAAATGTTAAAGAAGAAATGAAACGTAAGATTAGGATTGCAGCCGGTGGAATTCAATCTGTTATACGCTTATATCCCTTATTGAATTTCTTCAGATTTGGTGTTTTATCCTTTCAGTATATCTCTCACCGGGTGCTGCGGTGGACCATAGCTCCATTGAGTCTCCCTCTGATACTAATCTTAAACTTACTGTTGTCAATGCAAACAAGCCTGTTTACTTTGTCGCTGTTCAGTGTGTTATTCTGGTGTCAATTTATTTTTTATACTGCAGCCTTACTGGGTTGGTATCTGGAAAATAAACAATTGAGAGTGAAGGCTTTGTTTATTCCCTATTATTTTTTTATTATGAATTTATCAATTTTTTTAGGATTAAAGCGATATCTCTCAAGACAACAATCAGTGAATTGGGAAAGAGCTAAGAGAGGAGCATGATTTATGTTAAGAAGAGTCCTTATACTTATTTTATTGTTTTTAGGATTGAATAAGGGAATAACACAAAATATTACCCGGATTGTTATCACTCCTCCTTTGACAAATGTTACAACTGTCATTGATGGGAGTTCTATTTCTGGTCTTATTCCTGGAGATACTATTGCAATTACAGGGGGAAAATATTATCAATTACTTATTCGAAATATTATTGGGTCAAAGAATAAACCTATTGTTGTTATTAACAGAGGAACCCAAGCCATCGTATTGGGAAATCCAGTTTATGGTGTCAAAATTGGAGGTTGTAGCTTTTTGAAGTTTACAGGTAAAGGGAACAACAGTGACTATTATGGATTAGCTATAAATGATATTGTTACATCATTAAATACAGGCGGAATTGGATTATCTATTGATGATCTGAGTACCAACATAGAAGTTGAAAATATTGAAATAAAAAATATTACCTATGTTGGTATCATGGCAAAAACCGATCCTTCCTGTATTTTTTTATCGCAGTATGGTTCTTTTACACTGCGTGATCTTTATATTCATGATACCTATATCCACGATATAGGCCATGAAGGAATGTATATAGGCAGTTCAAAATTCAAAGATGGTTATCCATTAACCTGCAATGGTGTAAATAGCACCGTCTATCCCCATTTGCTTGAAAATCTGAAGATATATAAGAATCTGGTAGATTCGACCGGCTGGGATGGTATCCAGATTGGTTGTGCCGATACGGCTAATGTTTTTAACAATAAGATTTCCAGAGATAGTCAGGCTGACAGCCTCAATCAGATGAGCGGTATACTCATTGGTGGTGGTTGCCAAAATATAAACTGCTACAATAATAAGATTTTAAATGGACATGGAGATGCACTTGAAATTTTGGGTCAGGGTAAACTGAATTTTTTCAATAATTTAATTGTCAATCCGGGACAAGGAATCAAATATACCTCCCAGTCAAAATATGGGGTCTTTATTAATACATCTGCAAGTACTAATCCTGACTGGGTGTATGTTTTAAACAATACGATAATTAATCCCAAAAGTTATGGGATATACTTTGTTAATGCTATTATTCAGAGTAAAGCATCCAATAATATTGTTATTGTTCCAAATTCATTCTACAATGCTATCGTCTATGTACAAAATCCTTCACTGGATAATAGTTATAATCTCATAAAAAATGCTATTTCTGATTCACCTAATCTATTTACGGACCCCGTTAATGGCGATTATAGTATTACATTTTTTTCAGAAGCCAAAGACAAAGGAGCCGATCTGAGTTCATTTGGTGTTACTTTTGATATAATGGGTAACCCACGTCCCTATCCTGCATTCGGAAACTTTGATAAAGGAGCTTATGAATACACACCTGGTGTTGGGGTACTGAAAAATGAAATAGCTTTTTCAGATATTAGTATTCTGCCGAATCCTAATGATGGTCTATTTTCGATTAAATTCTTTTTATCAAAACCTTTATTACTTTCAATTAAAATTTACAATATCTTTGGTAATTGCGTTTTTGATTCTGGAAAGCAGCAATTTAATTCAAAAGAAAATAATTACAAATTAACTGAAAAAGGTTTTTTAAATGGATTATATCTGGTCCAGATACTGAGTGAAACAGCACAAAAGACAATTAAAATGATTGTTAACAAGTAATATAAAATATTATGAATGATTTAGTTAAATCTTTGATTCCTTTTCAAATTGCACTCAGTATTAAGGAAATGAAACAATCTCTTGAATCATTGTTATACAGTGGCAATAATTATGAATGCCCCTTTTGCAAAGGCACTTTCCGAAAATTTCTCTCTGGTGGCGAAAATCTCCTTTTTTTTAAAGACAATAACATTATAGGAGGTGGGAGAAGACCCAATATGCTTTGTCCCAGATGCCATTCTACTGACAGAGACCGTTTAATATATTTTTATCTTATGACAAATAATTTATTAATAGATGAAAAAATTAAACTATTACACATTGCACCCGAGCCATCGATAAAGAAATTTCTTAAAACTTTTTCTAATATTAATTATCTGAGTGGTGACAAATTTGAAAAAGGGTACAATGGATATTATTATGACAAAGAGACTATATCTCTAGATCTGACAGCTCTTGCTTTCCCTGATAATAGTTTTGATGTTGTTATTTGCAATCACGTACTGGAACATATAGTAGATGAGAAAAAGGCATTGGATGAAATATACAGGGTATTGAAGCCCAAAGGATGGGCTATTCTTCAAGTCCCTATTGCCTCTGAATTAGAACAGACCAAAGAGAATCATGCAGACAGTGATGAAAAACGAACCTTATTATATGGACAACGAGATCATGTTAGATTATATGGAATAGATTACCTCTCAAGATTAAAATTACATGGTTTTTTGGTTGACAATTGGAGTACTGAAAATCACTTAAGTACGAACTTGATGAGCAGATATGCAATAAATGCATTAGAAAAAGTATTTATTGCATCTAAACCAGCAAACGCCTGATACTTTTTGGAAATATCCAAAATAATATTTTTCGAAATCAAGTTATTTACGATATATATATTAACTTATTTTTATTGGTAAATTTGATTACACATGCTAAGTCTCCAAATCATGACACTACCTGTTATCTTGTTATCAGTAATTTTACTGTCTC
>Ga0224523_1000443_pt1 | contig 22177 bp, 17 predicted proteins | sample CFST50metaG_FD_182732 | JGI IMG/M metagenome (GOLD analysis project Ga0224523, IMG submission 182732) | Peat soil microbial communities from Stordalen Mire, Sweden - C.F.S.T50 | ecosystem: Environmental > Terrestrial > Soil > Wetlands > Peat | place: Sweden: Norrbotten County, Stordalen Mire...
TTTTAGGAATATCTGTTTTTGACAAAACACCTGTAAAAGAACTACTTACGGAATCGCAAATCAACCAAAATTTCAAAGAACAGGGTAATTTATTTAGTATCAATAATTTATTAACGCATCAGTAGTAGTTTTGAATGATGGATTTGTAGTAATTTAGCAGCTGTATAATTTTCAGAGGATAAGTATTAAATGACCTCCTCTCCAAAGGCGCTTGAAAATCAATGGATTTGCAAATAGATTAATTTTGTGGTTATGAAAAAGATGAAAGCTCTTGTTAAAGCCAGACCAGAAAAAGGTTTATGGATGCAGGAAGTTCCGGTTCCTGAATCCGGACTCAACGATGTAATTATAAAGGTCAAAAAATCTGCTATTTGTGGAACCGACCTTCATATTTATGAATGGGACACATGGTCCCAAAAAACAATCCGGACACCAATGATTATTGGTCATGAATATATGGGTTACATAGAGAAGATGGGGGCCGGAGTTACCAACCTGAAAATCGGAGAGAGAGTTACCGGCGAAGGGCATCTGGCTTGCGGTCATTGCCGTAACTGCCGCCGGGGGAAAGAGCATGTATGTGAAAATACTGTCGGAATAGGTGTTAATATCGATGGATCATTTGCGGAATATGTAAAAGTGCCATCTGTAAATGTCATTCCACTCGATCCCAGAATTCCTGATGAATGGGCCGCTATTATGGATCCGTTTGGAAATGCAACTCATACTGCTTTATCATTCCCATTGATTGGCGAGGACGTTCTTATTACCGGATCGGGTCTGATCGGAAGTATGGCTGTTGCAATAGCCAGGTATGCCGGAGCAAGATTTATCGTCGCCAGCGATCTTAGTGATTCGCGCCTTGAGATTGCAAAAAAGATGGGTGCAACCCTTACCGTTAATCCATCAAAAGGAGAAAAAATATCAGATGCCGTTAAAAAACTGGGTATGAGAGGATTCGATATCGGACTTGAAATGTCGGGGTCTCCGAAAGCATTTGTGGAAATGCTGAGTAACATGTATAATGGCTCAAGTATTTCTCTCCTTGGAATATTACCGTCGAATTTTGAGGTGCCATGGAGTGATATCATATTCAAGGCAATAACATTAAAGGGTATCTATGGACGGGAGATGTGGGAAACATGGTACAAGATGGAGCAGATGATAATAGGCGGAATAGATTTAAATCCGGTTATAACACACAGGTTTCCTATAGATGACTTTCAAAAGGGATTTGATGAGATGGAAAAAGGAAACTGCGGAAAAGTAATATTAAGCTGGGATTAACTAATAATAATCCTTTGTGCTACTTAGTGGTAAAAAAATAAACCACAAAGGACACAAAGGAATCACAAAGGTTTACAACATAAAATACAAGAATATGTATAAAAATTATCAAAAGCATCTTACAAAGGTTATAGATGAGATTAAAGAAGCCGGTTTATACAAGAATGAGCGTATTATCGTTTCTCCTCAAGGCGCTGAAATTGAACTCAGTACAGGTCAGAAAGTGCTGAATTTCTGTGCAAATAATTACCTCGGACTGTCTAATGATCCGGCGCTTATTGAAGCTGCAAAAGCATCGCTCGACAATCATGGTTACGGAATGTCGTCGGTCAGATTTATTTGCGGCACCACCGATCTGCACAAGGAGCTTGAGAAGAAAATCGCTGAGTTCTTCGGAACAGAAGATACTATTCTTTACGCCGCCTGTTTTGATGCTAATGGCGGAGTTTTTGAACCCCTTCTCACCGAAGAAGATGCCATCATTTCTGATTCCCTGAATCATGCTTCGATAATTGATGGCGTCCGTCTCTGCAAAGCGCAGCGTTACAGATATGAAAATGCCGATATGGCGGATCTTGAAAAACAGCTTCAGCTTGCTCAGAATAACAGATTCAGGCTTATTGTAACCGATGGAGTATTCTCGATGGATGGAAATGTTGCGCCTCTCAACAAAATTGTGGAGCTGGCCGGCAAATATAATGCCCTGGTAATGGTCGACGAATCACACTCGGCAGGAGTAGTAGGAAAAACAGGAAGAGGTGTCACGGAACTTTATAATATTACCGGAAAAGTTGAAATTATAACAGGTACGCTTGGGAAAGCATTTGGTGGAGCAATTGGGGGTTTTACTACCGGGAAAAAGGAGATAATTGAGATTCTGAGACAGAGGTCGCGTCCTTATCTCTTTTCAAATTCAATACCTCCCATGGTTGCTGCTGCCGGGATTAAAATGATAGAGATGATGACGGAAACTAACGTACTTCAGGATAAACTTCATGACAATGCTCAATATTTTATTGGCTGTATGAAAAAACTGGGGTTCGATATTAAGCCTACCAGATCGGCAATTTGTGCGGTTATGCTTTATGATGCAAGATTATCGCAGGACTTTGCGGCAAGACTGCTCAAAGAAGGTATCTATGTTATTGGATTCTATTTTCCTGTAGTTCCGAAAGGACAGGCAAGAATAAGGGTTCAGCTCTCTGCTGCGCATGAGAAAGAACATCTGGATAAAGCGGTAAAAGCTTTCAGCAAGATTGGCAAGGAACTCGGCGTTATAAAATAAAAAGTGTATTTCAATCCATTACTAAGAAAATCTTTACCCCCTTTTGTATTTTCGCCCAAGGGGGAAAACATACAACATAAGAAGCTGCTTCCTTTTACATGGGTAAGTCCCGATAGCTATCGGGAGAGAAGGGGGTAATCTTATAACGGATAAATAATTTTCAGTAATGAACAAATTTCTATTCCCGGTCTACAGGATTCTGGTCCCAAAACCGCTCAGGACAATAATCCTTAAAAAGACACTTCGTAAAAGGATCCTGAAACACTATGCCGATTTGCCTGAAAATGAGATAAATGATGAGCAGAAAGAGGTACTTAAATACCTTGAAAATGACGAAATAAGAATATTCCCATATCCTTTTCATCACAATTATTCCCCTGAAAAGATTGAAGTCTTGTATGAAAGAGGAAATGGGATGCATTATGTCCTTCAGGATGGGAAACGTCTCTATTTTAAGAAACGATGGAAGGAAAAGAGGATTAAGAGGGCCTATTGCGACCTGGTTCGGGAACAGGATCTGCGTAGTCCTCACAGATACCTTACAGAATCATTCACAATCGGAAATGAGGATGTTTTAGCAGACATAGGAGCTGCAGAAGGAAACTTTTCCCTCGCAGTAGTTGATAAGGTCAGGAAGATCTATTTATTTGAATATGACCACGAGTGGACAGAAGCGCTCAGGGCTACATTTGCCCCGTGGCCGGAAAAAGTTGAGATCATCAGTAAGTATGTTTCGGATCATAATGATTCATCACATGTCAGGTTCGATACATTTTTCGAAAATAAAAAGGACATCACTTTTCTGAAAATTGATGTCGATGGAGCTGAATCTGATGTATTAAAAAGCTGTAACGAGGTATTAAGTACCAATCAACATTTTAAAATAGCACTATGCACCTATCATAAAAACGATGATGAGAAGGATTTTACTTTCCTGCTTGAAAATTACGGGTTCAAGGTAACTCCATCTAAAGGGTATATGATCCACTATTATGATAAAAAAATGAAAGCCCCGTATCTGAGAAGAGGGCTGATCAGGGCTGTAAGAGAATAAAGGTTAAGGGTTCCTTCTCAACCTCAGCCTAAACCTCAACCTCATGTACTTTTTGTTCTTTGAATAAGTTTTCAAAAAAAAGGGCGCTCCTGAAAGCACCCCGCTGATTTATGATAATTCCCGTTACCAGGGACCCCATAATTAATAATCAACCGCATCTGGATGATCCGCAGTCTTTGCAGATAAGGCATCCCTCTTCGTAAACAAGGTTATCTGAACCACATTCACCACATTTCCCTTTTGCTTTTGTTCCGTTAGGGATATATTTCTTCAATGCTCTTTCGACTCCATTCTTCCAGTTATTGATAAATTCGCTGTCGAGCTTTAATGATGTGACCAGGTTAACCACGTCCTGAATTGGCATTTCATGTCGCAAAACACCGGAAATCAGTTTTGCATAATTCCAGAATTCAGGCTTGAACATATGGGATAAACCTCCCATTGTCTTCTTATAGCCGTACTTATCAGTATATTGAAAATCGTACCGTGTATTTCCGTCTTCATCCTTTATTTTTATGATTTTCCCTTTTACAATGCTTTTTGGAATCGGAAATATTTCCTCATCGGCTATACCCGTAAAGATCTCATAAGGACGACTCTCTTTCAGTCCGACAAAAGCAACCCATTTCTCTTCATTTATATTAAACCTTATAACATCACAGTCCAGTACTTTGGGTCGTTTAGGTCTCTCAGGCCGTGCTTCGGTTTTTCCTGCGATCAGAACTCCGTTTCTTGATCCGTCACGATAGACAGTAGCGCCTTTGCATCCTGATTTCCAGGCTGTCAGATAAAGTTCACTGACCAGTTCCTCCTTTGCCTCAGCAGGAAGATTTATAGTAACGCTTATTGAATGATCGACCCACTTTTGAATTGCTCCCTGCATTTTAACTTTGGCTATCCAGTCAACATCATTTGCAGTAGCTTTATAGTAGGGTGATTTGGCGATTATCGATTCTATCTCCTCATCTCCCATTCTTGTCACTTCATCAGAATCGTAGCCGTTCAGTTTAAGCCAGTCAACAAATTTATGATGGAATACATTAAACTCTTCCCAGCAATCGCCTACCTCATCCTTGAATGTAACCTTTACATCCAGATCATTCGGATTAACTTTTCTTCTTCTTTTGTAAAAAGTGGAAAATATCGGTTCGATCCCGGAAGTTGTCTGGGTCATAAGGCTCGTAGTACCTGTCGGTGCAATTGTAAGCAGGGCAATATTTCTTCTGCCATACTTAACCATATTGCTGTACATAACCGGATCAGCTTCTTTCATCCTTAAAACAAAAGGATTGTTTTTCTCACGCTCAGCATCGTAAATTGCAAATGCGCCCCGTTCTTTTGCCAGATATGTTGAAGCTTTGTAGGCTTCGAGGGCAAGAGTTTTATGAACCTCGACTGAAAAACTTGTAGCCTCATCGGTGCCATATCTCAAGCCAAGTCCTGCAAGCATATCTCCTTCTGCCGTTATTCCAATTCCTGTCCTTCTTCCTTCTTCAGATTTTTTCCTGATATTTTCCCAGAGGTTTTGCTCGACATGCTTTATCTCTTCAATTTCAGGATCTGCATATATTTTTGCAAGAATTACATCTATTTTTTCAAGTTCAAGATCAATAATATCATCCATCATACGCTGGGCCAGTCCCACATGTTCTTTGTACAAATCAAAGTCAAATTCGGCCTTTTCGGTAAACGGATTATTGACGTAACTGTAAAGGTTAATGGCCAGGAGCCGACAGCTGTCGTACGGGCACAACGGAATTTCGCCGCAGGGATTTGTTGATACAGTCGCATATCCCAGATCGCTGTAACAATCGGGAACACTCTCCCTGATTATTGTATCCCAGAATAAGACACCTGGCTCTGCTGACTTCCAGGCATTGTGGATTATCTTGCTCCATAACTGAACCGCATCTATGTCTTTAGCAAATTTGGGATTTGGAGAATTGATTGGATATTGCTGTCTGAAAAGTGATTTATCTTCAACAGCTTTCATGAAATCATCGGTCAGTTTCACCGATACATTAGCTCCTGTAACTTTCCCGCTCTCGAGCTTGGCATCGATGAATTTTCCGGAGTCAGGATGCTTGATTGAGATCGAGAGCATAAGTGCGCCACGTCTTCCATCCTGAGCCACCTCGCGGGTTGAGTTGGAATATCTCTCCATAAAAGGCACCACACCGGTTGAAGTGAGTGCACTGTTAAGTACAGGTGTGCCTTTTGGTCTGATATGAGACAGGTCGTGACCAACGCCGCCTCTTCGTTTCATAAGTTGAACCTGTTCCTGATCGATTTTCATAATTCCTCCGTATGAATCCGAAGATCCATCGTTACCAATCACAAAGCAGTTCGACAATGAAGCAATCTGGTAATCATTCCCGATCCCTGTCATTGGGCCTCCCTGGGGAACAATATATTTGAAATCTTTGAGAATATTATACAGCAACTCCTCAGACAGGGGGTTCTTATATTTCATCTCTACCCGGTGAATTTCACGAGCCAGGCGCCGATGCATGTCGTCGGGCGATTTTTCATAAAGGTTCCCAAAAGAATCCTTTAAAGCATATTTGTTTGCCCATACACGTGCAGCAAGTTCGTCGCCTTTGAAGTATTGTATGCTTGCTTCTACTGCTTCTTCGTGAGAATAAACTGTTCTTTCATGTCCCCGGTTTTTAGATTTCTCTGTATTTTTCCCTTCAGCAGATTTCTGCACATCAGGTGCTGAATTCTGGTTCTTTGCTTTTTCAGTCGCAATAGCTGATTCCTGGACAAATAATTCTTCCATATATTTTTGTTATTCTCTGATTTTAATGAGATTAAACGGCCACTGATTTTCGAAGCGGATAATCGCTAAATTAATCAAGCGTTTCTCTGAATGCAAGCGGAAAAATTTAAGTTTATTAACATTTGACCTCATAGTTATTAACTATTATATATGTGTTTAAATATAAATTAGTTAGCAATTGAATGCCACAAAGAGAAACAAATATTCTGATTAAAAGTTCACAGCTAAAATCATGATATAAAGAACCTTTTAACTGCATGATATCATTGGGAAATTTTCTATTAAACTTAAAAAAAAGAGGCTGTCAGAACCTGACAGCCTCTGATAAAAAATAAAAAATTATTAATTGAATATATACCTTAGTCCGATCTGACCTCTCCAGCGTGATAGCAGATCAGAAAATAAATAAGGGTGTCCGTTTGTCTGACCTGAACCATCATAGGTAAATGTTGGAGTGCTTCCAACAATTCCTTTATAGTTAATCAGGTTAAACTGCTGGTTGGAATCATAAATTGATTGGCCCCACTTTTTATTCAGCATATTGCCGATATTAAGAATAGAAAAAGTCAGTTGCAACTTGTTTGTTGATGATCCGGCTTTTACTTTAAACTCCTGAAGAAGTTGCAAATCAAACTGATTCTGCCATGGGGATCTTGCTTCGTTACGTTGCGCATACTGTCCCCTGTGGCTGTTGAGATATTTGTTATGTGAAATGAAAGCATCAAGATTTGCCCATTGTTCATCGGGAGTTACTGCGGGATTTGCCCCTGAAGCAGGAATAGTGATCAGGTTGATATCTGATTGTTTGGCCGGGATATAGATCATATCGTTTGTAGTTCCGTCATTGTTCATATCACCGTTATAAATGTATGAAAGAGGCTGTCCGGACTGCCCATTATAGAAGATTGAAACCTGCGTTGATAACAGACCTTTCAGATAATCTTTTTTATAGGAAATAAGTCCAGTTACTCTTGATCCAAGATCAAAATTAGACCGGGTGAGCTCAAGAAAGTTCGGACCATAAATATTGTTTACATAGCGCCAGTTTGAATATGCTACGCTTGAAGTGCCTGAATTAAGGTCAGTCGATTTACCATAGGTATATGAGGCCTGTGCATTGAATCCGTTATCGAACTGTTTCTGCAACATGAAAACAAAATTATAGGAATATCCGAGAGAGGTGTTTTCGAACTTTATGATTTCGTCATAATTCGGATCAATCCTTCCTGTTAAATAACGCGGTCTCTGGTCAACACCTGTAAACTGAAAATTCGGATCAACTGTCCTGTTCAGGTCAATGAAATTCACATTGTTGAAAGTCTTGCTGAATATTCCTTCTACTGTTGCAACTACACCCCAGGGTAGTTTTTGATCAACTGCAAGATTGGTTCTGAATACCTGTGGAAATTTCAGGTCAGGATCAACTACGTTGATTGCGCCTCTTCCTGCAACTTTACCTAAATCCTCTGCAAGTGGTTGTGAATAGGGATCGGGATTAAATTTCAGTCCTGCAGGATTTGTAATAGGAGTAGCGCTGGAGGATGAACTACCAACGCTGTATGTTCCGTTAAGCTGACCATTGTTTGAAAACTGATTTGAAATCCAGACGAAAGGAACTCTTCCGGTGAATAGTCCCGATCCACCTCTGACTTGTGTAGTCTTATTTCCGAATACATCCCAGTTAAATCCCATGCGGGGACCCCACATTATTCGAGTCTTTGGAAGAACACCCGTGGCAATTCCCTGGTCCGCATAGGCTGTATTAAATGCATCATTTGCTGTCGGTTTGTCGGGAAATACCGGAATATCTATGCGAAGTCCGGCAGTTACCTGCATATTTTTCGTTACCTGGTACTCATCCTGGGCATAGAAACCGTATTGCGCGGCATTAAAACTGGCAGCTCCTTTACTTTGTGAAGGATTATCTGTTGTATCAAAGGAATAACCAACCGCATAATATGTCGGAGCAACTTCACCTGCAGTTCCCACAGTTTGAAAATTAGCAAGTGAATTATAAGCATAATCCCCGAAAATATTCTGAACAAAAAGGTTATAAAATGAATAGAATTCATTATGCGTTCCAATTGTTATTGAATGTTTGCCACTGAATATACTGAATTCGTCATCTAATGAAAAAATCTTCTGTTTAAGCAGGTTTGCAACGGATGAGTATTCACTTCCAAGCGTTATCGTTCTTCCACCGGTCAGGTTCACCAGGACAGTCGGAAAATCAGCTCCGGCCGGATTACGATCATCAAGAACACTTGTGTACCCCAGCATGAACCTGTTTGAAGCGCTTTTTCCAATAATGCTGCTCAGCTCTAATCCGGTTGAGTTAGTGGTACTCGGGAAAATGTAACCGTTGTTATAAAATTGCAGTGCATTTGCATTGCGGCTTATAGTGAAATTCTCACCATAAGTATAACTATGTCTCAGAATGAGCTTGTTTCTGTCATTTATGTTCCAGTTGATTTTTGCAAGAAGCTTATTGCTATTAGTTGTACTATTGATATTCAGATAACTTCCCGGATCATAATTTGGAGCAACTCTGCTCAAAACATCAAGGACAGCATTAACATCATCGAGAGTTATATTTGAGGTAGCTGTTCCCGGTACATTTGACAGAGGATAGGATTTTCTTGTGATTTCACCGCTGACGAAGAAAAACAATTTATTCTTAATAATAGGGCCGCCTATTGTTAAGCCACCCTGATAATCAGAATAGTTCGCTACAGGAGATTTCGTCAAGGTCTTTGGTTCATATTTTCCGACAAGGTTTTCATTGTTCCCATAATAATACGCTGAGCCGGCAAACTGATTTGTACCGCTTTTTGTTATTGCATTTATTCCACCGCCGGTAAATCCTCCCTGGCGAACATCATAGGGAGCAATGTTTATCTGGAACTCTTCAATAGCATCAAGGCTTATCGGTTCTATGCCTGCCTGTCCTCCATTTGTACCTGAAGAAGTCAGACCAAAAACATCATTGTTTACCAATCCATCAATAGCGAATTGATTGTATCTGTTATTTGCTCCTGCAAAAGAGGTCCCCGATCCGGAAGTATTTGCCAGAGGACTAATCTTTGTAAAATCTTTCAAGCCTCTTGAAATTGTAGGCACAGAATTAACTGTCTCATTTGATACGTTAATTGCCGCCCCTGTTCTTCCCGAGTTAATAATGCTGTTTTTCCCGGCTGAAACAATTACTTCACTGAGGCTTGTTACCGAAGGAGAGAGACTGACTGACATGTCGGCAACGTTTCCAAGGCTGAGATTTATATCGTTATAAACTTCCTGTTTATAACCGATAAAAGAGATAGTGACCTGGTATGGACCACCAACTCTCATATTGGAAATTGTAAAACGACCATCTTTATTTGTCAGAACACCATACTGGGTTCCCGAAGGGACATGAACTGCAACGACGGTAGCTCCGGCAAGAGCTTCCTTTTTCTCATCGACAATTACTCCTCTAAGACCGGATGTTGTAACCTGACCATAGGCATTAGCAAATATGACTATGATCAAAAGAATGGTAAAACCAAGGTTTAGTAAAACTTTTTTCATAAGCATGAAATTAGGATTTAGGATTAATAAATATTCAACAAGGTTATCGTAAATAATTGACTTACAGGTTACATCAGAATTACAATTATGTTAATTCCGGTGCATCAATTTACGGCTCTTTAAATGAACCTAAACAAATTAGAAAAGGTTTGTTTTTAACAACTTATGAGTAGGCCGTGTTAATATCTTTGCGTAATAATTCTTTGATAATAATATCTCTTGCCCCGGCATTCTCTTTTACATATTTTGACGCCATTTCAGCTGAAAAAGTATAAATTTTCTCGTCCGACAGCCATAAATCCATTATTCTTTTAAAATCCTCATAAGTTAGAAATGTATCAGCTCCTTTCAGACTCAGAAGATCAACAGCCTCCCTGAAATTTTCATACCTGGGTCCGAAAACTACCGGAATCCCCCAGCAGGCAGGTTCAAGAATATTGTGAATACCTTTCCCGAATCCCCCTCCAATTGCTGCAATATATGCATACCTGTAAGCCGAAGAAAGCATTCCTATATTATCAATAATAAGAACACGGGCATCGGCTGATGCATCGCCATATTCAGAAAATCTTACGGATTTTACTTTTAAGAGCTTTTCGAGTCTTTCAATATTCGGCTTATCAATTTCATGAGGTGCAAATACCCATTTCATCCTCGAAGGGAAACGATTGATATACTCTGAAATAATCTCTTCATCCTGCCGCCAGCTGCTTCCTGCAAGGAACATTTTTTCGTTTCCTCTGAAACTCTTGAGCCGGGGAATCTCTGCTGCTGTGGCCGCTATCTGTAAAACCCTGTCAAACCTGGTATCTCCCGCAAGAGTGACATTCGTAATACCGTTATCTGTTAGAAGGTTGATTGACCGCTGATCCTGCACAAATATTCTTTCAAATTTTCTCAGCATATCTTTGAAAAACGATCCGTACCATTTGAAAAAATGTTGTCCGGGACGAAATATACCTGATATAAGATATAGAGGAATATTGTTTCTGTAAAGTACTGATATATAATTATGCCAGAATTCATACTTGACGAATATCACAAATTCAGGATTAACAAGATCTATGAATTTGCATGCATTGGCCGGAGTGTCGGACGGAAGATAACTGATAAAATCGGCTTTGTTATAATTCTTCCTGATTTCATATCCGGAAGGGGAAAAAAAGGTAAGTACAATTTTAAATTCCGGAGCTTCTTTTTTAATCGATTCGATTACAGGTCTTCCTTGCTCAAACTCGCCAAGTGATGCACAGTGCATCCAGATCACCCTGTCTCCCGGTTTTATACTGTTTGCTACTTTTCGTGCCCACTTTTTCCTTCCTCTTACCCATAATGAGGCCCTTGAATTAAAAGGTGAAATGATATGAGCAGCTGCAGAAAAGATCAGTATCCCAAGGTTGTACAAAAACTTCATATTTTCCGGATTCAAACGACCAAAGGTAATAAAAAGGCATAACGGCGCAAAGGGAATGACTGAAGTGACTAAGGAACTTAGGGACATGGCGACTTAGAAAAAATATGATAGGACTGGGAGACGAGGAGAACGGGAGAATGGGATAGTGTTGAGTTATTCAGATTATCCCTTTGTCACTTAATCACTAAGTCTCTTAGTCAGTCCAGTTATGTCATTAATTAAAATAGTCCTATTTTTGAAAGAAATTATCGTTTCTTATGGTAAGATTAATTGCCCTGATCATCTCGATTATTTTGCAGATCATTGCTGCTTCTGTTGCTTTGGGATTCATGAAGCTTACCAAATACAGGCTTTCATGGATATTGCTTTCCCTGTCATTCGTTTTCATGACTGTGCGATCGATTATACAATTATTTGAATTTTTCAGGGGAACGCCTTCTTATAGCTGGCGAATGATAGATGAATGGACCGGAGTTCTTGTCTCAGTCATGATCATAGGAGGAGTAATACTCATACGTGAAATATTTTATTCACTCAAACGTGCAGAAACTGACAGGTTGCGTTCAGAAAAAAGAGTAATAAACGCAATAATAAATACTGAGGAAAATGAAAGGAAGAGGTTTGCGAAGGATCTTCATGATGGACTGGGACCAATTCTTTCAACAGTAAAAATGTCTCTCTCAGCTCTGAATGACAGAATTAAAGATCAATCTGGTTCGGTGATCCTGAATAATACGAATCACCTCATAAATGAAGCTATCAGCACAATAAAGGACATCTCCAATAATCTTAGTCCGCATGTACTTTCAAATTTTGGTCTGGCAAGCGCTATCAGCGCTTTTACTACTAAAATTAATCAGACCCGAGCTGTAGAAATTGATTTTAAGTCAAATATGGAAGGCGAACGGCTCGATAACGACAAGGAAGTTGTGGTTTATCGTGCTGTTTGCGAGCTCATTAACAATTCGGTGCTACATTCTGGAGCCTCCAGGATTGAGATAGAATTAAACAAACACGAAAAATTTGTTACCTTGCAGTTTTATGATAACGGACGTGGATTTGATACCTCTTCATTAAGCAAGGAAGATACTAAAGGCATGGGTTTGTCAAACATCGAAACACGCGTAAGGACCGTCGAAGGAGTGTTTATCCTTGAAAGCACCCCCGGGAAGGGAACAAGTGCTCTTATCAAATTGATTGAATGATTCTTATTAACCCCGAATAGGCTAAAATGGAAAAAATACGGATAGTAATTGCAGATGATCATCAACTCTTCCGCAATGGACTAAAAATACTTCTGAATGCCTTCCCCGAATTTGAAGTGATAGCCGAAGCTTCTAACGGTGAGGAATTTCTGAGAATAATCAAGAATACACAGGCAGATGTAGCCCTTATGGATATTAATATGCCTGAAATGGACGGGATAGAAGCTACAAGAAAGGGGCTGAAAATTTGTCCGGAAATTGATATTATCGCTCTTTCAATGTACGGTGAGGAAGAGTATTATTATAAGATGGTTGACGCAGGCGCCAAAGGATTCCTGCTAAAAGATTCTGACATCTCGGAAGTCAAGGAAGCAATTCTGACTGTGAGAAAGGGAGGCAGTTATTTTTCACAGGAGTTGCTCTATCATGTCATTCAGAAAATTAAGTACCGGGAACAGGAAAGCAAATCGGCTAATCTATCCAAAAGAGAAAAGGAAATTTTATTTAAAATCTGTGAAGGGCTCTCTAACCAGGAAATAGCCGAGACTCTTTTTATCAGCAAAAGAACCGTAGATAAGCATAGGGCAAACCTTCTCGGGAAGACCAACTCCAAGAATACTGCGAGCCTTATATTATTTGCTATAAGGAATAAGCTTATTGAGATATAAGAAGGAATATGGCCGAATCGCATAACCTGGGTCAAAAAGGAGAAGATCTTGCAGCTGATCACCTTGAAAAAGCAGGGTTCAAAATTCTCGTCCGTAACTGGAAATGGGGTAAACATGAAATCGATATTATTGCGGAAAATAAGGATTTTATTGTATTTGTTGAGGTAAAAACACGGAATGACGACTACCAGATGCATCCTGTCACTGCAGTAACAAGGGCAAAACAAAAATCAATAATATGGGCAGCCAACGGCTATGTGCAAAAATTTTACATAGATAAGGAGGGCAGATTTGATATAATAACCGTTATCAAATCTGTTGATTCATACAAGATTGACCATATAGAGGGTGCATTTTATCCTACTTTAAGATAAACTACCTCTCCCCAGCCCCTCCCCCAAGAGGGAGGGGTTAATGCGCTGAATAATAACTAATTCCCTCTTCTCTTCAGGGAGAAGGGGGTTAAGGAGGATGAGGCAATTGAAAACGGGATTGGATTAGATCTCATCAGTATCAAACAGACAATATTTATAATTTATGGATATAGTAACATTACGAGAATACTGCATCTCAAAAAAAGGAGCCTCCGAGAGTTTTCCATTCGGTGACGATACACTTGTATTTAAAGTAAACGGAAAAATATTCGCGCTGGTCAACCTCGAAGGCAACCTTAGCATAAACTTAAAATGCGATCCTGCCTTCGCGATCGAACTCAGGGAAAGATTCTCCTCGGTCACTCCCGGGTACCACATGAATAAAATACTATGATTTTTGTTTATACCAATCCGGAATTTTTATATATTTACAATGTCGTTAACTTTTATCTGAATCTTTAAAATAGAACCCAAATATTGTGGCTATAAAAAACATTACACATCCATTAATGGAAATTGAACTACTTCATTTTTTGATTCTATATTGAGGAATCTACAACTAATTTCTTAATGTCCTTCTTGATATTTTCCTTTGACTTACAAATAATATTAGATATTAATAAAACTAATTTATGAGTAAGATATCTTATTTAGAATGTTCCTATATAAAAAAATTTACCAGAAAATTGATAATTATCAACAAAATTGTAGAAACCACTTAAGACTTAGTGTTACTTCTTCTCAATAACCAGATTATATGAATGATCAATCCATTTAATTATCTCTTTGTCTGGAACTGAACCATCTATATAAATTGAATTCCAGTGCTTTTTATTCATATGATAAGCACCAGTTACGGATGAGTATCTTTCCCTTAATTCAAGAGCTAAAGCTGGATCACACTTAAGGTTAATGGACAAATCACCATCCAGATTTACCATAGCGAATATTTTATTATTTACTTTAAATACAAGAGTATCATCACCAAATGGAAAACACTCAATTGCATTTCTTTTTGAAATACAAAATTCTCTAATTGTTTCTATATTCATTTTTGTCCTAGAATATTAATCCCGTCAGGAATCTTAGGTGTAGTGTTAAAATATTTATCAAGTAGTTTGATATGTCTTTTGGTCATTCCATATTTATTAAAATAATCTCTGTCTAAACTGGTAATATCCCTATACTTACTTTTTAATGGTAAACACTCATCTTTCTTTATAACATCAATAAAATACCCATCACTTAGTATTTGAATAGACCTTTCTTTGTCCCATTTGTTTAAAGCTCGTGTTAACTCATTTCTTTTTGACATATTTTCTAATGCAAGCAATTGCTTACGATGACGTATTTTTTTTCTATCCAACTTTTTATTTTGTGCACAATCCTCACAACCACCTGATGTATATAAAAAAACGCTACAACCTGTTGCTAATCTATTTAAATTGCAATCTATTTCCCGGATTACTTGCATACTTCTAATTGACATACTTGAATGTTTTAATTTTGTAATTTACAAAGTTTTCTTCAAATATTAAATAATTTTATACTGTCCGGGTTGGGAGTCTTATGCTCCATCGTTTTTACCTTTATAAAGTGGATTTATATGATAATTACTTACAAATGGCGAAATGGTGGATAAACTTTCAAACGACTTTAAAAGAGATCATATTAAGATTTAATGGATTAAAATAAAAGGATTCAGAAATATTGTTGCTTATGATTATTTTGGTATTGATGCTGAGGAAGTTTGGCAGATAGTAAAAAATAAGATCCCGGATCTCAAATACGAGATACAAAAACTCCTAGAGAAGTTTTAAAGTTCAAATGTAGAGTTATTAAAAAGGGTGCTAAGTAGGTCTGCATCTTATTTTTACATAATAATAGAATGAAAATATCAAATTAACGTGTGACCAAAAATTTGCATATTGGTAAAATGGTGTACTAATGTTATTTATGTAGTATAGTTAAATACCATATGAATTGAATAATATGTTTTTTGTTTATACTATTAAGTTATTTAATTATATTTGCATATCTTAATATAATCAAAATGAAAACAAAATGCGTTACCTATTCTCGTGTATCAACAGATCTGCAATCAACTAAAAGTCAATTATCTGATTTAAAAAGATATGCAATTAATAATGACTTTATCGTTGTTAAAGATTTTGAAGAATCTGTTTCTGGATTTATAACCGAACGAGATGCTTTAGAAGCCTTAAAGGTTTTTATTAAAGTTCATAACATAAAAAATATTTTATGTTATGAACTATCAAGACTTGGCAGATCTACACTTCAAACATTAGAAGAAATAGATTATTTCTCAAAAGAAGGTGTTAATATTTATTTAAAAAAAGAAAACCTTAACACTTTATCAAATCTTGCTCAAGATAAATTGTTATTAAATCTTTTAAGTTCTATATCTGAACTTGAGGTCAGTACCCTAAAAAGTAGAATTGCAAGAGGTCATCGAGAAAGTGCATCACAAGGAAAACGAACAGGATTAATGACACTTCCTTATGGATATAAAGCAGATGACAAAAGCTTTTTAATTATTGATGAAGAAGAAGCTAAAGTAATAAGAGAAATTTATAGCCTTGCTTTGCAAGGAAAGGGTTATAGAAGAATTGCAAGTGAGTTGAATTCTAAAGGTATTCTTACAAGATGGACAAAACTTGGTAGAATTAATAAAAACATTCACGGTGTAATCATTCCTATAAAATGGAAGCCAAACTCAATTGGAGTGATTTTAAATAACACACTTTATAAAGGCAAACGAAAATATAAAGATGAATTTTTTGATGTCCCTCCTATTATAGATGAATTAGAATGGAATAAAGTTCATGAGGTTATTTCTAAGAAACCAGGAGTCAATAATAAACCTACAAAATATAACTACTTGTTAAAAGGTAAAGTTGTTTGTGGTGTATGTGGAAGACATTATGGATCACGGACTGAAACAAGATATGGTAAGGAAGATTCTTTTTATTACTGTAATGGGGCAAGGGATATAGAAATAAGATGTAAAAATGGACAATATTCTGCTAATACATTAGAGAAATCAATTTATTATCTTTTATTTTTTCATAAGGATCTGTTAATGAAACTTAAGGAAGAAGAATATCTTAGTTTTAATTTAGAAGAAAAGATGAAGCAGATTAAATATTATGCCAATGAAATAATTAATAACAATGCACAACAAGAACGTTTAGTTGAATTACGTTTAAAAGGACATATTGATGAAAAACGATATAATAAGGAACATGCTTTAATTTTAGGACAAAATGAAGGTTATAAAATCAAAATCAAAAATATTAAAAATGAAATAGAGGACTATAATAATTCAAAATCAAATATTCTTAAATTTCGAGGGGATTATTGGTTAACCCAAAATCACCAACCTTTCATTGACAAATATTTAAATAAAGTTATTATCTATAAAATAATAAACATTAAAATACCCAAAAATCAAATAAGTAAACAAGTTAAAGCTATATATGATGATCCAAATTATGAAGCGTTTCCAAGATTTGAAAAATTAATTAATTCTAAAAAGCATATGTATTTTGCTGAAATATTTGCTTTTAATAATACTAAGCCTTTGAAGGCAGTTATTGTTAATGGTAAGTTTGATTTATTTACTGTATTTGTTACACCCACATTACAAATAAATGACAGGACATTATCAATTGAAAAAGAGAAAGTGTGACTTTTTTTGAATTCTGCGTTTGATAATCCTAAGGCTTTAAAAACTATTATTCTAAATGACACAAAGAAACGAGAATTATATTCAGTTTTTATTACTCCTACTTTATCCTTAAAATCAGGAGTTTTGACTTTGAGTTGATTGATCTGCAAATGTATAATTTAGAATAAGTGATTTGATGAATATTTGTATCCTTATGATTTAGATATGCATTCACTTACTTAAAATATTGAATATCTGAGTTTGATTGGAAAAGCCAACGTCACTGACTATTCTTCGCTAGAATTAATTGACCATCAATGGCCGGATTTAAAACTTTGATTTATAGAGAAATAAAACTATAACAATCAGACCGGCTAAATATGGTCAACACTACCAGCTTTTGTAATATATGTTTAAATCATTTTTAAAACGCCAATAGTAATAACTGTATTAATATTGTTTATTAATTATTTGTGAACCAATAATAAGACATGAAATTTCTGCCATATTAGAAATTACCAACTACTTACTTAGAGATAAGAACTATTTTGTTCAACTGAATTATTTTTTCTAAATTTGATATTCAACGGCACCTACTTCCACATGCAGCGAACAGCACGAAGGCAGCGAGACTTTCAATCAGTAGGTGCCGTTCTTATAATTTGCTATAAGTAAAGTATTTACAAGGTTGATAAATGTTAACTACATGTTGATAACACGTTTTGTGATACATTTGTACAAATGTTATCTTTGAAAGTATAAACGTATTATCATTTATACAGATGTGGTATTAATAAGACAAATGTGTAATTGATAATACAAAAAAAGAGGGGATTAAAAAAACCCCCTCTACTTAAAGAGAGTGATGAGCAGGGAACGTAATTAGTTAGGCAAATGAGACCTCCTGATTTTTCCAATTGAGCAGGGTAAATGAATCCAACTCAATCTGCCGAATAGACTTGCGAGCACTTTTTCACCACTAGAACGGGATGTAGCAGCACCCCGTTTTTATTTTAAAGAACTCAACAATTTTATCATAAACTGCTGTGCATAAAAATACTGCCACGCTAACCTTTATGCAAGCGTAAATTTTTATGTTTGTTAACATTTGATAACATAGTTATTAACTATTATATATGTGCTTAAGAATAAATTAGTTAGTATGTTTTTACTCCAAAAAGAAACAATCATTCTCTATAAAAGTTAATAGCTAATATCAAGAAATAAAGCATACCCGACGATAACCATCGTAGGGCTAGGGCAGAGTAAGTTAATGACTAAGTGACTGGAATTGTTTTAATACCAACTTTTATAAATATGGATTTCAGCATAAAGTGCTTCGATTTATTATCTACTTAATCCATTCATTATATGATGTTTGAAATAGTTCTTTTAAAAGATCATGATTATTAGCTACATCTGACTTGGCAATACGGAACTTAATTCTTCCTGATCCTTTGCCAACAGATACAATTTCAAATTCATGATCTTCAAGCTTTTTAATCCAAGTCTCGATATCTTCCACTTTTATCTCGACCCTTACAAATTTCTGTTTTGCAACAAAGACTAAAAAGTTGAATGGTCTATTTTTCTTGAATAAGCCCATATAGCTTTGATTATAACTTATATGTAGATCAGAGTCAATCTCCTTTAAAATATCATTACACTCATCTACAATTACAAGGCTCTCTTTGCTTGCTTTGTTTTCCCAAAATGTTCTGTCCTTTTTAACAGATATTTCATCTTCATCCTCCCCAACACTTACTTCATCAAGAACCTTTACAAAGTTGAGAATCAGTTTATCTTCTACAGCTAGCGCATTTAGCTGGATCGCAATCATAGGAATTGAACTATTAAAGAGACCAATCACATTTAAGAACCTAGTTGTAATATCTTCTGCGATGACAACGGCACAATGTTCATAATTCGGAAGCCTTTTCCTTTCATTGTCCCAATATTCAATCGCTCTTATAATATGACTCTCATCAATTTTTCCAAGCATAATTTCAACTTCATATCTTTTCTCCTTTTCACGATCGTAAAGTAATAAATCTAGTCTTCCTGCTTTCGGTTGAATTCTTTCAGCTTCCTTAAGCTCAAGATCTCCTAGTCCAATTATTGATGGATCACCTTCAATAACTTTTCTAAGCCATTGTTCATCAAAATGAGGATGTTCCTTCAATGAAATCTTTTGAGAAATTGTAAGAATTAGTCTCTCGTTCATCTTTTTAAGTATTAAATGAATGATTATTTGTAAATATCCGAAATTCTTTTGAAATCTGAGCTAAACAGTCTAATCTCCATTTCTATTGAAGAAATAGCCAAAAATGTATGGAATGCGCCGCAACTTTTCAATAAGGAAATACTGCTTTTCAGAGAACAGTAAATCACGAATAAGAAATAAAGGATTGTTTAAATTGATTGTATTGCGATCAAGAAAGTAGTCCTTGATGAAGGTTGAATATCAGATTGGGATTAATAACATACAGCTTAATGAAATGGAATCTAGTAAATTAGCATACATTATTTAACAACAATAAATAGATTCCGGCCAAAATTGTCAAGGCTGCTCTTTTACTTGTCCTCTTTTTCAGCCTCCCTTGAGATTATATCAATTCTAATGTTTATTTTTTTAACCTGATCAAGAATCAAATTCTTTTTTTTATCATTCATTTTAGTGGAAAAATTCAGTTTTAATGTTGAGCCTACATGACCATCGGTTAAGAAATCTCGAAGTATCTTAGTCGATTGACAAGTTAGTTCTGCAACCACATTATCAATAGAGTTTTCTTTATCATTTCTAGCATAAAGACTCATTTCATCAACCTTATCTATTTTATATTTACAATGATCTCTAAGTTTAAATATAAGTTCAACTTCAATCTTTTCTGGAGTAAAAATAAATTCACAAACTTTACTTTCAATATCTAAATAAGACGAAGCTTCTAAATCAGCTCCATATGAGGCATAAATTTCATCACCTTGGAGAGGTATCATTCCAGGATGAAAAGCAATTGGTTCTTTCGACAAAGAACTTTGAATGGAAGCTTTTGGATCTTTCGATGAGGAATGTTGACAAGCGTTTAACAAAACAATTAATGCAATGCTAGAAAAGATATGCAATAGTTTTTTCATCTTGTTGGAATTAGATTAGTTAAGAAATAAAAGTTATAGATTTAAAGTATAATTTTGAAAAAAATTATATGTTCCTTGAATATTCATTTTTCAACCAAACCTAAACAAAGTTATATTTTTTTATTAAATTATTCTTCTTAATAATTCATTTGAATCGTCATTAATCATCTCTCATTATTTTATTAGCCAGATGACCATTCTCTTCAGGTAGAATATTTGCATATAATGCTGTCATAGAAATATCTGAATGGCCAAGTTGTTGCATTACATATCGTAAATTCCCAGTATCATATAATAAGTAAGTTGCATATGTGTGTCTTGCTTTATGAATCGAGTATCGGTCAGGCAATCCCGATTCCTCAATAGACTGTTTAAAAGACTTCATAAAGGTTATTGGAGGAGAATGTTTACCCCCCCTGCCGGAAAAAAGTGGCGATTCGATATCAAAAGATTGTTTCAGAGTCTTTGCTTTGTAATTAATAAATTCCTTAAGGTGCTTAGATAACTTCTGATCAATGTAAACGGTTCGTTTCTTATTCCCTTTACCATGTCTTACGATGAGATAAGGATCTGGTTCTTGAAAAGAAATATCACCAATCTTTAAAGCTGCCATTTCAGCAACCCTTAGGCCACTATAAAGAGCTAAATCAACTAACATATATCGTACAGGCCATGTTTGTCGTCCTTTTATTAAGTCCAAATCGGAATGCTCCCGACAGGTTTTCATTAGTTGTTGACGTTCTTTTCTACTCAGGAAGTCTTCAGGAGTCAAAATATAGTTTTTCATCTCAGTTATTTTATAGGATATATTAGTAATATTATATAAAATACTTGACAGAGTTCTATAAGAATAGGATTATTTTATATAGAATACTTATTTTATATAAAATAATATTGAGGGGACAAGGGGAAGTTCGGAATATCCTTACAAACGGCAATGCTTCAAACAACAGAATCTGGCTTTTACATTGTTATTTATATTGCTTATAAAGAGCATGTTACAAGGGTGGGGCTACCCCCATAGGCGAGTTGAAAATGGGAGACTGGTCCGGTTCGCTCTTTATCACCAGGAAAATTTTAAACCAAATCAAAACATTGCCCATGATAACCTGGGAAATAGGCTTAAAAAACGGATATATTTATTATGAGTATCTTTGTGGTATTAAACATAATACATAATAAAAAATGGCACAATCACAATTAGAAAGAGATTACATTGAGAATCTTAAAAAATTAGTTACTAAAATTCAAGAAGGATTTTCTGATGATGAAACTTTGAATCAATTAAAAGATGCTAAAAATTGGAATTGTTACGGTTATAGTGATAGATTATTACTTGACGAGTTAATTAAAAATGCTGAAGAATATTTGGATCTTGAGGGGAAAGCTAAAATCCCGTTTAATTATACAAAGGATGAACTAGATAGGCGAAGCTTTTTAGTTAATTGGTTTAATCATATCCATTTCGATTTAAAGCAATATGATACGACACTATATCAAATCTACTATTGTATTAAGATTTCTTCCGACCAATTTAAGTTGAAAAGGATTGAATTATCAAATTAAACATCTATACCCCAACCGAGGGTGGATATTTCAGTGATATTGACCCCCAAAACGGCCATGCTGACCCCCTTGTAGGTTTTATCTCAAAGAACTGATGGTAACTGACAATATTACCGCTTTTTTCTCATACTCTCACCCTTTAGTTCGAT
>Ga0224523_1000444_pt1 | contig 22107 bp, 18 predicted proteins | sample CFST50metaG_FD_182732 | JGI IMG/M metagenome (GOLD analysis project Ga0224523, IMG submission 182732) | Peat soil microbial communities from Stordalen Mire, Sweden - C.F.S.T50 | ecosystem: Environmental > Terrestrial > Soil > Wetlands > Peat | place: Sweden: Norrbotten County, Stordalen Mire...
GTTGGTATCCCGATACCAAACTTCGCTTATGGAATCATCATAGAGGTCTGTGGGAAGGAGAAATTCATGAAGAAGTAAAAATGAAAAGCGGCACAAAGACCGGCTTCATTAAAGGTAATCTTTTGCATTATTCCTATTACAACCGTGAACAGCATATCAACCAAGTGAACAATTATACAGATATTTCCGCAAACGAGCTATTTAAAATGGGCAAAAATGCAAGTATCTTTAAATTATTATTCAGTCCCGTTTTTAAATTTATCAGGGGCTATCTTTTGAAACTTGGATTTCTAGATGGACACACGGGGTTCGTGATATGCCGCATTTCCGCGCATGCCGCATTTTTAAAATATGCAAAACTCAGGCAGCTTCATAAAAAAAGTCATTCCTGATAATTTCCTAAATTTGAAAATTATTTTATAATTCGAGATTTTAAAAATGTCATATAATAAAATCATTATAAGTCGTACTGATGGAATAGGAGATGTTGTTCTTGCCTTGCCAATGGCGGGCGTTTTGAAAGAACTTTTTCCAAATTGCAAAATTATTTTTCTTGGAAGAACATATACCAAACCAATCATTGATTGTTGCGAAAATATTGACCAGTTTATTGCATGGGATGAGATCATAAAACTTGATGAACAAAAAGCAATCAATGAATTTAAAAAACTTGAAGCTGATGTTATTCTTCATGTTTTCCCGAGGAAATCAATAGCTGAATTGGCAAAGAAAGCAAGGATACCATTGCGAATTGGAACTTCGAGCAGGCATTATCATTGGAACACATGCAACAGGCTTATCAGGCTTTCCAGGAGAAGATCCATTTTTCATGAGGCACAATTAAACCTAAAAATACTTGTATCGCTGGGAGCAAAAAAGAAATTCGGACTTGATGAAATCCCGCGATATTATGGTTTCTCGAAAGTAAAACCATTAAATGAAAAATTTAAAAACCTGATCGATAAAAATAAATTTAATCTTCTTATTCACCCTTGTTCTAAAGGAAGTGCAAGAGAATGGGGTATCAGGAATTATAAAAGATTTATTGAAATATTGCCAAAAGATAAATTTAAAATTTTTGTAAGCGGAACAGATGAAGAAAGCATAATGACACGCACTGAGTTGGTTGACAATTTCCCCGAGATAGTTGATCTTACAGGCAAACAAACACTTGATGAGATGATCAGTTTTATAGCTCAAATTGATGGAGTTCTTGCAGCGAGTACAGGTCCACTGCATATTGCCGCGGCTCTTGGCAAACATGCAATAGGGTTGTATGCCCCAATGCGGCCTATTCATCCGGGTAGATGGGCTCCGCTTGGCAAAAAAGCTACTTTTTTAGTGAAAGAAAAATATTGCAGCAAATGCAGAAATAGCAACAGGTGCGAATGCATTGAAAGCATCACAGCGGAAGAAGTAAAAGAACAGTTTCTGAAAATCATTTAGTCAATTTGGAGAACCCAATGGATAAAAAAAAGATTGTTATTGCTGTAACTGGCGCCAGCGGTGCTATTTATGCCGATCTGCTTTTCGGAAAACTGGATCAACTTCATGGACAAATAGAAGATTGTGGTGTGGTCATTTCTGACAATGCATTGTCTGTGTGGAATTATGAAATGAATAATAAATCATTTGATAATATTCCGTTTAATATCTATAAGAATAATGATTTTTTCGCACCATTTGCTTCCGGCTCTGCCGCCTATGATACAATGATCATTTGTCCATGCACTATGGGAACTTTAGGAAGAATTGCTTCGGGGGTTTCCAATGATCTTATTACAAGAGCAGCAGATGTGATGCTGAAAGAAAGAAAGAAATTGATTTTGCTAACAAGAGAAATGCCGTTAAGCCTCATCCATATTAATAATATGAAAATAATTACCGAAGCAGGTGGAATCATTTGTCCGGCTTCTCCTTCATTTTACAGCCATCCGGCAACAACCGAAGAATTATTAAACACTGTAATTGATAAACTATTAAAACTTGCAGGTTTTGAAATCAATGGATTTCAGTGGGGAAAAGTTTAATTGGAAAATTATTTGCAAAATTTTCATTAATCAATTCCGCCAAAGAATAAAATAAAAAGGAAATTGTTGAAAATTCGTTTATCAATTCCGTCATGAATTAACATCAAGTGATTAATTTTGTTTTTCTTTTTTTCCAATAAACAAACAACCGAAAATGAAGGCTCCATATACAGACAGAAAATATGTGATCAACGCTATTATCTTGTCTATTGGGGTAATCTGCGTATTCAGGCTTTTTTATCTTCAGGTCATAGATAACAGCTATAAAATATCTGCCAATAAAAATGTATTGCGATATATTACCGAATTTCCAGCCAGAGGGCTTGTTTACGACAGGAACGGGAAACTTCTTGTTTACAATGAAGCAACGTATGATCTGATGGTCATGCCACGTGAAGTAAAAAATGTTGATACTGCTGAACTATGCAAATTAATTAATATTAGCAAAGAAACTTTCAAATTGCGAATGGAAAGAGCAAAAAATTATTCTTCGTATGTTCCTTCAATTTTTGAACGTGAAATATCAAAAGAAACCTATGGTTTTTTGCAGGAGAAACTTTACAAATTCACAGGATTTTATGTGCAAGCCAGAACGCTTAGAAAATATCCTCTTTCAATTGCTGCTCATTTACTTGGATATATTGGTGAGGTAAGTCCCGAAATCATTATTAAAGATAATTATTACAAACCGGGTGATTATATTGGAGTAAGTGGATTAGAACGAAGTTATGAAAAAGCATTAAGAGGCGAAAAAGGGTTGAAGGTCATGATGTATGACGCATTCAATAAAGAAAAAGGAAGCTTCAGGAATGGTATGTACGACAGTGTTTCTGTTGCAGGGGAAGATCTCTATACTACGATAGATGCAGATATCCAGGCTTACGGTGAAAAATTGATGGCAAACAAAAGAGGAAGTATTGTTGCCATTGAGCCGTCAACAGGCGAAATTCTCGCAATGGTCTCAAGCCCCACCTACGATCCAAATTTACTTTCAGGTCATGACTGGTCAAAAAATTATTATCTCTTAGCATCGGATAACAAGCAAAAACCTTTGTTCAACAGGGCTTTGATGGCACAATATCCTCCCGGTTCAACTTTCAAACTTGTGAATGCTTTGATAGGTCAGCAGCTTGGAGTTTTGAGAGAAAATACCCGCTACCCTTGCAGTCTCGGGTTTCACATGGGAAACATAAATGTAAAATGTCATAGTCACCCTTCGCCATTGGACCTGGAGCATGCCATAGAAATTTCATGTAATTCCTATTTCTGTTACAACTTCAAGGCAATTATTGAAAGATCGGGATTTGGTGATACAAGAGATGCTTTTAATAAATGGCGTAGCCTTGTTATGAGTTTTGGTTTTGGGAAAAGATTCGATGATGATCTGTGCAATGAACTTTCGGGAAATATTCCCACTCCCGAACATTATGACATAATACATGGAAAAAACAAATGGCGCGCTTTATCGATCATCTCTCTGGGTATCGGGCAGGGTGAAATTCTTGAAACGCCTTTGCAACTGGCTAATCTTGCTGCAATATTAGCTAATCATGGATATTATTATATTCCGCATATCGTAAAAGGATTAGGAAAAAGCAAGATCATCGATAAAAAATTTGCTGATAAAAAAAGTGTTGCCATTGATGAAAAATATTTCGACATAGTGCTACAAGGGATGCATCAATCGGTTGAAGCAGGAACGGGAACAGGTGCAAAAATTGAAGGCGTTGAAATGGCAGGAAAGACAGGTACGGCACAAAACCCTCACGGGGAAGATCACTCTGTTTTTATTTTAATAGCGCCAATAAATAACCCGAAAATAGTTGTTTCGGTAGTTGTTGAAAATGGCGGATGGGGTGCTACATGGGCGGTTCCGATAGCCAGTTTGATCGTTGAAAAATATTTAAAAGGAAAAATAAAAAGAGAAGATCTGGAAAAACGCATGTTTGAAGGAAGTGTAAGATACTGATGAGAGAACAAAAGAATATATTTTATAATATCGACTGGAAAACAGTTGGTCTTTACTTTGCTCTTGTTGCAATTGGATGGATCAACATTTACGCTTCCGTTTATAATGACCAGCATAAATACATCTTTGATTTTTCGCAGAACTATGGAAAGCAAATGATCTGGATAATATGCGCCATTGTAATAAGTCTGATAATTTTGATGACAGATATTAAATTTTTTCCGACCTTTTCATATTTCATTTATGCTTTTGTCTTGGTATTATTGGTGGCTGTCCTATTCTTGGGAAATGCCACAGGCGGACACAGGTCGTGGTTCCTGATAGGCAATTTCAAACTCCAACCCTCGGAGTTTGCCAAGTTTGCCACTTGTCTTGCTATTGCAAAATACTTAAGTACACTCAGTATTAAAATTAAGGATGTTAAAACAAAATTGGTTTCATTCCTGATCATTGGGTTGCCTGCAATACTTATTATTTTCCAGGGCGACGTTGGTTCTTCTATCGTTTATGTTGCTTTTATTTTTGTTCTTTATCGCGAAGGACTTTCAGGAAACGTAATGCTTTTCGGTGTTCTTGCAATATTGCTTTTTATTCTTGCTTTATTGATCAACCAATTTATTATTATCGGAGTATTGGCAGGAATTACTTTGATCTTATTTTTCTATATACGTAAGCGGAAAAAAGAAATATTCATTCTTATTGGCTCCTTTGTTCTCATTGCAGGTTTTGTCTTTTCAGTAAATTTCGCCCATGACAAAATTCTCAAACCTCATCAGAAAGACAGGATAGATGTGCTGATCGGAAAAGAAGTCGACCTGAAAGGCATTGGTTATAATGTCAACCAGTCAAAGATCGCGATAGGTTCGGGCGGATTCTGGGGAAAAGGATTTTTGCAGGGAACTCAAACCAAATACAATTTTGTCCCTGCGCAAAGTACCGATTTTATTTTCTGTACTGTTGGTGAGGAATGGGGTTTCGTTGGTTCTACAGTAGTGGTTGTTTTGTATGTCCTGCTGTTCCTTAGAATCATTATGTTGTCCGAACGACAACGATCGACTTATGGCCGTATTTATGGATACAGTGTGGCTTCGATCTTATTTTTTCACTTTATGATAAATGTTGCAATGACAATAGGATTAGCTCCGGTTATTGGAATTCCATTACCGTTCATCAGTTATGGAGGTTCTTCATTATGGGCATTTACAATATTGATATTTGTATTTGTGAAACAGGATGCAAATAGGTTGCAATTACTTTAAAAAACAGATAAAATTTTAACACACTCATTGCAGATGACATTAATACCTTCCGACGAATCATTTATGAGAGAAGCTTTGAAAGAAGCGCAAAAAGCATTTCATTCCGACGAAGTTCCTATTGGCGCCGTGATTGTTTGCAAAAACAAGATCATTGCTAGGGCGCATAATTACACCGAACGGCTTAATGATGTTACTGCTCATGCAGAAATGCAGGCATTTACATCGGCAGCAAATCATCTAAACGGAAAATATTTAATGGAATGTACACTTTACGTAACGCTGGAACCCTGCGTGATGTGCGCCGGAGCATCATACTGGACACAGATAGGAAAAATAATCTATGGTGCTAAAGACGAGAAAAGAGGTTTTTCAAAATACGCTTCAAATTTATTACATCCATCAACTGAAATTACAGGAGGTGTTTTAAAAGATGAATGTAGCGAGATATTAAAAGATTTCTTTCACAAGAAAAGAAAAACGAAAACGTAAAATCAGTTTTATATTAATCGTCAACACCCGACTTTGTGCGCAGCGTATGTATCCCGACAATTTTATAAAAAAAACAAAAACTGAAAACGCTTGTAAATAGCAGGTAAAATCCTATTACGGCAATTACAATAAGACCAACGCCTCTTACTAGTCCTAAAATTATAAGTAAAGCAAAAATAACAGCTATTACAGCCCGGATGGCCCTGTCAACCGTTCCCATATTTTTAAGCATATTTTTCCTTTTTTAATTCCAACACAAATTTACATTAATTTTTCTTGGAATTCAAGAGGGTGGCAAGAAATAAAAAAAAGAATTATTTAAGTACCGTTATTGTAAGTTTATCAGCGTATTCTTTCTGCAATTCTTTTAAACGCTTATAGCGGCTTTGGTAAAGAATGACTTCTTCTTCGTTCGTTTCAACTTTTAATTTATCCAATACTTCAACCAACAATTTTGAAATGATTTTTAATTTTAGTTCATTTATTCTTGTCAGCGTCGACTTAATTAAATCCATATCTTCAGTAAAAACATTTATCCTGTGTTTTTCCCAGTTTGCAAGCTGGAAGCGACTAAATAAAAGTTCAATTACTGAAGCTGATAATTGAGCATCAGAATGATTTATAAAATGCTGCGCATCAGGAATGATTTCTTCATCAATTAATTTATTGTATTCTTTAAGTATCTCTTGGTAAGCCGGTGTCTGAAAAGAAATTTCATCTTTATTCAATTCCGAAACAATATAATTTGCCAAAACAATTTCTTCTTTATTTTTCTCTCCATCTTCATCAATAATATCAACGCTTACAGAAAGTTTCCCATAATTCAAAAGAAAAGCTGTCAATTCTTTTTCTATATATTCTGTGGTTTCTTCAATATCTACGACCTGCTGCTCGGAAGCAAATACGGTTGTTTCGGGGATTTCCTGTTCATCAGCAACTTCAGAAGATTTCTGCAATGATTTTTTCCGGCGTACTTTATTCAACTCATTGATCAGCGTTTGCTCGGGAATCTTCATTGCGGCGCTGCATTCACGCGTATATACCGAACGCGTGATGGCGTCGGGGATCAGCGAAATGGTGCTTACAATTTCTTTTATCAGGTTCGCTTTTTTTATCGGATCATTCGCTGTTTCGCTGATAAGCAAGTTCGTTTTAAATGAAATGAAATCGGAAGCATTATGCTGGATAAATTCGCGAACCTCCACGGGTCTGTGTTTGCGGGAATATGAATCAGGATCTTCTCCATCGGGGAACAACACAATTTTTACATTCATCCCTTCTTCAAGTATCATGTCAATCCCTCGGAATGAGGCTTTGATGCCGGCTGCATCGCCATCGTAAAGTATAGTGATGTTCGGAGTGTAACGGCGAATTAATTTGATCTGGTCAACTGTGAGTGATGTTCCCGAAGATGCAACCACGTTCTCAATTCCTGCCAAATGCATCGAAATAACATCGGTGTAACCCTCAACCAGGAAGCAATTATCGTGAGTAATGATCGAGCTTTTCGCAAAATAAATCCCATAAAGCACATTGCTTTTGTGGTAAATTTCCGATTCGGGCGAATTGACATATTTTGGAACGGTCTTATCTGACAATAGTGTCCTTCCTCCGAAACCAATCACCCTCCCTGAAAGATTATGAATAGGAAACATCACTCTTCCGCGAAAACGATCGTAATGCCTTTCTTCTTTCGTAATGGAAAGTCCTGTGGTAACAAGGTATTCCAGCTTGTAGCCATTTTCAAGAGCTGCTTTGGTGAAACTGTCCCATTCTTCGGGGCTGTAACCAAGCTGAAATTTTTCAATTATTTTTTCGTCAAAACCTCTTTCTTTGAAATAACTCAACCCTATCGCTTTGCCTTCATCGGTTTCCAATAATTTTTTTGAGAAAAACTGCTGGGCAAAAGCAGCAATATGCATAAGGCTTTCTTTTTCGCTGTCGGCCTGTAATTGCTCGGGAGTTTCCAACTCTTCAGTTATCTCGATAAAATATTTTTTTGCAAGATAACGCAGCGCTTCCGGATACGATAAATGTTCGTGCGCCATAAGGAAACCCACGACATTGCCTGATTTTCCGCAACCAAAACATTTGTAAATTCCTTTTGTAGCCGATACAGTGAATGATGGTGTTTTTTCGGTGTGAAAAGGGCAAAGTCCCAATAGATTCACACCTCTTTTTTTCAATGTAACAAAATCACCAACAACCTCCTCAATACGGGCGGTTTCAATGATATTCTGTATGGTTTCTTTGTTGATCAAAAAATATTCTTTTGCTTTCGCTAAATTAAATAAAAAAAACAAACTTTTTGGTTTGCTTTAAATATAGAAATGTTAAAGATTGGCTGATTTTATGCATTTTTTTCGCTCTGGTTTATTGTATGCATCAACATCAATGCAAGCAATTTAGTAGTTGTATTCCAATTGCGTATTGTCATATTTTTATATTCTGGAATTGTGATGATCTTCGTTAAGTGGCTCTGAGAAGCTTTGCTGATTAAACGTGAAAAGTAAAGCACTTGTTTTCCGGCAAAAGCGCTATCAACACCATCTTTTAGATAAATATTTTTCATTACTTCTGTTGGTACAATAGACTCTTTTAAAAAAATAACATCATACTTAAAGTTATCAGTATCTTTACCAAATCCGTATGGTGCTTTTTCAACTATATTTTTAAGTTGTTTTTGCGAAATGATCACTATGGTTGATTTGTAATTAAATTTTTCAGATAACGCTTTGATAATTATATTTGTTAGTTCCGTTTGGTCTTTTTCAACAGATTTAAACAAAACATTTCCACTTTGGATATATGTTGAAACATCAGTAAACGCAAGGCTTTCAAAAATACTTTTCAAATCAGCCATTTTAATAATATTATTTCCGCCAACATTGATGCCTCGTAATAATGCTAAATATTGATTACTTTTCATTGATTCTATTCTGAGAAAATTATAACCAAATTTACTTAATTATTAAAACATAAAACAAACAAGCAAATTTGCAAAGATTCACCAAACTTTGATTTTTTTCTTTTTTTCGTACCTTTGCACGCTTATTTAAAAGTAAATACGTAATTTTTTATGACACATTAATTAATAGTTATTAAGTTATTAGGTTTTTGTTTTTAAAGACGCTTAATAACCAGTATTATCAATGGATACATGACTTTTATAAAACAACCAGTAACTCAATAACAAAATAACTCAATAACCACAATGAAACAGAAATACGCGGAATACAAACAACTTGATCTGCCTAAAATAGGGAAAGATGTTCGTAAATTCTGGGAAGACAATAACGTATTTGAAAAAAGTATTGAAACCCGCGAAGGTAAACCACAATTTGTTTTTTACGAAGGACCTCCTTCAGCCAATGGTATGCCGGGCATTCATCATGTGATGGCACGCGCTATTAAAGATATTTTTTGCAGGTATAAAACATTAAAAGGTTTTCAGGTAAAACGTAAAGCCGGCTGGGATACTCACGGGCTTCCGATAGAAATTGCCGTCGAAAAAACGCTGGGCATAACAAAAGAAGACATTGGAAAAACTATTTCCGTTGCTGATTACAATAAAGCCTGTCGCAAGGAAGTAATGAAATACAAAGACAAGTGGGACGAGATCACCAAAGAAATGGGTTATTGGGTCGATCTTGAAAATCCTTACATCACTTTCGATAATAAATACATTGAATCTGTTTGGTACTTGCTTAACCAGCTTTACAAAAAAGGCTTGCTGTACAAAGGTTTTACCATTCAGCCATATTCTCCAGCTGCAGGAACAGGCTTAAGTTCGCATGAGTTGAATCTTCCCGGTTGTTATAAAGATGTGAAAGATACCACAGCTGTAGCGCAATTCAAGGTTGTGCACAATGAAAAATCCGAATTTCTTTTTAAAGATATTCATGGTGAACTTTTCTTTATAGCATGGACAACAACTCCCTGGACATTGCCTTCCAACACGGCTTTGGCTGTCGGAGCAAATATCAATTATCTTGTTGTTAAAACTTTTAACGCTTACACAAATAAACCGATAACGGTAATTCTCGCGAAAGATCTTTTCACAAATTATTTTCCAGAAAAGAATGCAGAGCTTAAACTCGAGGAATACGAGGCCGGACAGAAGGCTATTCCATTTAAAGTTATTGCTGAATACAAAGGTTCACAACTTGAAGGTGCTCGCTACGAACAGCTTTTACCTTATGTGAAACCCGAAGACGGAGATCCTTTCCGCGTTGTGCTTGGTGATTTTGTTACCACTGAAGATGGAACAGGAATCGTTCACATAGCTCCAAGCTTTGGCGCTGACGATTTCAGGATGAACAGACTTTTCAAAGTTGGCTCTCTCACTTTGGTTGATAAGCAGGGAAGATTCGTTGATACAATGGGCGAATTCGCAGGGCGTTATGTGAAATCGGAATACGACGCTAATTTTAATTCAGAAAAAGATAACAGTGTAGATATTGATATCGTTGTCAAACTGAAAAACGAAAATAAATGTTTTAAGACTGAAAAATACATTCACTCTTACCCGCATTGCTGGAGAACCGACAAGCCAATCCTTTATTACCCGCTTGATTCATGGTTTATCAAAACCACTGCATGCAAAGAAAGAATGATGGAGTTAAATAAGACCATCAACTGGAAACCGGAATCAACAGGCACGGGACGTTTTGGCAACTGGCTTGAAAATTTGGTTGACTGGAATCTTTCACGTTCGCGTTTTTGGGGAGTGCCTTTACCAATATGGACTTCGGAAGACAGGTCGGAACAGCTTGCCATTGGCTCAGTTGAGGAGTTGAAAAAAGAAATTGAGAAATCAATTAAAGTAGGATTCATGAAAGAAAGTCCGCTTAAAGATTTTACACCAAAAGATTTTTCAGAAAAAAATTATACTTCATTTGATATTCACAGACCTTATGTTGATGAAATAATTTTGGTTTCAGCTACAGGTAAAAAAATGTTCAGAGAGCCCGATCTTATTGATGTTTGGTTCGATTCAGGTTCTATGCCTTATGCACAATTCCATTATCCGTTTGAGAATAAAGAAAATTTAAAAGAATATTTTCCTGCCGATTTTATTGCCGAAGGCGTTGACCAGACCAGAGGTTGGTTCTTCACACTTCATGCCATCGCAACCATGTTGTTTGATTCTGTTGCCTTTAAAACAGTGGTTTCGAACGGACTTGTGCTTGATAAAGCAGGAAATAAAATGTCGAAACGCCTTGGTAATGGCGTAGATCCATTTGAGACCATTGAAAAATACGGTCCCGATGCCACTCGCTGGTACATGATCACCAATTCACAGCCTTGGGACAACCTGAAATTCGATGTTGATGGAATTGTTGAAGTGCAGAGAAAATTTTTCGGAACACTTTATAATACTTATACATTTTTCGCGATCTACGCAAACATTGATGGATTCTGCTATGCAGAACCAGAGATACCGGTAAATGATCGTCCTGAAATTGACAGGTGGATATTATCACAATTGAATTCGCTCATCAAAAACGTGGATGAATGTTATGCTGATTTCGAGCCGACAAAAGCCGGCAGAGCAATGGCCGAGTTTGTTGATGAACATCTCAGCAATTGGTATGTTCGCTTATGTCGCCGCAGATTCTGGAAAGGCGAATATTCACCAGATAAAATCTCTGCTTATCAAACATTATACAAATGTCTTGAAACGCTTGCACAGCTTGCCTCTCCGATTGCACCATTTTTTATGGAACGATTGTTCATCGATCTGAATAACGCAACAAACCGCAATAAAGAGGAATCTGTACATCTAACAAATTTTCCAGTTGCCGATGAATCGCTTATTGATAAAGACCTTGAAGAAAGAATGTCAATCGCTCAAAAAATTTCTTCAATGGTGTTGTCGCTTCGCAAAAAAGTAAATATCCGTGTTCGCCAGCCTTTGAGCAAGATCATGGTTCCTGCGTTAGACGCACGTTTCCAAAAACAAATTGAAGCAGTAAAAAATCTTATTCTTTCAGAAGTAAATGTCAAGAGCATTGAATTCATTACTGATGCTTCGGGTATTTTGGTAAAAAAGATCAAACCTAATTTTAAAACATTGGGGCCAAAATATGGCAAGATGATGAAGCAGATAGCCGCCGTAATTACTGATTTTTCGAATACCGATATAAATAAAATAGAACAGGATGGCGTTTATTTAGCTGAGATCGGAGGAGAGAAAATTGAAATTTCTTTAACTGATGTTGAAATTCTTTCGGAAGATATTCCGGGATGGTTGGTTACAAATACCGGAAACCTAACCGTGGCGCTTGATATAACCATTACCGATCAACTTTGGGAAGAAGGTGTTGCACGTGAACTGATAAACAGGATACAAAATTTCCGAAAAGACAGTAATTTTGAAGTAACCGATAAAATAAACGTTAAAATAGAAAAGCAAGACAAAATTAATTCGTCCATTAATAATAATATTTCATATATTTGTGCTGAGACTTTAGCCATTTCTTTGGAATTAGTTGATAAAATCGATTCGTCAAACTTTACAGAAATTGAGTTGGTTGATGATATCAATACAAGGATGCTTATCAGCAAAGCATAATTTAATAATTTAAAATTTGAGTGATGGGAAAAAAGGAAATAAATAAAAGTAAAAAAACTATTAGTAAAAAAGCCACAAATAAGAAAGTTGTAGCGAAAAAAGCTATTACTAAAAAGGCTGTGACAAAGAAAGTTGTTACTAAAAAGACCGTTGCTAAAAAACCTGTGGTTAAAAAGGTTGTTGCTAAAAAAGCAGTGGCCAAGAAAGTTGTTGTAAAAAAACAAGTAGTTAAAAAACCAGTGGTTAAAAAGACTGTGACAAAAAAAGTTGTCGCTGAAAAACCTGTGGTTAAAAAGAAGGCTGTAGCTAAAGAAATTGTTTCAAAAAAAATCGAAAGTAAAAAACCTGAAAGTAAAAAAGTTGTTATGAAAGAAACTCCAAAGGTTACCGTGAAAGAAACTCAGGAAACTTCAGAAAAGATAAGATATAATGATAAAGAATTATTGGAATTCAAAAATATCATTTTAAAAAAGCTGGAAGAAGCAAGACGCGATCTCGCATTACTTACCGAAGCATATACAACAAAAAACGATAATGATACCAACGATACTTCTCCAACATTTAAAGTATTGGAAGAAGGGTCAAATGTGTTATCCAAGGAAGAGAATAGCCAGCTTGCTGCGCGTCAGCAAAAATTTATCCGCGATCTTGAAAGTGCATTGCTCCGCATAGAAAATAAAACTTACGGTGTTTGCAGAATAACCGGGAAATTAATTCCAAAAGAACGATTGTTGGTTGTTCCTCATGCTACCATGAGTATTGAAGCAAAACTTCTTCAGCAGAAGCAAAATAAATAATTCTTTTTTTATTTAATTTTTTTTGCTGTGCTTAAAAAATCATTGCTTGTAATTTTTCTTGTACTTTGTTTTGACCAAATTTTAAAGATCTGGATCAAAACTCATATGTTCCTTGGGCAGGAATTTCATATTGCCGGAAACTGGTTCATCATTCATTTTACTGAAAATTATGGAATGGCTTTCGGAATGGAGTTTGCCGGTGGTTATGGTAAATTATTTCTAAGCATTTTCCGAATTATTGCTGTTTCAATCATCGGCTGGTACCTGTTCCGCATGACCCAGAAAAAAGAAACTCCGTTTGGATTGGTACTAAGCATTTCTTTGATCTTTGCAGGAGCCGTGGGGAATATTATCGACAGCGCTTTTTACGGATTACTGTTCAATGAAAGTCTTTTTCAGGTCGCTCATTTTATGCCGAAGGAAGGTGGTTACGGAGGATTTCTCTATGGAAAAGTTGTTGACATGCTTTATTTCCCTATTATTGACGGGCATTTTCCGCATTGGTTCCCTTTCTGGGGAGGAGAAGAATTTGAATTTTTCCGCCCTATCTTTAATTTGTCCGATTCAAGCATTACCGTAGGTGTTCTTATTTTAATTCTTTTCCAGAGAAAATTTTTTCAAAAAGAAACTCTTGAAAATGTAATTAACGATAAACCGACAGAGGGTTCAGATATTCAATCAAAAGAAAACCCTTCCTGAATTTAAAAACAACACACTGTTATTTTTTTTGTAATTTCGCCTTATGGAAACAGTAGTAAGCGGAATACGCTCAACAGGCAATTTGCATCTCGGCAATTATTTTGGTGCAATAAAAAATTTTTTAAAAATGCAGCACGAGCATCGCTGCTTCTTTTTTATCGCCGATTATCATTCACTAACAACACATCCAACACCAAAGGATCTTCATAATAATGTGAAACAGGTTTTGGTGGAATACCTTGCCTGCGGGCTTGATCCGGAAGCGGCAACTATTTATATTCAAAGTGATGTGCCCGAAATTTCAGAATTTTATTTGTTGCTGAACATGAATGCATACTTAGGCGAACTGGAACGCTGCACTTCTTTTAAAGAAAAAGTACGCAAACACCCCGACAATGTGAATGCCGGATTACTTACTTACCCTGTGCTTATGGCGGCTGATGTTATCATTCATAAAGGCACAAAAGTTCCGGTAGGCAAGGACCAGGAACAACATCTTGAAATGATGCGCACCTTCGCAAATCGTTTTAACCGCATGTATAACGTTGAATATTTCCCGGAACCTTATGCATATAATTTCGGTGAAGAACTGATAAAAATCCCCGGACTTGATGGCAGCACCAAGATGAGCAAATCAGATAACGAGGGCAGCGCCATTTTTTTAGCCGACGAACCCGAAGTGATCAGAAAAAAAATCATGCGCGCAGTCACCGATTCAGGACCTACGGAACCAAACCAGCAAAAGCCGCAAGCCATTGAAAATATTTTCAACCTGATGAAGATTCTTTCTAATGCCGATACCTACGAGCATTTCAATGATCTTTATAACAATTGCCAGGTTCGCTACGGCGATATGAAAAAACAATTAGCCGAAGATGCAATTATTTTCCTGCAACCTTTTCGTGAAAAAATAAAAGAATATCATTCTGATAAAGAATATTTGAAAAAAGTAGTGAAGACTGGCGCTGATAAAGCCCGCGAAAGCGCAGCAAAAACTTTACGCGAAGTGCGTGAAATAATTGGATATAAATCTTTTTAACTCTAAAAATGAAACCTGTTAAGGTGCTACTTCCTTTCGCTACATGGCTAATGCGGTTATCTGTGGCACTCTTTGTATTTGTTACATTTCTGCATGTTTTGAAATCTTTTGATATTAAAAGTATTCATTTTTATGTTGCCGTAGTTTTTATTGTTTTTGGTGCACTTTTATTTATCGGTGGGTTTATGAAAAAACCGGGAATAACTGTTTTTTCAGGATTGATGCTTTTCTTTGCTTCTGTTTATAAAATCATCTTGATATTTTCCGCAGGATTAACAACCGAACTGGCTATTTTTAGTATTATTGCCACAATTTCATTATTTTTTGTAACTGCTGGAAATAAAAATTAATTTCTGAATGTCCAATCCTATCACCACTGAAATAATCCCCGAAAAAGCAATACTGATAGGTCTTGTTACGTCCAGGCAAGACGCCGAAAAAGTTAAAGAATATCTTGATGAACTTGCCTTTCTGGTTGATACGGCCGGTGCTATTCCCGTTAAACGATTTACGCAACGCCTTGAAATGCCCGACCCGAAAACATTCGTCGGCGCAGGAAAACTCGCGGAGATCAAAAGTTACATAAAAGAAAATGAAATTGAGGTCGCTGTTTTCGATGATGAATTAAGCCCTTCACAAATTCGCAATATTGAAAATGAATTGGAATGTAAAATCCTTGACCGCAATAATCTCATCCTTTACATTTTTGCAAAACGCGCGAAAACCGCGTATGCCAAGACTCAGGTGGAACTTGCACAATACGAATATTTACTTCCGCGATTAACAAGAATGTGGACACACCTTACCAAACAGCGCGGTGGCATTGGTATGCGCGGTCCGGGTGAAAAAGAAATTGAAACCGATCGTCGTGTAATCCGCGACAGAATTTCATTGCTTAAAGAAAAATTAAAGATCATCGATAAACAGATGATGACCCAGCGAGGCAACAGGGGCGGACTATTGCGAGTGGCTTTGGTTGGTTATACCAATGTCGGGAAATCAACAATCATGAACCTTATCAGCAAATCAAATGTTTTTGCTGAAAATAAATTATTCGCTACCCTCGATACTACTGTAAGAAAAGTGGTGATCGAGAATTTGCCTTTTTTACTTTCCGACACCGTAGGCTTTATTCGCAAACTTCCTGTAGGTCTTGTGGAATCATTCAAATCAACGCTTGATGAAGTTCGCGAAGCGGATATTTTATTACATATCGTCGATATTTCCCATCCCAATTTTGAAGAACAAATTGACGTTGTAAAACAAACATTAAAAGAAATTAAAAGTTCCGATAAGCCTACCATTATTGTATTTAACAAGATCGATGCTTACACATTCATTGAAAAAGAAGCCGATGATCTGACTCCTTCAACAAAGGAAAACATTACGCTGGACGAACTTCGTAAAACATGGATGTCGAAAGAAAACATGCCATGCATTTTTATTTCAGCAAAAGAAAAGCAAAATATAGAAGATTTTAAAATGTTGCTTTACCAGAGAATAAAGGAAATCCACACTACACGGTATCCTTACAATAATTTTTTATACTAAAAATTACTTCATTGGAAAAACAATAGAAAAAATAGTTCCTTTGTTTGAGCTTTTGACATCTACCTTTCCATTTATTTGTTTCGTAAGAATATCAACCAGCTGCAATCCTAAGCTTTCTGGATTTTCATAATCAAATTCTGCGGGAAGCCCTCTTCCATTATCTTTGATTAATAGTGAAAGATTTTTATCATCATACTTTGTTAATGAAATATCTATTTTACAATTACTATCCTGTTCAAATGCATATTTAAATGAGTTGGAAACCAGCTCATTTATAACAAGGCCAAGCGAAATTATTGTATCGATTTCAAGTGAGTAAGGTTCAATGTTGATTTGATATTCTACTTGTTGTGTCGGAGATTTGAACGATGTAAAAAGGTATTTGAAAAGATTATGAACATATTCTGAAAAATCGATATTCGAAAAATCTTTTGCCTGGTAAAGTTTTTCATGGATCAGCGCCATTGTTTTGATCCGACTTTGGCTGTCTTGTAAAATATCTACAATTTTTTTATTCTTTATAAATGATGCCTGAAGATTAAGAATGCTGATAATTATTTGCATATTATTTTTTACCCTATGATGAATTTCTTTAAGAAGCACTTCTTTTTCCTGCAATTGCCGCTTAATGAGTTCTTCAGCTTTTAATTTTTCTTCAATTTCTTTTTCTAAATTTATATTCGTTTTTTCCAGTTCAATTGTTCGTGCTTTTACAAGTTTTTCAAGGTCTTTATTTAATCTGTTTGTTTCTTCTTCCGCTTTTTTGCGTTCGCTTATATCCTGCACTGCGCCATAAATTCCAATTAAACAATGTTTCTTTTCATCCCAAACAGGTTGTGCATAAACTTTTACCCAAAGAATTTCACCCGATTTTTTTATTGTTCGTATTTCAGTAACCACCTTTTTATTTGCCATCAAATTCGCCATGTCTAGCCTATCCTTGGCGATATCATCAGGATGCAATGTCGCCCTCCAACCGCCTTTTGCCTTATACTCATCAATAGAATATCCTGTAATATTTTCAAAAGCACCTGCAACCCAATCTAAATCCAATGTGCCATCCAAATTAATTACCGTAGAGAACATATAATCACTGGATACAGTTGAAATGAGACGGTATCGTTCTTCACTTTCGCGTAATTTTTTTTCTGAACTCTGATGTTCCCTCCACATTTCCTTTTTTTCCAAAGCTTGAATAACCGCCTGTTTCAGCCGAACAATATGTTCTTTAATTACATAATCAACGGCTCCCGCTTTTACAGTTTCTGCGGCCGTTTCTTCGTCAATTGAACCTGTAAAAATAATTACCGGAACAAGCGGAACATACTGCTTTGCTAATGAAATCACAGAAAGTCCATCAAAATGCGGCATGGTGTAATCCGAAACAATCAAATCAGGTTGAAACGTTTGTAAAGAAGCCAAAAAATCCTCACGCGTTTCAACAGATGTAAATTCACAGGATTTCAGGACCTGTGCTATTTCCCTTTGTGCAAGAACAACATCGGTTGGTTGATCTTCAACAATAAGAACTTTATAATGATCTGTCATAATTTATTATTTTGGTGGTTGATTAACAACCAGCCAGTACATGCCAAGATTGCTGATCGTTTCAGAAAAGTTAGTAAAATCAACAGGCTTTACAACATAACTGTTTGCTCCCATTTCGTATGCCGCTTTAATATCAGGGTCTTCAACCGAAGAGGTAAGCATAACAACAGGTAAATGATGCAAGTGTTCATCCGATTTTATGATCTTTAAAACCTCCAGCCCATTTAGCTTTGGAAGTTTTATATCGAGAAAAATCACTTTTGGAAGATGATTTATTCTTTGGGAATATTTTCCTTTACAAAAAAGAAAGTCAATCGCTTCTTCTCCATCGGATACAACAAAAAGCCTGTTTGCAACATGATGCTTTTTAAGTGTACGCATTGTCAATTCAACATCCTGTGGATTGTCTTCGACAAGCAATATGTCAATTGTGCTGATATCATTCATAGTGTTTACTTTTTATATGGTAATGAAAAATAAAATTTTGCTCCTTTATTTATTTCGCCTTCCGCCCATACACGTCCCCCGTGCCTGTGAATAATACGCTGGACAATGGCCAGCCCAACCCCTGTTCCCTGAAATTCATTTAAACTATGAAGCCTTTGAAATACTCCGAAAAGTTTATTTACATATTTCATATCAAATCCGGCGCCTTTATCTTCAATGAAATAAATGATCTCTCCTGATTCTTTATAACACCCAACTGTTATTTCGATCTTTTCATTCTTTGATGAAAATTTGAAGGCGTTTGAAAACAAATTGATCCATACCTGCCGCATCAGGCTAATATCAAAGGTTGCGGATAAAAGGTCTGTTAAATTAAAATCAACTTTTTTATCAGGATATTGTTTTTTTATTTCATCAAAAATTTGCTGAACAAGCGGTTTCATATCTGTTGACGCAGTTTGCATTGATGTGCGGCTAAGCCTTGAAAAGGCAAGCAGGTCGTCAATAAGTTGCCCCATCCGCAATGTTTCATTCTGGATGACATTGCATATTCGCTGACCTTCCGCTTCAATTTTCTCCGTATAATCTTCGCTCAAGATTTTTGTAAACCCGCTGATCGCCCTCAAAGGTGCACGCAAATCGTGCGACACCGAATAAGCAAATGCTTCCAGTTCCTTATTAGCCGCCGCCAGCTGGGAAGTGCGTTCAACAACACGTTGTTCGAGCTCTTTATTAAGTTTATGTATTTCTTCTTCAGCCAACTTACGCTCAGTGATATCTTCGATAATTCCCACGCCCATATGAATGCCACCACTCCCAACATTCATGGATGCAAAAAGACATCTTACCGGCGTTTGTTTATCTGCAGTTACAGAATGATAAATCCCTTCGTACGATCCAAGACTTCCATTTAGCGCGTCATGAACAGCTGATGCTATATTTTTATCAGGCAGATTGAGCATGTTGAGGCCAATGAGTTTTTCACGCAAAGACCCTATGATCTTAACAAAATTATCATTACAGGCAATAATAACACCCTTTTCATCAAATGATAAAAGACCCAACGGCGAATATTCGAAGATCAAACGATATTTTTCCTCACTCTCACGTAATATCTTTTCCGCCAGCTTACGTTCGGTTATATTGCGCATGAAAACGAGTTCCGCTTTTTCGCCTAAATAATGAAAAACTGATGCGGTGACCTCTATTGGTAATTCTGTTCTATCCTTTATTATTGCACTTGCCTCATATCCAGCCGGAGAATTATCTCCGGCAATTCTTTTATTATAAAACTGCATCGCTATTTCATGATCTTTTTGCGAAACAAACTTAATAAATGGTTGCCCTATTAATTCTTTCTCAGCATATCCGGATGTTTCAAGCAAAACATGATTCACAAATTGTATCAGTCCATCTTTAACAATCATGATACTATCTGTTGCCGATTCAACAAGTGTTCTGTATTTTTCCTCGCTCTCATACAGTTCAATTTCGGCTTTTTTTCTGACGGTAATATTTTGCGAAAACATTGCTACAGTTGAAGCGCTACCATCAGTCTCGACTACCGGAGAAATTTTATTCTCAAACCAATTTCCACCATAATGATCAATGAATATGATTGCTTTTTTTGTTTTAATGACCTCTTTGATTTTTTCGAGCCGGTTGTTAAAAATATTTTCCGGCAAAATTTCTTTAGCCGAATGACCAATGATTTGGTCTTCTGTCCTTCCCCACCGTGAAAAAAGAGCCTTGTTCCCTCCAAGAAAAACACCATTATTATCAATAATGGCAATCACATCTGTGCTGGCATCGAGAATAGCCTGAAATTGAGCAACAGTCTTTTTATTTTCAAATTCCGTTTTCTTTCTTTCAGAAATATCCCTTACAACAGCAATGATGTATGGTTTTTTATTAATTTCCGCAAATCGTAATGCTACTTCTGTCCAGAATGTTTCCCCTGTTTTTTTGCGTGCCAGCCATTCAAAAATTTGTTCTCCCTGTGTCTTTGCTTTTTGTATCCATTGCCCTGCTTCCGCCTGACTGTAAGGAAATTCTCCTAAGCTAAATTCACTTCCTTCGGTATTTAAAGCTTGCTCATAAGTGCAATTATACATTTCGCACATACGTTTATTTACATACTCCACTTTAAAAGTATCGGAATCGTGAATAAATAAAGCATCATGAATGGAATTCAAGACTTCAGATATCGCTTCGCTGGAATATTTAAACATTTTTTTCTTTCTAAAAATTTAATTTCAAATCATTATTGAAAATAAATTCAAAAACTCTTAAAAGATAGGCGTAGTCAAAGAGTAAACAATAAAAGCAGGCTAAAGATAAAATAAATTATTTTAAATAAAGAAATAATTCTTTAAATGTTTTTAAAAAATTTCTAAAAAAATTATTTTATCAAATCCCTTATCACCACCGAAGCTGCAAAACATCCGAATATTGCAGGCATATATGAAATAGTACCTACTCTCGATTTTTTATTTTTTTCGTTTTCAATTAATTCAACAGAACCTTCGTTTACATCTTCGGGAGAAAAAACAGCTTTAAACCCTGATACAACACCAAGTTTATGAAGTTTTTTTCTCAGATAATATGCCAGTTTGCAATTATACGTTTCGGAAATATCAACGATCTTAATTTGTTCAGGGTCGAATTTTCTTCCGGTTCCCAGCGAACTAACCAACTTTATGTTCAGATTTAAACTGGTGTAAATTAAATAAAGTTTAGGCGAAAGCGTATCAATAGCGTCCACAACATAATCATACTTGGCCATTGACAGTATTTCCTGAATTTTTTCATCTTTAATATATTCCTCAATAATATGAAGTTTAAGTTGAGGGTTGATATCCATTAATCTGTCAGCAACAACTTTTGCTTTTGATATTCCCTCGGTACTCACCAATGCCGGGATCTGGCGATTACGGTTACTTGATTGTATTTTATCGGAATCAATAATCGTAAGCATTCCTATTCCTGCCCGGCAGATCATTTCGGCCGCCATAGCGCCTACACCACCCAATCCGGCTACAAGAACATGCGATGATGCAAGTACATTAAGCTTTTCTTTCCCGATAAGCAATTCCGTTCTTTCCTGCCAGTTATCAATCATGCCATTTTATTTATAAAGAGTGACAAAAGTAAATATTTACTAAAAAGTTTGTCTAATTAATTTAAGTTTTTGTACATTTGCGGCTTAATTGTCCTGTGGTGTAACTGGCAACACGTCTGCCTCTGGAGCAGAAGAGTTCAGGTTCGACCCCTGACAGGACAACAGATAAAACACGAAAAGCCTTGCAAACTGAATAATTGCAAGGCTTTTTAATTTTAAGGGGATAATATAGGGGACGAAATAATGTTTCAATTTTTAATTACCTCCTAGCGATTAAGCACTACTATTGTTTTTAAACTACACTGCCCTGCACCGTCAAACACAGCCATTGAAGCAATGAAAGTTATAGCCATGTGCTTTATTTTCCTACATCAATTAGCCAGTATTCAGTTTTTTCATTTAAAGTATGCTCTTTAATAGTTTCTGTTGGTGGTTCTGATAAAAAGAAAAACTTTATAGAATTATTAAAAGAAAAAAAATTATATATGGAAATATTATAAAGTTTTTCAGGTTTATGTTCAGGAAAACTAAGATTTGAATAAGCGACAGGTTTAATAATTAAATTATGATCAGTATAATTA
>Ga0224523_1000445_pt1 | contig 22089 bp, 17 predicted proteins | sample CFST50metaG_FD_182732 | JGI IMG/M metagenome (GOLD analysis project Ga0224523, IMG submission 182732) | Peat soil microbial communities from Stordalen Mire, Sweden - C.F.S.T50 | ecosystem: Environmental > Terrestrial > Soil > Wetlands > Peat | place: Sweden: Norrbotten County, Stordalen Mire...
CTCGTCCGACTCCGTCTGACAGTCCGCCATTCAAAAATAACACACGTTCGTTATGGCCAATAAAATAAAAGTGACAACTATGAAAAGACAAACCATTATTTTTCTTCTGCTGATAATTTCCATGTCATCATTTGGACAAATTACTGCAACTGCAACTGCCACAAATGAAAATTGCGGACAGTCAAATGGAACAGCAACGGTAACTCCTGGTGGTGTATGTTCTTCAGGTTTTACTTATTTATGGAACACATCCCCACAACAGATAACACAGACAGCGACAAATTTATCGACTGGTATATATACCGTGACTGTTTATTGTGGTTCAGATTCAGCAACAGCGAGTGCAATCATTAATAATCTACCGGGACCTTCGGTGACTATTACAAATTTCACAAATGCAACTTGTAGTTTACCTAACGGCAGTGCTACCGCTTCACCTTTTGGTGGAAGTCCTCCTTATACTTATGAATGGAACTCAAGCCCTGCGCAATACACAGATACATTATTCAATGTTGAATCTGGGACTTATAATGTGACTATAACAGATGGCAATAATTGCACAGCGATGAATACTGTTAATATTACTGATACTCCAGGACCATCATGTATAATCACAGATATTTTGGATGCAACTAATGGACAGTCTAATGGAGCCTTGACTCTTGATGTAAATGGAGGTGCTTCACCGTATTCTTTTTTATGGAATTCATCACCAATTCAAACAACTCAGAATCTTCAAAATGTTCCTGCAGGAACATATTCAGTTACTGTGACAGATGGTAATGGCTGTACTACCACAACTATTGCAACTGTTGGAAATTCATCATCAGTCGATGAGATAAAATATGATGTAATCATTTCAATTTTCCCAAATCCGACTACAGGAATATTTTCGATTGACTTGAGTAATATAAATGACACTGATTTTTCAATTGACTTGTCCGATATTATTGGGAAAATAGTTTATACAGAAAAAATGGTTAGTACTTCAAATAAAATATTTAATATTGATATTAGCGGACTGACAAAAGGATTTTACTGTTTGAGAATTTACAGCAAAGACTTTACAATAAAAAATAAAATTTTGAAGGAGTGATTTTTACTGGCCATAACATTATATTGCTTCAATGGCTTGCGGTTGAAGGGTTTCAGCGGTGCAACCTAAAATTATTATTTCGGCAGACTCGTCTGTCTCCGCCTGACAGTCCGCCATTGCAAGCAATACAGTTACGTTAGCCACAATGCAAAAAAAATTAGACTATGAAAAAACTCATTCTTATCTTGACAATTTGTTTCTCCTTGACATTCGCTCATGGACAGACATGGAGCGCAATTGGCAATGGTGTAAATGGAAGAGTAAGTTCATTTGCAATTTACAACGGAGAACTTTATGTTGGTGGACAATTCGACAACACAAGTGGTGTGACTCCGTTTGGCATCATGAAGTGGAACGGGACTTCATTTGACACATTGCCCGGAACATATTTATTTGGTTCGAGTAGAATAGAAGCAATGGTTGTTTATAATAATGAATTATATGTTGGCGGAGCTTTCTGTCCAGGAAATTCTCCATACGGTTCTATTTATAGAAACATTGCAAGATGGAATGGTGTTTCATGGGATTCAGTGGGCAATGGCTTTAACAATGTTGTTTACTCTTTAGCCGTTTACAATGGAAATCTATATGCAGGTGGTGATATGTCAAATTCAGGCTCCGTGATAGTAAATAGCATTGCAAAATGGGATGGAAACCAATGGGCACCAGTTGCAAATGGAGTTAGTAATTATGGTAGAGTCTCCAAACTGGAAGTATACAATAATAAACTGTTTGCTGCTGGGGATTTTAGTATAATGGGATCAGCAGCTATCGCGCAATGGAACGACACAACATGGAATGCAGTGGGAGCAGGAGGAATAAATGGTGTGGTTTATTCTTTAGGTGTTTATAACAATGAATTATATGCTGGAGGACCCTATTTTACATTGGCCGGAGGCGTATCTGTAAATGAAATTGCCAAATGGAATGGTATAACATGGGCATCAGTTGGCAGTGGTATCGGGGGTAATAATTCGGGTGACTTGTTTGCCCTAAGGGAATATCACAACGAACTATATGCTGGTGGTGATTTTAGTGTGATGGATGGAAACAGTAGTAAGTGTATTTCAAGATATGACGGTGCATCATGGAATGCGGTTGGTTCTGGGGTTGATTCAACATATATTATTACCGATACTTTATTTGATTTCCCCATGTATGGTGACACTACATTTCAATATGCTCCTGCAATGGTTAGTGCATTTATGGAATTCAATAATGAATTATATGTTGGTGGAACATTCAATATGATTGGCAGTGTTGCTGCCCATAATATCGCAAAGTGGAGTACACCACTTAGTATTAATGAAATTTCCTTAACAAATCAAACATTTATTTATCCTAATCCTTTTTCTTTTTCGGCAACATTACATTTCAACAATTTTTTAAAAAATGCGACCTTGACAATTTACAACTCAGTTGGACAGCAAGTAAAACAGATAAAAAATATTTCAGAGGAGTCAATTATTTTGCATCGCGATAATTTAAAATGTGGAGTATACTTTTTGCAACTTACACAAGACAATAAAATTTTTACGACGGACAAGCTTATAATCATTGACAACTGATAAGATTATAAAAATGATAATTGCACATGTGGCTAACTTTATATTGCTTCAATGGCTTGTGGTTGAAGGGTTTCAGCGGTGCAACCTAAATTTATTATTTCGGCAGACTCGTCTGTCTTCGCCTGACAGTCCGCCATTGCAAGCAATACAGTTTCGTTATGGGCAATAGCAAAAGAAATGGCAACATATCAATATAACATATTACTTCTTCCCAGGCAATCTGTAGTAGCAAGATTTGCAAAGCTTCCAACAGATAGTATCAAGCTATTATTTTCAGAGAATGACAAAGACAAGGAATTTGAGTTTTGGTTTTTAGATTGGTGGACTGACTGTAATTTTAATTATGAGAATGTTCTACCCAGACCTGAAACGAAGTACAAAGAAGTGACTTGGACAAAACCGTATGAAGATATTATGTCATTCGGTAATGAAAATGAAAATGACATAACTTTTGACTTGACTCAACAAAAGCATATAAAAAATATTCAGATTAGGATAGATTTAAGAGAACCTGACTTGAACTTTATTAAATTTGTAATTGAGATTGCGAAAAACACAAATTCAGTCTTCCTTGACAGGCAAGGGTTCATATTTGAGCCGACTTCTCAAGATCTATATGACAGTATTAAAAAATCAAATGCATTTAGTTTTATCAATAACCCTTATGACTTTCTTGACAGGTTATCACACGGACAGATTAAAATTGAATAATGCTACAGCCCATAACATTATATTGCTTCAATGGCTCGTGGTTGAAGGGTTTCAGCGGTGCAACTTAAAATTATTATTTCGGCAGACTTGTCTGATGTCCTCTGACAGTCCGCCATTGCAAGCAATAAAGTTTCGTTATATGCTATTGTTTATGATATCGAATAATAATAGTCAATGAAAAGAAATCTTTTGCTTCTATTTTTTTGTTCCGCTGCAAGAAGTATTCTTGCACAGGATATTGAAGATTCATTGACAAATCTATATCAACCCTCTCCAAAACTAATAATTAGAGACAAAATTGAGAGAATTGAATATTTGACAAAGAACTCTAGATATGTTGTCAGATATGATGCTAAAACAGGAAAGATTTTAAAAACTGAATTTTCTGATAAAGTCACTATGTGGCTAAATGAGGATCGTAACGATGATTTCCCATACGTACCTGAAATAAAGAATTTGGATAGTCTTTGGACAGAGATCAAAGCAAGGCACGACAGTATATATGCTGTCAGGCATCTTACTAGGGATAGTTTTTTGCTAATGTCCCAAGAATTATATTACTATACAGACAAACATTTGGATTCAACGGTCTCATCGAACTTTAAAAGGAGTACTAAAAATATATTTGAAGGTTTCCATATCTCAAATGAGACGCAAAAATATGACAAGGATGGCAATAAAATTAAAAATTATCATTTCGAATATTACACTGAAGAAATAAAGCAATATTTCATAGACAATGGAAAAACGAAATATGCAATCGTAGTATTTCCGTCATTGGATTCCACTGTTCAATTTATGGACAAGAACAGTGTTCCATCCTCTAAATCTGACACAACGACTTATTCTTATGATGATTGGAACAGACTTTCTAAAATCAAAAGTCATCGTTTGACTAAAACATTTGAGTATAGACAAGATACAATTCTTGTAAAATGCGAAGACAGCAAAAGTGATGATTATAAAAAATACTATTGTTTTAAAGATGGAAATTTAATCAAGGTGGTGTGTTTTATCTTTGACAGATATAGAAGCAAATCCTATAATCTAGGATACATTGAGGAGTATTTTTACAAGAATAATTTATTGACAAAATCATATTTTTATGATATCGTGGGCAATGATTACTTGTTATATAATAATGAGAGTGACTTTAAAAAAAATGCAACAAAGCAAATAACTGAAATAAAAATTATTAAAGAATAAAACAAACAACAGCATATAACTCGTGTCTGCTTTAATGCCGCGGTTTTGTGGTTGACGGAAACTTTATTGTATATTTGAATTATAATCACGGCAGACTGGAAAGTGCTTTCTAGTGCGGCACTCAAAGCAGCCACTTGCTCGTTAGGCACAATTCAAAGGGTTAAGGCTCAATAAAGCTGCTACTTTCCACGATTAAAAACTTTGATAAGGCAGCATCCTTGTGTAAAGGACTGCGGTAAATTTAAGCGGAACAGCATAAAAAAAAATCTGAAAGATTTTGATTCAAGTCTCAGGCGGTGATACCGTCAAAAGATGGCTCTTTTGGACGTAGCAACGTCCCTGAGACTTGGCAAAGGCGAAGTTATAAAAAAAAAATTACATAGTCAAATTTCTGAGACTTTGCTAAGCTGTGGAGCGATACTGAAACCGCAGTGGTTCCTTAGATTCACAAGGATGATCTTTTTTTTTAATCCTGACATGATTAATGACTGAAAACAATCCCTTGATTGTATCAATAATTAATCATTTAAAGTAGCAGCTTTTAAAGCGAAGGGATAACCCTTTGAACTACTGTTCACCTCTTTTATTTCAGTAGTCACAGTGTACTCTATGTTTTGACTTCATTGTATATGTTGACTACTGACTGATTGCAACTGATATCACTGATTCATACGGATTCATACGGATTCGTACGGATCATACGGATAAAAGAGGTGAACATGTGCCTAACTATCGTGTTACTTCAATGCCGCACAGATTTGCTCATAATGCGCAGATATCGTATATTTGATCGTTAAAGACACATGCGCATCAGTGGTGGTAGTTTTTGCGGCACTGTAAGTAACACTCCAGCGTTACCAACCATGTTTACAAAGACAAGATATTAAATAAATAGCATGACTCAACATCAAACAACTCCAAGACAGACAATCATTCTCGCTGGAATTTTTCTTTCTGTTGTTTTGGTTTTATTTGTCACATTACTATTTAATCCATTATTAAAGCTGACAGATACGAATGATAGTACTATATTTTTCTTTTCAAGGTTATTCTATTGGATTTGTTTGATCTTTATTTTTATATATTCTATAAAAGTAGAGAAGCAAAAGCTATTAATATGGACTGAAAAAAAATATTCCATTCCACATATTCTAATACTAATTATCGTGACAATACTAATTATGATTGCAGGATTAGTAATTCTTATATTAATATCGAAATTGTTTCATTATACTGGCGACCAAAAATCACGTGAAATTGTTCAGATTTTGCATCACAACAAATTGCTTCTTGTATTCACTTCATTGACTGCAGGCATCACAGAAGAATTAATTTGCAGAGGATATATATTGACACGATTGCAATTATTTTTTAAAAAGGCGTATATGCCTATTATTATTTCTTCCTTATTTTTCGGAATTGCACATATTAGTTATGATTCAATTCCAAAAATAATTGGAGCTTTTTTCATTGGACTCGTATTTGGTTATCATTATCAAAAATATAGAAATATAAAAATATTAATCGTTATTCATTTCATTTGGGACTTGACACTTTTACTTATACGGACTAATTATTAATATGAAAAAAAACACGGTTGGTAACTTTATATTACTTCAATGGCTTGTGGTTGAATGGTTTCAGCGGTGCAACCTAAAATTATTATTTCGGCAGACTCGTCTGTCTTCGCCTGACAGTCCGCCACTGCAAGTAATACAGTTTCGTTAGCACCAATTTTTAAAAAAAATAAATATGAAAAAAATCACGACAATTTTATTTGCAATCATTGTAAATTTAACATTCGTTTTCGGACAGACACAGGAAGCGACAACTACTGATGGGAAAAAAGTAATTTTAAATAGTGATGGGACGTGGAAGTATGCTGAAATAAAAAAAGACACTGCAAAACCAAAAACATCTGATTGTAGTAATTGGATAGAAACATCGACTGACAAAGTTTCTGGAACAACAACTACAGGTTCTATTTCAAACCTTATTGTGTCAACAGACGGAGGGACGACTGGTTTTGGAATATATATGTTTAATGGTTCGACTGGATCACTTGTATTAATAATTCAAGCGGTTGGTGCTGGAAGTTGTATTGACGAAGGCGCTAAGATAAATATTTTGTTCACGGATGGGACAAGATTAGAGTTGGCAAGTGAAGGAGATTTTAACTGTAAAGGAAAGGCGACTGCTTATTTTGGTGGAATTTTTGGGAAAAAGAAACAATTAGAAGAATTAAAAACTAAGAAGATTCAAACAATGCGTGTTTGGACAAGTGACAGCTACGTTGAAAAGGACTTCACGGTTGACAACCAAGATGAGTTCTATTATGTAATTAATTGTTTGTCAAAATAAAAACAGGTGCTAACTTTGTGTTATTTTAATGGCTTGTGGTTGACGGTGGAGCGATGGGCAACTTATTTATTTTATCACGGCAGACTCGTCCGACTCCGTCTGACAGTCCGCCATTCAAAATAACACACGTTCGTCAGACTGTCTAAAAACCCAAAACCTAACAATATTTTGTGAATAAGAATTGATATTTCTATTTCAATGAATAATTACTGTTTTGTAATTTTATTACATGAAATTCATAACAGGACAACCCCGCCAGCAAACAAATCTTTTTCCCATTTCCTTGGAAGATTCAATAGACGCCAATAACGAAGTAAGAGTAATAGACCTTTTTGTTGATAGCCTGTCGTTAAAAGAATATGGATTCGACATGGAATTTATTGAGAATGGTCGTCCGGCATATCATCCTGCGGATCTGCTCAAGCTTTACATTTATGGTTATCTGAATAAAGTACGTTTTTCAAGAGATCTGGAAAAAGAATGTAAACGCAACATTGAAGTGATGTGGCTTTTAAAATGTTTGCAACCCGACAACAATACTATTTCAAACTTTCGCAGGGATAATCCTGCTGCAATAAAAAAAGTTTTCCGGGCAACGGTGCAAATAGCCAAACACTTTAACTTAATTGGCGGAAAGCTTATCGCTGGTGACAGTACAAAACTCAGGGCACAAAACTCTAAAAAGAATAATTACAACTTACCCAAACTTGAGAAGCATCTCGCCTATATTGAGAATAAACTTCAGGAATATAATGCAGCATTAGCAGAGAATGATGGTGACAATAAAAAAAAACTTCAACAGGCAATAGAGAAACACGAACAACGTAAACAACTTTATAAGAAGATTGAGAATCAAATCAAGGAAACCGGAGATCCACAGGTATCCACTTCTGACACAGAAAGCCGTCAATTGATTATTCGCAACAGCATTACAGAAGTAGCCTATAATATTCAAACCACAGTAGATTCCAAACATTGTCTGCCGATAGATTATAAAGTAACGAACAGCAACGACAGCAAAGCCATGGGGAATATGCTGCAAAGAGCAAAAAGTATTTTGGGCACCAATGAATTTACAGCTATATTTGATAAAGGTTATCATACAGGATCGGAACTAAAGACAGCGCAGGAATTAGGAATAAATACCATTGTAGCAATACCGGATGCATCATCCAATGCTCCTGATGAAAGATATAGTTTGATGAACTTTACTTACAATAAAGAAGACGATACTTATACCAGCCCTGAACATCACGTATTAATTACCAATGGCAATTGGTATGTCAGGAATACCGGAGTAAACAGAACGAGGTACCGTGCAAAACATTATAAAACGAAAGCCTGTAAAAATTGTCCGGTGTTAACACTATGCACAAGAAACATGCGTGGCCCGGGCAGAGTTATAGAGCGTGGCGAGTATGCACAATACCTGGAACAAAACCGTGTGAATGTTGAAAAAAATAAAAGCGCTTACAAACAGCGACAGGCAATAGTAGAGCATCCCTATGGAACTATCAAGCGACAATGGGGTTTCTGTTACATACTAACCAAACAAGGCATAGAGCGCGCAAGCGCTGATGCAGGGTTTATGTTTATAGCTTATAATTTCAGAAGAATTTTGAACATTTTGGGAATGGATATATTCATGGATTACCTGAAAACACTGGCCCTTTCTTTTTTACATATATTCTTTCATCTAAAAACTAAAATAAGCCTTTTTACGCGATTCTCTTTTTTTGAAATATACTTGGCGAATAATTTTTATCCTCGCTCAAACCGCCTTATATTTGGTGAACATTTAATGTTTAACGAAGGTTTTTAGACGAACTGTCGTCATCGCCTACCGAATTTCATACGATAAATAAACATTAGATTAAATAAAATGATGTCATTAACAAAAGAACAAATAATGGAAATTGCTGAGCAACTGGACTGTGGATTTAGATGCTTTTGGAATAGACTAAATGGTGAGCTTCTGTTTTTCCCTGACTCATTAAAGCATCCAGACATTGATTTGGATGCATGGTCATGCGAAATGGAAAAATTCGATAATAATTTTGACGAGTATCTTGAAATAGAAAACTTGGAGTCGAGTGACTCATTCTCTATAATGGCTGATTTTGCAGATAGTTTACCAGATTCTCTCAGACTTAAAAGTCGATTAATAAATGCATTAAATAAGAAAAAACCATTCAGAGAATTTAAATTTGAAATTGACAATTCTGGTGAATACAGACAGATGTGGTTCGATTTTAAGAATAGTAAATTGCAAGAGTGGGTAATTGCAAGATTTAATGAAATGATAAACCTTGAAAAATAGAAAGCCACTGGACTACTTTTAGTTAACTACCATCAAATATATTATCAGCAAATCAAAATAAAATTTATTTTTAGTGTTTCTCCAAAGGTAGAGTAACTTCTATTGACTCATGGTTCCGAGTCATTATACAAGGTATCATAAGGGCTAAAAGCATTTATTTTCTCAGGTATGGCTATATGGAGGTAGATCAATGTTGATTCAATACAAGCATGTCCTAACAATTCTTTTATAGAAACGATATCAAGTCCGTCTTCAAGCAGATGTGTTGCATAGCTGTGACGAAGTGTATGCACACATACCGATTTAAGTATTCCTGCTTTTTTTACTGATTCTTGTAATATCCATCTAAGCCCGCTGGGACTAAACGGCGTTCCTTTTTCTTTTCCATAAAATAGATATTCTAACGGTTTGTAAGACTTATAATATTTACGTAATTCTGACAGCAACGTTTTTGATAATGGAACATATCGGTCTTTGCATCCTTTCGAACGTCGTATATGAATCATCATTCTTTCAGAATCTACATCGGAAATCTTCAAGCGGCTAAGTTCTCCTGATCGTAAACTTGCAGAGTATATCATGCTGAGAATTATCCTGTGTTTTAAAATAAGTGGAGCATTAAATAACCGTATACATTCCTGTTTGCTTAGTACGGCCGGCAGTTTTTTTTCGTAAGGAAGAACCGGTAATGATATAGCCCGGTTGGGAAGGTTCATGAATCTGAAATAGTATCTCAATCCATAGATGGTATGTTTAAAGGCACTTCGTGATGTAGTTTTGGCGCTTCTCGCTAAACTGGCAAGATACTCATTGATTTGCTCGTCACTCACTTTATGCGGCAGTGCATTGAAATGAAAACAGAAGTGCGCAAGTTTGCGCCCATAATTATTAAATGTGCTTCTGCTATGGCTGGAAAGTACAATCTTTTGGTCCAGTTTAGCGTACAAATCAGTAAAGCCAGCAACTTCACGGCAAGCTCTTTCAACTAATGTTTCACTGTTCTTCATAAGGATTCTGTTTTGAGTTTTAGAAACCTTTTACGATATTTGTTATCGGCTAACCCGAAATGCCTGGTAAAAATTTGTTTTGATATAAGGGATTCTTCCCGATAGCTATGCTTGCCACAGGCAATTATCGGGAAAAGGGTTGCAGCAATATAACTTTTAATTTTATATCACCTGCCTATCTATAGACTGGTCTGGCTGTCCGCAAATGCCTACTCGTTAGTTGATCTAGAGTAGTCCCGCTTTTTAGCAATTACTCGATTTTAAAATATTACACTTATTTATTCAGGTAATCAGGCATTTGTATTAAGCACTATGTCATTTTTTTATCTTTTTTGTTAATGCAACTATTAACTCTAAATCTGCTAAAAAAGAGTTCGACATATGTCCCATATGCTCTACTGAGAAGCAGGTTTATCCCTGCTTTTTTTTATCTTAAAAGCGCTCATCTTTTTTCAACCTATCACCCATTTATCATTTTTAAATTTCTGATTGCTCTCGGCTTTTGTCGAACGTAGCGGATTAAACACTACTTTTGCAAATTCTTTTAATGAAGGGATTTTAATGAGTGAAGAGTTGGAAATAAGGAACATTGCTATAATAGCACATGTGGATCACGGGAAAACAACGTTGGTTGACCGTATGCTGTATCAGGTTAAATTATTCAGGGAAAACCAGGAAGTACGCGACCTGATCCTTGATTCGAATGACCTGGAGCGCGAAAGAGGAATAACGATACTTGCAAAAAATGTTTCTGTAAGGTATAAAGGAGTTAAGATAAATATTATCGATACCCCCGGACACTCCGATTTTGGCGGCGAAGTGGAACGTGTTATCAACATGGCTGATGGTGTGTTATTACTAGTTGATGCTTTTGAAGGGCCTATGCCTCAGACACGGTTTGTTATTGAAAAAGCCATGGAACTTGGCCTGAAACCTATCGTTGTTATAAATAAAGTTGATAAACCTAACTGTTCTCCTGATGAAGTGCAGGAAGCTGTTTTTGATCTGATGGTCAGCTTGGATGCTACTGAGGAACAACTTAATTTTCCTACGGTTTACGGTTCTTCTAAGCAGGGATGGATGGCTGCTGACTGGCAAAATCCTTCAAAGGATATTAGTTTTCTTCTCGATACCATCATCGAATATTTTAAGCCGCCTGCAAGAATACCAGGCACCTTGCAGATGCAGATAACATCACTCGATTATTCCTCCTATGTTGGCCGTATTGCTGTTGGCCGTATTTCGCGTGGTTCCCTGAAAATGGGACAGCAGGTTTCTATTGTTAAGAATGATGGAAGCATTGTAAAATCACAGATCAAAGAACTATATTTATTCGAAGGACTCGGAAAAGAAAAGGTGAAATACGAAGTTCAGGCCGGTGAAATATGCGCTGTGCTTTGTACTGAAAATTTTGATATCGGCGACACCATTGCTGATTTTGAAAATCCTGAAGGCCTTACGCCTATTCATGTTGATGAACCGACAATGAGTATGGTTTTTACAATAAACAATTCACCTTTTGCAGGCAAGGAAGGAACCTATGTTACTTCAAGACATTTAAGAGACAGACTTTACAGGGAAACGGAAAGAAACCTTGCATTAAAAGTTGTGGATACTGAATCGCCTGAGAAACTACTTGTTTATGGCAGGGGAATTTTACATCTTTCAATACTTGTTGAAACGATGCGCCGTGAAGGGTATGAATTTCAGTTGGGACAACCCCAGGTTATTGAAAAGATAATTGACGGTGTAAAACATGAACCTGTTGAATCGCTTACAATTCATGTTCCGGAGCAATTTTCAGGAAAAGTGATTGAAGTGGTTTCAAGAAGAAAAGGTGATATCCTGAGCATAGAAACCCGCAACGACAGAATAGTCCTTAAATTCAGCATTCCTGCAAGAGGTCTGATAGGACTCACCAATAATATTCTTACTGCAACTGAAGGAGAAGCTGTAATTGCGCATCGTTTCAAGGCTTACGAACCATGGAAAGGTGAAATACCTACACGTATCAATGGTTCCCTGATTGCTATGGAAACGGGCACCGCAATTGCTTATTCCATTAATAAACTACAGGACAGAGGTAAGTTCTTCATTGAACCGAATGATGATATTTATGAAGGTGAAATATTAGGTGAGAGCACACGTGCCGATGATCTGGTGATAAATCTTATCAAGACAAAGAAGCTTTCCAATATGCGCGCTTCAGGTTCGGATGAAAAAACTTTCATTATTCCTGCTGTAAAATTTTCGCTTGAAGAAGCGATGGAATACATAAAAGTTGACGAATATGTTGAAGTAACTCCTAAGTCGATCCGCATGCGAAAAATTATTCTTGATGAATTGATGCGGAAACGTTTAAAGAAAGCTGAAGAGTAATATTATCTCAGTTAGTTATTCTTCTTTTTTTAGTGACCAGAACATTACAAAAATGGCTAATGCAAGAGAAGCTGCTGCTATCAGAAACGTTCCGGAAAAACCTACAAGTTTATAAAACAGTACACCCAGCAAAGGTGCAAGCAATGCCCGTTCGCCAGTAAGCGTAAGGTGAATAGCCTGATACAGGTCGGCATCTTCTTTTTTACAAAAATATGCTGAGCCAATACTCCAGAGTATTCCCATGGTTGCTGCAAAAAATCCCTGACCGATCATGTAAAAAATCAGCATGTAATAAAGTTTGATGTTTCCTATGCTTGTAAAAAACGGAAATTGTTCAGTAAGCACAAGGAATAAAAGAAAAACCATCATCGAGAAAAATGTGATTGCCGCAAACCTGCGCGGATCAATGCGCCCGATAAGTCTTCCAAACATAGGAAGAAGAAATATAGCTAACAAATTATAACCGTTTTTGTAAAATGCAACACTGGTATAATTTAGATCAAGTTGCCTTGAGAAAAATATTGTAATGACACTTACAGTGCTCATAAAGGCAAAGCCATAGAGCATAAAACCTATTTCAAAGTGTTTGTAGGGTTTGTTTTCCTTCAGGATTTTTAACATTCTTTTTACCGACTCTACTACTGAATTAAGAAGCTTCGAATTCCGCACGTGATTAGGCTTTTCCGTATATGGTATTTTTGAAAGTAGATATACTGAAATAATTCCAAGAATTGCAGTAACAGGGAATACATAGCGGAATGCATAATAGTCATAATCGAGCAGCATGCCATATAAAAAAGTTACGGCCATCATCACAATTTTATTCCATGTAGTTGCTAGTGTATAGAGCCTTCCGAAATGTTCGTGCCGGTAACTGTTTTTTAGAAGCTGATTTATTGAAGGGAAAATAATAGGGTTTGCAAAATAATAAATCAGAAAAATTCCCAGGAAGTAATAATGATACACTGGATTGTTTAGGTATGCCTCAGGATTTGTGGGGAAGAAGAATGGCAATGCTAATGGAAGCCTTGTAATTACTGCAACAATTAGGAGCAGTTTTTTTTTATTTCCATAGCGCTTAAGTAATTCATGGAAGAAAACAGCAAAAATCAGCAACACAGTGGTTAATTGAAATAGCACACTTAATTGGTAATCGCTGCCTTTAATACTTCTAATAAAAACAAATTCATTTAACGCAAGCACACCAAGGATGATCCCTTCTATAAGTGAATAGGAGAGGTGAAGACGAAAGGCTCGCCTTTCAGTAGGGTCAAGCTGTTTGGTAATTGCAGGGGACATACAGTGTGATAATAAGGCAAAGGTAATAAGCCTGGGCAATTCTGAAGCAAAATGATTCTTTGAAAATGTTCAAATAAAATTTTCTTTTAAAAAATTTGCGGTTAACTTTGCACACTTAATAAAATCACGTAAAAGATGTTTGAAAGTATAAGTGAAAAATTCGACAGGGCGTTTAAATTATTAAAGGGCCAGGGCAGGATTACGGAAATAAATGTTGCTGAAACGCTAAAGGAAGTCCGCAAGGCTTTGCTTGATGCTGACGTAAATTACAAGATAGCTAAAACATTTACTGAACAGGTTAAAGAAAAAGCACTTGGACAAAATGTGCTGACTTCCGTTTCGCCTGGACAGCTGATGGTTAAGATAACACATGATGAACTCTCCGGCCTCATGGGCGGACAGATGGCTGAGCTAAACCTGAAGGGAAGTCCTGCAATTATTTTGATAGCCGGGCTGCAAGGTTCAGGTAAAACAACCTTTTCTGCTAAGCTTGCAAATTTTGTAAAGTCAAAACGCGGAAGAAACCCTTTGCTTGTTGCCTGCGACGTTTATCGTCCGGCTGCTATTGAACAGCTGAAGGTTTTGGGAGAACAGATACAGGTAAAAGTCTTCACTGATGAAGGCAATAACGATCCTGTTTCAATTGCGAAAAAATCAATTGCACATGCCCGTGAGATGGGCTATAATCCTGTAATCATTGATACTGCCGGTCGTCTGGCTATTGATGAACAGATGATGGATGAAATTGCCAACATCAAAAAGGCTGTGAATCCTCAGGAAACATTATTTGTGGTGGATTCCATGACAGGACAGGATGCTGTTAATACAGCAAAAGCTTTTAACGACAGACTGGATTTTGAAGGCGTTGTGCTTACCAAACTCGATGGTGATACCCGAGGTGGTGCTGCATTATCAATAAAATCGGTAGTGAACAAGCCGATAAAATTTGTAGGTATAGGTGAAAAACTTGATGCCATTGATGTATTCTACCCTGAACGTATGGCCGACCGTATCCTTGGCATGGGTGATATTGTTTCACTTGTTGAAAAGGCGCAGGAACAGTTCAATGTGGAAGAAGCACAAAAGCTGCAAAGAAAAATACAGAAGAACCAGTTTAATTTTGATGATTTTCTATCACAGCTTCAGCAGATAAAAAAAATGGGAAACATGAAAGACCTTATGGGTATGATTCCCGGTATGGGCAAGGCTTTGAAGGATGTGGACATCGATGATAATGCATTCAAAGGCATTGAAGCAATTATTCATGCAATGACGCCTGCTGAAAGAGAAACTCCTGAAATCCTTAACGGCAGCCGGAGAAAGAGAATTGCAATCGGAAGTGGCACGGATATTACTGAAGTAAATAAACTCATAAAACAATTTGAAGATACCCGCAAACTGATGAAGATGATGAGCGGTGGGAACAAGAGTAAAATGATGCAGATGATGAGAAGCCAGGGAAGGAAGTAAAAAAGTAGACAGTTATCAGTAGGCAGTCAGCAGTTTTCAATTGATAAAATAAATCTACTGATTAATAATTCCCAACTAAAAAACAACAAACTACGAACGACAAACAATTCTTTAATAATGAAATTAATTGATGGAAAAAAAATAGCAGAGGATATCAGGACCGAGATTGCTAAAGAAGTTCGGAAGATGATAGATGATGATGTAAAACTTCCTCATTTGGCTGCAATTCTTGTGGGAGAAGATCCTGCGAGCCAGACCTATGTTGCGAACAAGGAAAAAGCATGCAAGGAAGTTGGGTTCATTTCATCGGTATACAGATACCCTGAGACAATAAAAGAGAAGGATTTACTTGCTGCTGTTGAATTTCTGAACAACGATGAGGAGGTTGACGGTTTCATCGTTCAGCTTCCGTTGCCAAAACATATTTCGCCTGAAAAGGTAATAAAAGCAATACGTCCCGAAAAAGATGTGGATGGATTTCATCCTGTAAATATCGGCAATATGGTGCTGAATCTGCCTGGACATATTCCTGCAACACCTTATGGAATTATGCAACTTCTTAAGCGGTCCAAGGTTGAAACTGAAGGAAAACATTGTGTGGTTGTGGGAAGAAGCAATATAGTTGGAACACCCGTTAGTATTTTATTATCAAGAAATAATAAGGATGCTAATTGTACGGTAACTTTATGTCATAGCAAAACAAAAGATCTGAAATCGATTTGTCTGCAGGCGGATATTTTAATTGCTGCAATTGGTCAGCTTGAATTTATAAAATACGATATGGTTAAAGAAGGCGCTGTTGTGATTGATGTTGGAATGCATCGCATTGAATCGTCAGAAACCAAATCGGGTTTCCGTTTGAAAGGTGATGTGGCATTTGATGAAGTTGCAGGGAAATGCAGCCTTATAACCCCTGTTCCCGGTGGTGTCGGACCGATGACAATTGTCGGATTGCTGATGAATACGTTGAGAGCGGCAAAAAAAGAAGTTTATTAATTTTTCTGCCAAAAAAATAACACAAATAAAATGGAGAACCCCGGTGAAATAGAATTGTTGAAGCAAGGCAGGATGCTGCCTGTGATGGAAGAGTTCTATTCAATTCAGGGTGAAGGCAACAATACAGGAAAAGCCGCTTACTTTTTACGAATTGGTGGCTGTGATGTAGGATGCAGATGGTGCGATATCAAGGAATCCTGGAATGCTGATCTGTGGCCACCATCATCAACAGATGCGATAATAGAAAATATTAAGCATTGCCCGGCAAAAGCAGTTGTAGTCACAGGCGGCGAACCTCTTCTTTATAATCTGGATTATCTTTGCGCTGAACTGAAAAAAAACAATATCGAAACATACCTGGAGACATCCGGTTCTGTTGCGCTGAGCGGAGAATGGAACTGGATTTGTTTATCGCCGAAAAAAAAATCACCGCCTCTTCACGAATTATATACTAAAGCAAGCGAACTGAAAGTTATTATACATGAAGCGTCTGATTTTGAATGGGCCGAAGAAAATGCAAAACACATTACCAATGGTGCAAAGCTTTTGCTGCAGCCTGAGTGGAGCAGGCGTAAGGAAATGATTCCAATGATTGTTGAATATATTTTGAAGAACCCGAAATGGAATATTTCATTGCAGTCGCATAAGTATATGAATATTCCTTAACTTTACATCAAACTGATGCAATGAAATATTTACTTTTCTTTTTCTCTTTTCTGCTGATATTTTCTGCAACCTCCTGTAAAGCACAGGACAATAAATACAAGTACACCACCAAATCGGCGAAAGCGATCAAGGCTTATGAAAGTGCAACTTTATACTATGATAAATATGATAACGAAGATGCACTGAAAGAACTTGACAATGCAATAAAATTCGATGAGAATTTTATTGAGGCATACATGCTGAAAGCTGATATTTACGCTGACCTCAAGAAATATGAACTTGCAGCTGCCAACTATAAAAAAGCCATTGATCTCGATCCGGATTTCTTTGCAAACAATTACCTGAATCTAGGCATGATTGAATTATTTACAGGAAAATATGCAGATGCAAAGACACATCTTACAACATTTATCAATAATAAAAATGCCAATATTGTTAATGTAAAACGGGCACAATTTTTTATCAAGGATTGCGATTTTGGAATCAATGCTGTGAATAATCCGGTTCCTTTTAATCCTAAAAATCTTGGTGACAGCGTTAATTCGAAGTATAGTGAATACCTGCCATCAGTTACTGCTGATGAACAGGAGCTCGTGATTACACGTAGGTTGCCTATCGATAAAATCACTTCCGATAATAAAAATACCGAACAGGAAGATTTTTACGTATGCAAAAAAGTAAACGATAGTACCTGGAGCAAAGCCAGGGATCTTGGGCCACCAGTTAACACAAGTGGTAACGAAGGTGCTCAATGTTTATCGCCTGATGGAAAATCGCTTTATTTTACGGCTTGCAATCGCGCTGATGGTGTGGGAAGTTGTGATCTTTATTACTCTGAAAAAATCGGTAACGCCTGGACTATTCCTAAAAACATGGGAACTGTTGTCAACTCCGAACGCTGGGACTCTCAGCCATCAATATCTTCCGATGGAAATACGCTTTATTTCACTAGTGCAAGAAATGGTGGTAAAGGTGGAATGGATATATGGAAAACCACGAAAGACGATAAAGGAGTTTGGGGAACACCGGTTGATCTGGGCGATTCTATAAATACTACAAAAGGTGAAATGGCACCATTTATTCATCCCGATGATCAAACGCTTTATTTCGCTTCAAACGGGCACCAGGGAATGGGTGATTTTGATATTTTTTATTCAAGAAAAGATTCTTCAGGAAACTGGGGAAAACCTGTAAACATTGGGTATCCTATCAATACATACTCTAACGATAGCTATCTTATTGTGAATGCAAATGGCGACCTTGCATATTTTTCATCTGACCGCGAAGGTGGAAAAGGTGGAATGGATATTTATACATTTCCGCTTTACGAAAAGGCAAGGCCCAAGAGGGTCACTTACCTGAAAGGCTCTGTATTCAACAAAGTCACTAAAGATAAACTTGAAGCAAAGTTTGAACTTGTCGATCTTTCAACAGGAAAAACATATACCGAATCATTCTCTGATAAGGTTACAGGCGAATTCCTGGTTTGCCTTCCCACAGAAAAAGATTATGCGCTGAATGTTTCAAAAGATGGTTATTTATTTTATTCTGAAAATTTCTCGCTTACAGGAATCCATTCCAACTCGGATCCTTTCCTGAAAGATATCCCTTTACAGCCAATAAAGAAAGATGAAATCGTGATTCTTAAAAATATTTTCTTTGACACTGATAAATATGAACTGAAAGCAGAATCAACTTCTGAACTTGAAAAATTACAGGACCTTCTTACAAAAAATCCAAAATTAAAAATTGAAATCAGCGGGCATACCGATAATGTTGGTGATGATAAATACAACCAGGTGCTTTCTGAAAACAGGGCGAAAGCAGTTTACGATTACCTTGTTTCCAAAGGAATTGCAAAGGAACGCCTTACTTATAAGGGATATGGTGAAACCAAACCACTTGAAACAAATGACACTGATGCTGGCAGAGCAATTAACCGAAGAACTGAATTTAAAGTTGTTGACATTACAGGGAAGTGAGAAAGTTAGTAGTCTGAAGTCAACTGTGGGCAATAGGCAGTCAATACACTCAACATAGAATAAAAACAGCGTACAAAAACAACAAACAAAATCTTTTATAATGAAAAAATTCATTCTGATTATTTCCATTCTGATGTTTTGTCAGAGTTTTTTAAATTCACAAACATTATCGGAAGAACAGGTTAAAAAAATAAAATCTGCAACTGTCTATATCCAGGTAAAACACGACTGGCTCCCCACAGATGATGAATATACTCCTTCCGGTTCCGGTTTCTTCATCAGTCCATACGGACACCTGGTAACCAATTACCATGTAATACAATCTTCGCTGCAGGGTGATTATTCAGGGTATTATTATCCTGCACCAATTAAAGAAATTACTATCGTATGTAAAAGCGGGAGCAAGGAACTGAAAAAATACAAAGCCTATATTCTTGCGGCAAATATGAAGGACGATCTTGCAGTGCTTCAGATTGAAGATACTGTTAAAACTCCATACATTGAACTTGATTCCACTTCCAAACTAATGGAAACATCGCCAACTTTGATTTTTGGTTTTCCCTTCGGTGAAAAATTTGCTGTGTTGCAGTATGGTCCTGAAATATCGGTGACCAAAGGAATTATATCCGCTATCCGCCACGACGAGAAAGGAGTCTTTACTAAACTTCAGCTGGATGCAGAAGCGAATCCCGGCAATAGCGGGGGGCCTGCTATTAGTGAAGACGGAAAAGTGGTCGCTGTGGTATCATCTATTTTGCGTGATACAAAGTTAAGTTTTGGTGTTCCCACACATTACCTCTCGAATCTTTTAAAACATGTTGATCTCACAAAACGTTCCACACTCGCTGATTCTGTGAAATCAAGTTTTACATCCGATCCTCCTGGTGCTGATGTTTTTATTGATTTTAAGAAAGTGGGCACAACTCCTTTATACGGAGTGAATGTACGTATCGGCTTTCATAATGTTTATATGATCAAGAAAGATTTTTATGTGTGCATTCAGAACAATGCCTTCCTGAAACCTGATACCATGGAATATAAATTCTCACCGGTAAGGCCTTCAACATTTGCTTCTGTAAAAGCTGATAAAAATAAATCGGACAATTATAGTTCTTCCAAGAAGAGCAAAAACAGTACTGACGAAATCACAGAAGCTACAAGCAAGAGCTACCAGCAACCACCTAAAGAAGTCAAAACTTTTTTCAATGATCTGTATACACGAAAAGTTTCAGAAGCGGATGTGCTGAAATCAGAAGGATTTGACGCGCCCGACAGCATTGCAAACTGGAAAGAGAATTCTGGCGGCGATTACGACAGGGATGCTGAATGGTATATTGAAGACAGCCACCTGAACCAGTTCCTGGAAGATGATTACCTTCATGCAATAACTTTGGGCGATTCAGCATGGACCAATTATGCAGTTACTGCAAAGGTGAAAATACCGCGTACATCAGGTGTTGCGGGAATTGTTTTCAGATCCACATGGGAAGGATTTTATATTTTTTATTTATCGAGAGATGCACAGAAAGTTAAGCTTATTTATCACATGAACAATCCTTACGGATGGGTTACTGTTTATGAAAAGAAACTTGACTTCGAAGTAAAGGATCAGTGGTATAATCTTTCGGCAATTCTGAAAGACAATAAAGTATTTTGTTTTCTTGATACTAATTGTGTTATTTCTGCAAGGACAAATATTTCCACTCTCGGGAAAGTTGGATTCTATTCAGTTTCGGCAAAGTGTGAGTTCGACAGTCTTTATGTTACCAAGCTGCCGGAATCACTTAAAAAGGTTCAGTCACGTGATACCAATGAAATAACCGATGTTTCCATTTCCGATTATTTCGATTACAAATCAATTTGGTGGTACCCTTACCGCAACGATAAAGCACATCCCGAACCTTGGTACATGATGGATGAGGGCTGTGCGCAGCTTGATGACAACGCTGATTTTAAATATATGGAAATGACAAATTATAAGTTTGGAAAGTATGATTTCAAACTTGATTTGACAACAATAAAAGGCGATGACAAAAGTAAATTTGTAGTATATTATCGAAAAAGCAACGATGAATATTACCGGGTTGAATTGTCAAAGAAAGATAATAAAATGAGGCTGTATTACATTAAGGACAATGTATCGAAGCTTTTAACGGAAAAGAAACTTAGCTCATATTTCTTCGACAGGAAAAGTTCAATTTACCTTCGAATTTATGATAATAAGATCAAATTTTCCTATGAATATTACCAGAATATGCATTGCAAAGTGAAGGGCATCGGGAAAACACCAGGTTACTTCGGATTTGGCACCAGCGGTCTGAAGGTGATAATACATAAATTCAATATTACTGATTTGTAATTTTGTAGCTTTATAGTGAACGAAGCGATTTAGCAATCTCAATTAATCCGATTGCTAAATCGCTTTGGCATTTTCTATGATATGTGATTTAAAATCCTAGTGCTTTCCTTAGCTCGCTTGTGGTAAAGGTTTGCGGATTTATTTCAGCTGCTGTAAATGTAAAGCTGTCCTTGTCTTTCTGACTGAAAAGCTCATTTCGCAAAGTTGTTCTGTCAACAACAGCAGCCTTTCCATTCACTCCAATAATATAGAGTGCAGTTTCTGAATTCGGATCAAGTGTAATGCCTCCTTTTTTTGAATAGAAGTTGTAAGTCAAAACGCCTTTGATAGATTCATCAATTACAAAAACTGTTGATGGTTCAATCGACTTATCATAAACATCCTTGAATTCAGCGTTGATTTGTACAGGGTTTTTTATGCGCAGTTCCTGGTCGCAGTTCCATATTCCAAAACCATCAATCTGTAAAGGCCTTGTGACAATGTATTGCGCTGCCTGAATCCTTTGTGAGCTGTCCTGCGTAGCTTTAAATCTTTTTTGTGCATAAGCAATCCATTCATCTTTCGACATTTCCTTTTCCTCAGGGCTTTTATTTTTATCAATCTTGTCCCATATTTTTTTCTGGTAACGTGCAATGCGCTTTGCAATAGTATTATCGAAACGTGTCTGAA
>Ga0224523_1000446_pt1 | contig 21931 bp, 13 predicted proteins | sample CFST50metaG_FD_182732 | JGI IMG/M metagenome (GOLD analysis project Ga0224523, IMG submission 182732) | Peat soil microbial communities from Stordalen Mire, Sweden - C.F.S.T50 | ecosystem: Environmental > Terrestrial > Soil > Wetlands > Peat | place: Sweden: Norrbotten County, Stordalen Mire...
CCAACAAAGGTGAACACCAGATTCGCTATTACGGGCAATATTCGAACAAAAAACGGGGGATGGCAGAGAAGACAAAAAAGTCGGTTGTGCCTGCACTGCCCGGAATGCCGGAGCCGGATACTACATATCGTCGTAAATGTCGCATGACGTGGGCGGCGCTCATCAAGTGCGTTTATGAAGTCGATCCGCTGAAATGTCCACCGCGAATACAACCGGATGTACGCCTCAATGAGCAGCCGCGAGTAAGATTGCATGTTGTCCCAGGAGCGAACTGCGGTGGCGAGATGAAGATCGTTGCGTTTATTGAGGAAAAGATGGTCATTGAGCAAATTCTCCGTCACTGCCAACTTTGGAACGATCACAAGCCGCATCCGCCACCCAAACCTCCGCCCAATCAGCTTATACCGCCTGCAACGGTAGAGCGCTCAATTCTGGACTTTGATTTCTTCGAACGGAATTGTGCTTAAAACCTTCAGTAAATTTTCAAGCTTGCTCTAAAGCCACAGGCCTCTTTTTTTTGTTTTGACAAAAACACCCTCAAACATCTATATTTTTTATTGAAGCCGTTTAGTATGTATACGGTGGAAGCGGGAAAGCAGGTGAAAATATGGGTGTCTGTAAAGATAAATATTTCATTCTCCCGCCCGTTCCCGAAAAATCAAATTACTTATCAGCTATGGAAAGGAGGGTAAAGAGTGTTCAGGAAATTCTTGACAGTATGGTAAAAAGAGAGCCCTTTAATCCCCGCTAAGAGTTTAAGAAGGCTCTCCCATTTAATGATTCATGCCTGGTCGGGCACGTTTCATTATGTATAATATCGCATTTTTCATTTGCATTTTCAATAAATATTTAAGAAAGGAACAATGCGATATTAATAAGGTCATGTAGTAATAATAACTTAAAAGTAAAGGAGATAGCATGTTGAATGTTATAAAAACTCAAATGACTGCTGCAATTGTTTTATTAATGGCCTTCATTGGATTTGCCGGAAACAATGAACAATTGCTGAAAATGTATACCGGAAAGGATATCGGTGCGGTACAATTAAACAAAGAGACAATGTTTGCAGATTTAAAAGGTGTAGGCAGGGCATTTTATATTACCGTATCCAAAGATGCTAATTATTTTATATCAGTGATAACAAATGGTGCTGCAGGAAAAGAGTACGACGTTACTGTTGATATTCAAAGTTTCGTGGAAGGCAAGGCAAAATTGGAAAATGGTTGGAAAGCTGATTTTATGGTTGATCCGTCAACCTCTGCTCCCAAATCACTTCACCTTGCAAAAGGCGAACACGTAATTTCTTTTATAGGAAAAGGCCCGGAGGTGCCGAATATCGAACGTATACGAATTGCTGAAAATCAAACTGATGCCCAGTTATCTGCTGCTGATTTGGCTTCTTGGACAAAGACTTTAGCGGCAAAGGTTTTGCCGGCTAATTATTCCGAAATGAAAAAGAATGGTACTTTAAGTTCTTCCTTAACAGCTGCGGTATCATCGCCATCTGATCCACTTTACGACTATTACGGTGCACTGAATAATTCTTTTAATTATTCGTCGTTCCATAATATTTATTTGAATGCAAATACTGTGTTTACCGTTGAAACTCAAAATTCCACTGCTGATCCGGTTTTGTATGTTTTTCTTCAGAATAATCCTCAGCAATTTTCGGTAGTAAATGATGATTATAATAGTACCATTTCGTATGAATCAAAGGTGTCTTTTACTACGCCAGTGGCAGGATTCTATGCAGTACTGGTAAGAAGTTATTGGGCAGGTCAAAATGGTGTTGGAAACATTCTTTATAATGGATCAGTGCATTTTTCTAACGGTGCGATTAGCGGAACATTGGTTCAATTTCCAACTTCTACAAAGACGGGTACGCTCAATTGTTTTACTGCACTTCCGGGTGGTGAAACTGATACAAGATTATTTACAATGTCCGGACCATTATCCCCAGTCAATGGATATAACGACGATTGGCAGGGTTCGAGTGAATGCGATTTTGATTGGGGCCACTTGTCGCGTATCAGGCAAAATTATACATCGTCTATTAAAGCATGCTTGATAACGCATTATGACGCAGGTCAAAGCGGAACATGTGATGTTTATACTGCATGCAGCGATGGCATTACTATGGGGTTCCCAAATTTCAAGATTAGGGACGCGATAATGTCAGCGCCTGCAACACCTGATCGTAGGTATAACTGTATCGCTTGGAGTGGCGGACTAACTTCAAATTGGGTAAATCCTTATTATACTCTTAGTGATTTTGATCTCTATTATAGCAACAGTTACCCAGGTCTTAACCCAAGATATGCAGGTGCGGAAAACTTTACCCGTACCAATGCTACACCGGCGAATTCAGTAGTTGATTTGTGGGCAACAGGTACGCAAGCTCCCTACCCCGGCACATTCCAACATGGCTCGGTTAAAAAACCGGCAAACAGTCAGCTTCATGGTTACGATTGGGAGAGCAAATGCGGTCCCAATATACGAGTCTTTCACCCGGAGAATGCTTTAAGCGGCCTAAGCGGGCCTGGTTACGGGTTTGTAGTTTACAAATACAAATCAGCCGGAACATTCGCCCAAACACAGAAAATGGCAGCTCTGGGAATTAACAGGCCAATAGCGACATTGGATGAATCCGTGAATCTTGGGCTGACAAAAGTGAATGAAGTATCTTATACAATAGATGAGAAAACAAAATTGGCTAAGCATATCGGAAAAATACCGGCAATTGTATCAAGTGAATTCACAGCCAAATTCGAGAATTGGCGTAAAACCTGGGAAATGGAACCGACGAAATATAAAAGCCACACTCGTGATTTTGCCAAATCGGATGAGTATAAAGTATTAATTGATTTCTGTATTCAACAGGGCAAACAAGTATGGCCATTACTTTTTACTTCTTTTAATAATGGAAATTTGCCCCTCGTTAATGTTTTTGAAGATCTGATTTATCCGGACCGCAAGAGTTTAATGGATGAAGTGAAGATGAAAAACGAATCGAACCGATATACCGCTGACGGTACTTATGTAGTTTATACTTTAGATGGGGAATGGCGTGAATTCTGCAAGAAAGTGTTGCAGCGTGAGTTCGAATAAGCCATAATGAACTGAGAGTATGTGCCTGTGCACCGGCACATACTCATTTAATGGAGGCGCGGGATGATAAAAATTTCAAGCTTAATTATTATGTTTATTTTGTTTGCCGGAAAGGGCTTTTGCCAGGATTCGCTTGCATTCAAGCTTATCGTAAAGAATGTTGTTGTTCCCAAGGATCAGATCGTTCTTGATTCTATTTCCAATGGAAGCTATTTCTTCTCAGGGGTTGCCACATTTGACCTCGAATCTTCTTTAGCCTCTATAAATCTGCATGTATTTCTGGCGGAAGTGCCTTTTAAACGATACAGAATTATGAATGAAATCGGAATTGGTGAGAACATTTTCTCAGGAAATGCACAGTTCAGGAAAATCGACAGCCTTTGTACTGGTGATGTGGGTTTGATAAAACCAAAAAAGAACTGTGTAATTTATTGGCGTTATTCGACAAAAAACCGGAAAAACCATTGCCAAATAAAGATAGGCGCGGGGAATTATTATTATGCAAATACAAAAACCGAAGTAACAAGTATTACAAGAGGAATACTTGCAGGCAAACAGGAATTCTGGTATAACAACCTCGGGCTTCTCTTAAAAAGTCAGGAGAATGCCCTTGATAACGGCAAGCCATTCGTTATAGTTAAGGTTCCAAAATACACTAATGACGGCCAGGTATTGGTCGACGATACAACCGATCCTTTTGTCAAAAACGCTTATGATAATCAGAGTCGTGCCGTATTCAGGCAGGAAGCAATTGCCAGCGGTTACAAAGTTAATTTCATATTCGGCTATTTATATGATTCATTGTCGAGAGCAGTTCAACGGCAGCATCTCCTTTTTGGCGCAACATCGGCGCAGCCCGGCGCACCGTTCAATATTGAGTATATAACCTATGATGATCACGATCGTATTGCTTTTTATGAAATAAACTTTTGTTTCGTAAATTTTGTATGCAGGAACCCCTATGATTCAATCGCAGGCAAAGAAACAATGAAATACTTTTATGGAAATGGCAACAGTACATTAGCAGACAGCATTGTTCGCGATTTTTTCGATAAAAACAGGAATTACAGACTTGTATCAAGGATTGCCGAGAAATATCTCTACCGGCCGGATAGTTTGATAAAAGAGGACGTTTCCATATCAAAAGGATATGATGATTCGGGAACATGTTGGGGAAGTCAGTTTTATCAAGAAGGGAAAACCATATATCAATATGACGCAATGAAATACGTATTTCGCTATGATAGTTGGGCGCGTAATTCCTTAGATTCAAGCTTAAAGCCCGTGCCCGAACTATGTCTTGGCTATCGAAGAGAGTATGATGCTTTGGGAAACACGATAAAGCAGTTTGATTTTTGTGATCAGGATGAGACGCTTCTCTGGAAAGCCCAATATAACAAGTTTAATTTCATCATTCAGCAGACAGGATATGGAATTAGTGATACCACGGTTGCAAATTATCAATGGGATTTGCTTGATCTTGATAATCAAAAGGAGTTTTTACATGAATAAAGCCTCTCTGTTTTGTTGCCTTTTTTGGCTGAGTGCGGCAGCATACAATCCGGGGCCGTCTATCAACGAGTATGCGAATAATCCTATAACACCCGGTTATGGTATTTCCAATTACTTTGAACTAATGCTTGAAACGGTTAAGCAAAACAAGGCAGTCCGGTTTAATCCAAAATTAATTGTGAAGAACGCAATAACGGTAAAATTCATCGGCAACGTTTTGCATATTGATATGCATGAGTATGGTGATAAAGCGCAATTGGAGATTTCCATTTTCAATATTTCCGGCAAAAAAATATTCCGTGCTCAAAATGCAGGAAATCAACAACCCGGTAATACTGTCTTGTTTCCGTTCCCTAAATTGCCTAAAGGAGTCTATTTTGTAAGTATGCGATATGCCGGCGAAACAGCACAAATAAAAATAATCTATACAGGCAAATAAGTATCCGTTCTGCCAACCCATCTTTCGGATGATTTGCGCCTGAGCGATATTATTATTGCGTAAAGGAGGCGCATCATGAAACGACGATTGAATTTTAATTTCCCAGAAGAGATTCGAGATATTTTATCCAAGCAACAGGCAAGCGGGCTAAGCGTTGCCCGGTATTGTGAGAAGGAATGCCTTGCCGTTTCTACATTTTTTCCCCAGTTATCCGCTGCTGATTTGGCTTCTTGGGCAAAGACTTTAGCGGCAAAGGGCATGCCTGCAAATTATTCTGAAATGAAAAAGAATGGTACTTTAAGTTCTTCCTTAACAGCTGCGGTATCATCGCCATCGCCCGATCGGATCCGCTTAATGATTATTATGGTGCCCTGGCAACAGCCGTTTTCTAAACTGCAACTTTTGTGTACCGCGGATTGTTCCGGAAGAAACCAGTTTACCTACCGAATTAAATATCGAAATTGAATAGTTCGAATTATTAGGAGGGATATTAATATTCATCACGCGAAAAAATTCCGAGGTGAAATAGAATTTCGGCATGGAATAGTCCTTAGTCTTTGAAGTCTGTTTTTGGGCTTCTGATCCGCGACGGAAGAACCGATTTCTATTATTTCACATCGCATTTCAAGTGCGTCAATTTTTACTAAATCAGCGGACTTTTTTGCGGAACGATAAGCTCCAAAACGTAATTCCCCGATAACAGTAATTGGTAGGATAATGGATTCATACGTATCAAGAAACTTGAGGATTTTTGCATTTCCATTTAAAATATCGATCGCAATATTGGTGTCAATGCAAATTTTTCCAAGCATCATGCTCTATCCGTTCACAGCCTTGTTCGATTATCGCTTTCATTTCCGCTGCATCCTGGGCAGATAAACAACCGGCTATTTTAAATAAATCTTTTTTATGAAAAATCCGTTTCTTAATTGCTAGTATGCCAACGGAACGACTCATAGTTTTTTTTTTTGCAATATGTTTAACGGGCATAGATCCACCTTTAAAGAAAATATACTTTAAATATCTAAAACAATCTACGAAAAAATATACAGACAGATGGCAGATTCAATTCTCTTTGGGCTGCTTCGTAGTGCTCTCCGAACTTCCATGGGCTTCGAGTCGTCAAAATCATCCCGAACAATCTTGAAAAACGGGGATGCCGCATGGTCACGGGGATGATAGAATTGAGTATGACCGTCTTTATGTAGATGCAGAGGAGTTCCTGGATTAACCAACAAAAGCCGATATGCTATTGTAAAGTAGAACAGTGTAATAGTGATGCCTAAAGGCATCAATTTCTACAGCCGGACCTTGCAACAACAATCCGGTAAGTAGTATTTACTTAGGTATGAATAAAAACATTTTCGAATACACGGATTTTAGAAAGTTCCTTTCCGATTACTATCATGAACGGAAAAAAGCTCAGCCGGGTTTTTCACACAGATTGATCGGTAATAGGGTAGGATTTTCGGCGGGATATTTTTCTCGAATACTTTCGGGTTCCAAGCCGCTTTCGGAAAAATTAATTTTAAACTTCTGCGCTTTTCTTAAACTCTCCAAAAAAGAAGCGCTTTATTTTGAAGCGATGGTCCGATACAATCAGGCCCGCAGCAATGAAGAACGCCGAATTTATTACGAACGCATGATTTTTTCTCTTCCGCAGAAGGCGCTACAATTAAGCAAAGATCAACTGGCGATTTTCACCGAGAGCTATTATTGCATCATCCATGCAATTTTGTATTTATATCCGGTAGACAATAATACTGACCTTTCCAAAATCGGCAATTTACTTATTCCGCCCATTAGCGCTGCAAAAGTAAAAGACGCACTCAAGCTTCTTGAGCGTTTGAACCTGATTGGTCAAGATCAACACGGAAATTACAAGGTCAAGGAAACATTTTTGTCAAGTATTCTGGGGTCTGATGAACGTGTGGTCAGGTCGTTTTTAAATAATGCCATTATGCAGGCGGGAAATGCGCTGTGGATGTTCCCGCCGGATAAGCGGCCGACATCAACCATGGTCATCAGCGTTTCCGAACAGGGATTCCTAAAAATCAAGGATTTACTGGATACGCTCAGACGCGATATCAACCAAGTTGTTAGGGAAGATAAACACCCTAACCAAATCCATCAGATAAGCTACCAAATGTTTCCCGTATCTAAAATCATAAAGGAGATTTAGAATGAAGCTGATCAATGCAAAAAAGTTTTTGGATTGGGGAACCGTTGTTTGTATGTTATTAGGTTTTTGCTGCACTAAGAACAATATCGTTAATTCGGGGGGAACAAGCATAGAAGTTGTTGGTATATCCGGGTATGTTGCGCTTCAAGATAAACAAATGGCTGCCGGATCGCGGGTCGGTTTGCGAAAAAGTCCGTCGGCTCAAACAGGAATTGATTCGACGAAACCCGAATATATCGCGCTTACTACAGCAGACTTGAGCGGTCGTTTTGTGCTGCCCTGTTCATTAAACGGATCATTTATCATCGAGGCCACCGCAACCAACGGTTTTAAGGGTTTACGCGCATGTACGCTTAGAACAAAGCCCATTTCAATCGATACAATTTATTGCCACCAAATCGGGGGGATCAAAGGATCAATTGTAACCGATTCATTCCCGGTGAATTTTTACGTTCAAGTTTTAAAAATATTCAATAGCGTGACAACGGATTCAATCGGTCAATTTGTTTTAGACAGCATACCACCGGGAATGTATTCGCTTCGCATTTGGCCCGAATTCCAATCGGATATGCAAACATACTGCTTTTTAGATACGATGATTGAAATAAAATCCGGTAATATTACGGATTTAGGGAAAATCAATATACCCCATAGAACTGACTTCCAAAACAATTCGGCCTATAAAACGGACATGGCAATAGTCTCATCGATGCTTGGAAAAGATAGTGCCGCCGCAATAGTAAGTACGGGTATTCGAAACGGCAGGGTTGTGTGTATAAACGATGTTGGGGGAATAGCATCATTATCCGGAATTTCAGGACTCGCTCAGCTTGAGTGGTTGTGGCTGATGAATAGTACTATTGATACATTGCCTTATGAATTGGGCGCTTGTAAAAATCTGACTTCATTAAGGTGTGACTACGGTAAGACTCAATGGGTCAATACCGACTTCAGCCTTTGCCCGAATCTTTTTTCAATTGAAATACTAGATTGCTTCCTTGAACATATTCCGCCTTCGCTCATGAATCTTTCCGATGCGACAGGGGTATACCTTTACAATAACCGGATATGTAATCCATCAGCGGAGGAAATTGCGTGGTTGACAATAAAATATGGAATCGGCTGGAAGGCGCAATTTAACCAAAATTGTAACTAACGCGCTTGGCCGAATCCGATACCGCATTCTTGAGAAAATGCTGATTGACATGGGCCGCATTGATCAAATGCGTCTATTAAAGAGCAAAGGGACTTTTTCTACAGGTGCAACGATCGCGTTCATTTGCTGCGAAGCGGTCAAGTGAAACGCGTGGTTGTGTGAAGCCACGCTCATTGCTGCTTGCCCATCGCCTCAAGGATGAGGTGCTCGCCGTTGTACCGCATAGACAGTGGGTGTTTACAATACCGAAGCGGCTACGGGTTTATTTCCGCTATGATCGTGAGGTGCTGGGGAAGCTCTGTCGGGCGGCATACGATACCGTCCGCGATGTTTACGGACTTGAAGTAGACGGCGACTGTGGCATTCCCGCTATGGTCGGCGCCGTTCAAACATTCGGAGACCTTATTCATTGGCATTCGCATATCCACGCCATTGTCGCCGAAGGTGTATTTACGAGCTCCGGACACTTCGTCCATATACCCTGTATCTGGCTGCACCGCGCAACAGAGATATGGCAAGACAAAGTGTTCGACTTGCTTCTGGATGCATGCAAAATCGATCATGAGGTCGTTGCAAATATGCGAGGCTGGAAGCACTCCGGGTTCAGCGTGGACTTTTCAGTTTGCATCAAGGCCGGGGACCATGCCGGTATGCAGCGATTGGTGGAATATATCGTCCGGTGTCCATTCAGCTTGGGCCGTATGATAATGCTCTCCGGTGCTGGCAAGGTTTTCTATCGTGCCGGTAATCCATTACCCACCCGCTCCCGAAAAATCAAATTATCTATCAGCTTATCACTAGAAATACCAGAGTATGATTCCACATTTTTTAAGAAGTACCGGATGCCAACTATTCTCAAAATTGAACATAGCATTTCAAAAATGAGAATCAAAAATGGATGAAGCAGTCTTTTTCCGGGCAATATGCCTGAAAACTCGTTGTGGCACAAAGGTTGCTGATTGAAATAGATCGCTCAATGAGAACAGTCTCCTTTATAAACACGAACGAGCCCGGTCGTTCACCGGGGGCGTCCTTCCAAATGTTCGGAAGCGAGGAGGACTATAATTTGTTTGGGGACAGGATCATCACCCATTCGCGCGACAAGGTAGGCGAACGAGCCGCCGCAATGATTCGCAACGTCATAAGCAAAAGACCGATGTGAGCATCGGAAAACAAAAGGAGAAAATCATGGCAACAAAAGTAGGAATTATCGGCAGCGGCGCAATGACTGGTTTTAAATTTATTCGATAAAAAAAATAATTATGCCAACACTTGCAAATGTCAGTAACAAGCAAAACGTCATCGAAGTCGCAGCCGCCGAAGATACTATTCACTTGTCGTGTTCGCGGTGTTGTTTCCGCTGTGAATAAAACTGGTAAAACAATAATTTATAGAGTGTCTTTACTTTTCGCCTCAATAAATTTCCTTATTTCAGGAACAACTGAGGCGCAGGTAAAAGATACTATTGTTACTCTTGATACTATTACCGTAACAGCGCTTCGTGTGCCGGTTAAAGCAAGTTCTGTCCCTTATAGTGTTACGGAGATGAAAACCCGGGAAAATATTCAGGGATTGAGTCTTGCTGAAGCGGTTGCAGGGCTTCCGGGTTTGGAAGTTAATGCCCGTTACAACCTCGCCGTTGGCGATAGGATTACAAACCGTGGATTTGGGGCAAGAACGCAATTCGGTGTCCGCGGGGTCCGAATTATTGTAGATGATATTCCGGCAACCATGGCAGATGGGCAGACAAACTTAGAGATGATTGATCTTCAGGATTTGTCTTATGTAGAACTCTTGCGAGGACCCGGTTCATCGCTTTATGGCAATGCATCCGGAGGTGTTTTAAAACTTTATTCAAACCCCTTGCCTTCGGAACCATTTCATTTTTCACTTGCTTCAACAAATGGATCTGACGGTTTATTTCGCTGGAATGGTACGATTGGAGAGGCATTTGCAAAAACGAATCTGTTGGAAAGTTTCACACACTTCAATTATGATGGGTATCGTGAACATAGTAATGCTGATTTCAACCGTTCTATAGCAAAATTGATTTCTTTTTTGTCACCCTCCGATATATTGTTGGTGAGTGGAGGCTATGTTCATGTTGTTGCTTTGAGCCCGGGCTCTCTTACTGAACAAGAAGCAGAACAAAATCCAAAACTGGCGAATCCTTTGAGCATTAAAAACAAGGCCGGAGAAAATGGTTCCCAATATCAGGCTTCGGCAACATGGAAACATCAGCATGATACTATTTCACTTTTCACTATAAACATGCATGATTCGTACCGGTCAATTAGGAATCTGATTGTAGGTAAGATAATAGTGCTCCCTCAAAATGACGGAGGAATAGATATCTTTTATGACAGGAAGGTAAATATATTTGGAAAAAGGCTTGATTGGAGTGTGGGAGCCGAAGGTGGGCTTCGGCTCAATAATAGAAAGAACTATATAAATATTAGTGGATCAGAAGGCGCGTTGTTTATAAACCAGGATGAACGCATAATTAATGCCGGCTTATTCACCCAGGTAATGATTCCGGTTACCTTGAAAATGGATATTGCCGGAAGTATCCGGTATGACCAAACATATTTTGGGGTTACTGATTTTTTTACCAATTCACAGAACACGAATAATTCAGGAAACAGGACAATGGATGGAGTTAGTCCGGCGTTGGGAATTGTTTATCGTCTTTCAAATACTTTGAATTGTTTCGCTAATGTTTCCACATCTTTTGAAACACCAACATCAACTGAACTCGCCAATCGCCCCAGCGGCGTTGGTGGCTTTAATCCCAATCTTAATCCATCCCATGCGCTTGAATACGAAGCAGGCTTTCGAGGTAATTATAGTACAATCTTTCAATACGATTTAACGGGTTATATTATAAATATGAAAGATGAACTTATCCCCTTCGAGGTTCCTACTGATTCGTCTGGAGGACAAGTCTATTACAGGAATGCGGGAACAGCTTTACATCGCGGTTTTGAATTATCGCTTATTTATCATCCGCTCACTTCACTAAAAGCACTTATGAGTTTCACCTCTATAGATGCTTATTTTAAAAACTATGTTGCAAATGGAATTGATTACTCCGGCAATAAAGTACCCGGAATAACTCCAACGAGGATAGCGGCAGAGTTGACATATACTACGCCGCTTAAACTCTATGTCTCAGCTCTGGCGCAATTCTTCGGCAAAGTTATTGCTAATGATGCTAATACCGCAAGTGCCAATTCCCATACAATTTTCGATTTGGATTTAGGACACGATGGAATTTCTTTCGGAAAGGATAAAAATGCAAAGTTGATGCTCTCGGGTGGCATTTCAAATATTTTTAATACTCATTATATCAGTTCAGTTTCAATAAATGCTACTGCCAACAGGTATTATGAGCCGGCTCCGGGTCGTACCTTTTTCTTAAATGCGCGTTTAGTATACACTCCTCCCCTTCTGACAACATTTTAGACACCGCAGCGCCGCTAACACAAAGATACCAAGGCGATCTCAACTATTCTCAAAATTGAAAACGGCATTTCAGTAATGAGAATATTAAATGGATGAAGCAGTCCTTTCCGAGCAATATGTCTGAAACTCATTGTGGCACAAAGGTTGCTTCATACAAATGCGGGTGCTACCCAGCCGGTGGAGATGTTGCAGCCGTTACGTCGCGACGACGGAAGTGCAACCAATCGTGGTCTCATAAATTTATGTAAACGGAATTATTGAATCAAAAGGAGGAAACATGAAGAACAAAATCATTGGAAAAAGAAAATCCTTAAATAAAGGAGGAATCATTTTGCATGTGTTCATTAAAATGTGTTCAGCACTAGCCTTGTTTTGTGGAGTATCGGTTGCTGAAAAAACAGATAAATCAAATTCAGAATGGTTAACATATAATGGCGATTTTACTGCCATTCGTTACTCTTCACTTACTCAAATCACACCGCATAATGTTGAATCAATAGTTAGGACGGGTGAATATACAATTACCGATACGGTACCATTTCAAACCGGCCCTGTAATGATAGGGAAAACGCTCTATTTTTCAACCGGTTTCAATACCTATGCAGTTGATGCAATAACTGGCAAAATTATTTGGTTATATAAATTCAAAGGCAAAGGCGCCTTGTTAGACAATAGCAGAGGAGTAGCATACGACAAAGGTAAAATTTTTCGAAGTACACTTGACGGTCATGCACTGGCTCTTGATGCAAAAACAGGTAAAGTTCTTTGGGATGTTGTGGCAGGTAACACAGCTTTAGGAGAATATTGCTGTGCGGCTTGTCAAGTTTGGGAAGGTAAGGTTTATGTTTCAACTGCCGGTAGTGACGTTGGCGCCATCGGACGTGTAATGGCTTTTGACGAAAAGGATGGGCATCGGCTTTGGAATTTTGATATTGTACCCGCTACAGGCCCAGGATCAGAGACGTGGCCCTCGGATCCAAATAAGTTAAGGGCTGGTGGAGGAGTCTGGTCTTCTTTTTCACTTGATACCGAAACAAGTCAATTATATGTACCCACAGGAAATCCAGGCCCTGATTTTGTAAAGGATTATCGTCCAGGCGATAATCTATACACCTGCTCCGTCGTCATGTTAGATGCCGCAACCGGCAAATTGAACGGATACCATCAATTTATTCCGGCCGATTATCATGATTGGGATATGGCATCCAGTCCGATTTTATTCACATCCAAATCAGGCAAAAAAATGGTTGCTGTTGCAGGAAAAGACGGATACCTGTACGGCTTGGATCGTAATTTATCTAATGTAAAGTACAAAGTTCCGGTTACAACAATTTTCAACGCCGAGGCTCCGATTACTAAAGAAGGAACACGTTTTTTGCCTGGTACGCAGGGTGGTGTTGAATGGAATGGTCCTGCATATTCACCCCCTTTGAACGCGCTGTTTGTGCCATCAATAGATTGGGCTTCAACCGTTAAACTTGGTGACCCGGATTCGCTTAATAATGCAAAACCTGGTAAAATATTTGTTGGCTCTTCTAATGGATTCGGAGATTTGGATCCAGTTGATAAATCGTCAGGCTGGTTAACGGCAGTAAATGCCGAAACTGGTGATGTCTTATGGAAATATCACGCATCTAAACCAATGCTTGCAGCCGTTACTCCTACTGCAAGCGGCCTTCTCTTTACTGGTGATTTAGATGGTAACCTGCTGGCGTTTGATGCTGCGTCGGGCAAAATCCTATTAAACAAAAAAATAGGAGGTCCCATAGGAGGAGGAATCATTACGTATTCCGTCAATGGGAAACAGTATCTTGCTGTTGCAACCGGTCTAAATAGTTATTTATTTAAAACTGCATTTGGTAGACCATCGGTAATCATTTATTCGCTTCCGTCTAAGAAATAATTAGGCGTAAGAAAAATGGAACCGCCTAAGAACGATGGTCAGAACAAAGTCGAGATGGGACCGGGGGACATTCACTGGGGTGCCGACACCGCAGGGGGTGCTGTTCATGGTCAGATTGGGCATCGCTCGGGGCAGTTAGGTGATGTGCCCTGTGTTCAGCTGATGGTGCAATTCCATGATTCAGCCGAAGCTGCGCTTTGTGTTCAGGAATTTCCCCCTGACCCAAGAACATCCCTATGCTCTAATTGCGGCCGAAGCAGCAGAGGCTGCGGCGATCCAGGGTATGTTTTGGGAGATGCACGACCAACGGCGCACGTTTCGATGACTCGCCGGATTATGAATCTCTGCTGGCAGTCTATAAATTCGAAAGTGAAGTTATCGCGGCTTGCGCTGACGGAAGTGGCGGATGGTATGTCTCTTGTGATCCTACAGGATCTTCTTACCCCAACACCGCTCAAGGGTATATCACTCATTTATTGGTTGATGGGAGCGTAGATGGGCATTGGACCCTTAAAGCCAATGAAAAGGCAAATACACTTGTGTTAAGCGGAAAAACGCTCTATGTGGGTGGTACTTTCGACAGTATCGGCTTAAGCTTTACGCTCTTGATGGGCATCTGGTTTCAACACTTGTGGATAAACGCCAGGCCGCAGGAAAATACTCGGTTAATTTACAATGCAATAAAAAACCTTCATGCCCTTTCATCGCGGTCTTTAAAGCCGGAAGTTATTGCAGCAAGAAAGTGTTTTTTATACTGAAGTAGGAGAAAATTGTTGTTTCCATCATATCAAAAACCCTTCTTCCTGTCATTAATCCGCAACTCGTGACATCTTTTGCCGATTGATGGCATCGGTCGCGAATGAGGCATGGAAAGCGATTGACCCTTTCAAAAATCTCGATGATTATTATCGCATCATTATCTATCCGATACACAATTCGCCAATTTTTATTTTTATCTTTTTTCCCAATTCATGGCAATTTTTCCCAATAGAGGGCATTTGCCCCGATTGGGGTAATGATAATTTCCATCCCTTCTGCAATAGCCGAAGAAAATATCCTGCTTCAATTTCTCAATGGAACAGATAAACGGGGGTGATAGCTTGTGAATATATGTTTGGATGTCTGAATATTTTCCGAAAGGATAAAACAAATTCGGATCAGTTGAGACTATACGCAATGTGTCATGTGAAAGTTCAATAAGGGGACCCTGTCTTTATTATTGCGCACGATCTTTTTCCATTTTTATTCTTTAGCTTGGGCTGTTCGGATTTATGTATTTTTCTTTACGCCTATTTTTAATTTTCATCCAAAAACATGTCCTGTTGATGCGATCTAAAAAACAAAGATTAAAGGGAAATATGAAACAAGTTCCTGAGCTTGACGGGAAAAAGCTTCTTTCCATGATAAACTCATTTTGGAGAAACCTCTAATTTGACAGCGTCGTTCCATGTTCCCCAGCCGGGAGGTCCTTGACCAGTTAATGGTGTACGACGGGGTCGCCAACACACCATGTCTGCTCTAAAAAGAGATAAATGACAGGTTGCACCGCGATCGAAACTACGTGACAATCCAGACGAAAAGAGCAAACAAATTTTGAGAATCAGTTCACTGTATCGAAGGCTCAGCTTTTTCAACCGAAGGGCCGCTCTGCCGTTTTTTGCCGTGCGGGAAACATCGGAGTATCCGCTGCTGAGCGATTTATACAGCAGCGACCGGCTCGACAAACAGGGCGAAATAATGGCCCGGCTGCACGAATTGGACCTTCGGCCCACGCGCGAAAAACTGCTGACGCGGTTGACCGCCAACGAAAAGCTCATATCGGAAACGCACACGCTGCTCACCGGCGGGGCCCTGGCCGGGCTGAGTCTTCTGCCCGCCGGAACGTGGCTCCTCGACAATTTCTTCCTGATCAAGGAGCAGATCCTGCTCGCACGGGAACACCTTCCCCGGAGTTACAGCCGCGAACTGCCGCGTCTTCGTGCGGGCGTTTCGGCCGGTCTGCCGCGGGTGTACGAGATAGTCAGGGACCTGATTTCCCATGTGGACGGCAGGGTGGATGAAGACAATCTTCGCATCATTGTTTCTTCCTACCAGCGGGTGACGTCGCTTACCCTGGGGGAGTTGTGGGCCATTCCCATTATGCTGCGCCTGGCGCTTATCGAGAACCTGGGGCGTATTGCCGCACGTATTGCCGCCAGCCGACGCGATTGCGACAGCGCCGATTTCTGGGCGGACCGGATGCTGGAAACGGCCGTACACGACCCGAAAAACATCATTGTTGACATAGCGGATATGGCCCGCGCGGACATCCCGGAGAGCTGTGCATTCACGGCGGAGCTGGTGCGAAAGCTCCAGGGCCACAATCCGGCACTGACCCTTGCCCTGACCTGGATTGAACAACGACTTGCCGAACAGGGTCGGACGATCGAACGCCAGGTACATTTGAACAGCCAGCAGCAGGCCACGGACCATATTGCCATCGGCAACAGTATCCGGAGCCTCAGGTTTATACTATCGATCGATTGGAGAGATTTTGTCGAGGCGATGAGCCGTGTGGAACGTGTTCTCCACCGGGACCCCGCCGGGGTGTACCCGGCAATGGATTTCACCACCCGTGACGCGTACCGGCATGTCGTGGAGACCATCGCGCGGCAGGCGCGCATACCCGAGGAGCGCGTGGCGGAGCAGGCCGTTGCTTTCGCGCAACGCGAAGGCGCGTCAGCGGGGCCCAAACACATCGGCGCGTGGCTTTACGGCCGCCGCCGGCCGGAGCTGGAACGCGCCGTTGGGGCGCGATTGCCGATGCGGGACATTTTGGGCCGCGCCTGGAAAACCGCGCCGCTCATGTTGTATCTCGGGTCGATGCTGTTAGTTGCCGCGGGGCTCACCGCGCTTGCCCTGCGGAACGTGTATTTCGACATCACCGCGATACGCGCTGCGATCGGCGTCCTGGTTTTTACCGGGTTCTGTCAGACTGCATTAGCTCTTGTCAACTGGGCCGCCGCCATGGCGGTCAAGCCGCGATTGCTCCCCCGGATGGACCTGTCGGTCGGGATTCCACCGACGCTACGCACCCTGGTTACCATCCCGTGCATGCTTTCGAGCGAGCGTGCGATCGCCGGGCTGCTCAATAAAATGGAAGTATTCTACCTTTCCAACCATGCGGAAAATGTTTCTTTTAGTCTGCTTACGGATTTTGAGGACGCCGCAATGGAAACTCTGCCGGGCGATGCCGCGCTTCTGGCACTGGCCCGGGACGGCATAGAGAGGCTCAACGACACGTATGTGCAAAACGGCTGCAGGCCGTTTCTGCTGTTTCACCGGTCTCGCACCTGGAACCCGCGCGAACAGCGCTGGATGGGCTACGAGCGCAAAAGGGGAAAACTTGAAGCGCTCAATGCATTCCTGCGTTCCCCGGAGACCCCCGGATTCCTCATCGAAGGCGATGTCGCATCGGTGCATGAGGTGAAATATGTGATCACGCTCGATGCCGATACCGAACTGCCTCTCGGCTGTGCGCGCCACCTGATCGAGGCCATGGCCCATCCGCTCAACATGCCTGTCTATGACAACGCCAAAACGCGCGTCATCGACGGGTACGCGATTCTCCAGCCGCGCGTTGTTTCGAGCCTGCCCGCAATCGGCGCATCGCGGTATTCACGGATTTTCGGCAGCGAGTCGGGAATCGACCCGTACACGCGCGCCGTGTCGGATGTCTATCAGGACCTTTTTGCCGAAGGCTCGTTTATCGGCAAGGGGATTTACGATGTGGATATGGTGACCCGGGTCCTTGTCGGGCGGCTGCCGGAGGACCGTATCCTGAGCCACGATCTTCTGGAGGGCACCTATTGCCGATCGGGGTTCATAAGCGACATCCAGCTCGTAGATGCTTTCCCCGAGCGTTACAGCGAGGACCAGCGGCGTCGCTCCCGGTGGGTACGCGGCGACTGGCAGATTGCGGCCTGGCTTTGGAACCGGGTCCCGGGGTTCAAACAGAAATCGGTGTCCAACCCGGTTTCCCTTCTGTCAAAATGGAAACTATTCGACAATCTCAGGAGAAGCGTTTTGCCTGTCGGGATGCTGCTGCTCATTATTGCAAGCTGGCTCTTTGCCGAACCGTCCTGGATGGGACTCTGGGGAGCCGTCATGATTCTCCTCCTGCCGATGGTGCCCGGTGCCTTGTTCAAGGCCGGGCGGATTCCCGCGCGGTTCCCACTTGGTTCGCATACCCGGTCGGTCGCGGGTTTTGTGGGCAAGGAGCTGTTTCAGGCGTTTTTTTCGCTTGCCGTGCTTCCGTATGAAGCGGCATCCTCCCTCGACGCGATCATCAGGACCTGCTGGCGACTGCTGGTTTCGCGACGCCGGCTACTGCGCTGGACTGCCTCCCGGGAAACAACGCATGAACAGGGGATGGGAGTGCGGGGGTACTTTCGCATGATGTGGTCGGCGCCGGCGATTTCCTTCGTTCTCTGCGCTTTTTTTCTGGCAACGGGAAGGACGGATGTTTTGCCTATTTGCGGGTTATGGTTTTTTTCACCGCTCCTTGCGTGGTGGCTGAGTAGGCCACTGACGCCCCGCCCGTCGCGGTTTTCCGCGGAGCAGATCGATTTTCTGAAAAAAACGGCCCGGAAGACCTGGCGCTATTTTGAAACCTACGCGGGATATGAAGAAAACTGGCTCCCGGCCGACAACTACCAGGAAACGCCGCGTGAAGCCGTTGCGCACCGGACCTCACCCACCAACATCGGGTTATTACTGCTCTCGAACCTGGGCGCTTGCGATCTCGGATACCTGTGCGCCGGGCAGTTGATTGATAAAACGGTAAAAACCTTTAAGACCATGAGGGCGCTGACCAGGTTCAAGGGCCACTTTCTCAACTGGTACGATACCCGGACCCTGGAGCCCCTCGCTCCCCGGTACGTTTCAACGGTCGACAGCGGCAATCTGGCGGGGTACCTTCTGACGCTCAGGACAGGTCTCCTCGAACTCCGGGACCGGCCTCTTTTTGACCGACGCGCCTATGGGGGGCTCCTTGCGACGCTCTCCGTACTCGAAGAGTTGATTATTCCAACCGCCGCGGGAAAAAGTCCGGAAGCGGCTCCGCAGCTGCGCTCGATTGGATCAGCCCTGCGGCAGTTCGAACAAGCGCCGGCCGGATTGATGGCGACTTTTGAAAACATTAGCATCATCATCATCGGTATACAGGTGCTGCGTGAGTTGACAGAAGACATAACTGATGCCGAAGCTGCGTGGTGGTTCAATGCCTTTGAGCGGCACTGCATCGCCCTGCGTGAGGAACTCTGTTTTCTGGCGCCCTGGATTACCGCGGAATTCCCAACGGCAATCGATGCCGGTCTGCGGCAAGAACTGGACGTCAATCGCACGCTCCGGCAACTGGCGCTTGCAGGGGAAACCGTCTCGTCTCCCGACGCCGGACTTGAAGAGCAGATCGGCCGGGGGGCGAGCCGGGCCGGGGAACGGATGAAGCAACTGGAACAACTGGCCATCGAGTGCCGCAACCTTGCGGAACAGGAGTATGATTTTCTCTACGACCGATCGCGCCATCTGCTGACCATCGGATACGATGTTGACGCGCGCAGGCAAGACGATAGCTTCTACGACCTTCTCGCGTCCGAATCGCGGCTGGGAAGTTTTGTGGGGATAGCACAGGGCAAGCTGCCTCTCGAACACTGGTTCCGCCTGGGCCGCTTAGTCACGATCAGGCAGGGGAAAACGATGCTGCTCTCCTGGGGCGGGTCGATGTTCGAATATCTCATGCCGAGGCTCGTGATGCCCGGGTTTGAGAATACGCTGCTCGGGGAGACTTGCGTTGCGGTGGTCAAGCAGCAGATACGCTACGGCCAAAAACAAGGGGTGCCCTGGGGAATTTCGGAATCAGCGGAAAACAGCACCGATGCGGGAATGAACTACCAATACCGGTCGTTCGGCGTGCCCGACCTCGGGTTCAAGCGGGACCTGGCGAACGACCTGGTGATTGCCCCCTACGCCACGGCCCTTGCCCTTATGGTGATGCCCAACGAAGCGTGTGAAAACATGGAGCGTATGAAAACCCTCGGGTACGAAGGCCGATACGGTTTTTACGAGGCGATCGATTATACGCCGGGCCGGCTGTCCGGCGACCATGCCCCGGCCCTTGTCCGGTCGTTCATGGCGCACCATCAGGGAATGAGTTTTGTCGCAATGGTCAATTTTCTCGCGGGCAATACGATGGTGGACCGGTTTACGTCCGATCCGCTCTTTTCCACGGCGACGCTGCTGCTTCAGGAGCGCGTGCCCCGGGTCGCGCCCTTCCGCATCCAGCATGCGGATCTTTTCGGGCCGCGGGCAATTGAGCCTAACCGGGAAGTTCTGCCGCGTTATTTCGACACCCCGCACACGGTGGTCCCCGAAGTGCATCTTTTGTCAAACGGCAGCTATCACGTGATGGTGACGAACGCGGGGGGCGGGTACAGCCGGTGGCGGGACCTCGCCGTCACCCGCTGGAATGAGGACGCGACCATGGACAACTGCGGGACCTTCGTGTATCTCAACGATTTGTCGATTGCACGCAAATGGTCCGCCGCCTTTCAGCCGCTCTGCGCGGAGTCGAAGCGCTACGAGGCGATTTTTCCGCTCGCCCGCGCAGAGTTCAGACGGCGGGACGGCGGGCTCGACACGTATACCGAAATCGCGGTGTCGCCCGAAGACGATATCGAACACCGGCGCATCACGCTTTCCAACTTCACGGTCAAGCCCCGGATCATCGAACTGACAAGCTACGCCGAGGTTGTTATAGCGCCGCCCTCCGCCGATGCCGCGCACCCCGCGTTTTCAAATCTCTTCGTACAGACCGAAATCATCCCGGGACGCAATGCAATCCTGTGTTCCCGCAGGCCCCGTTCGCCCGGGGAACGCTGTCCGTGGATGCTCCACCTTCTTGCCGTCCGCGGGCTCGATGGCTATGAGATTTCGTACGAGACCGACCGTTTGGCCTTTACCGGACGCGGGCGTACTACCCGGAACCCCAAAGCAATGGAGAGCGACGGGCCGCTTGGCGGAACCGAGGGTCCGGTGCTCGACCCCATTGTCGCCATTCGCTGCAGGCTCACCCTCAAGGCGGGTGCAACCGTCACGGTGGGTTTTATTACCGGCATGGCGGAGACGAGGGCCAAGGCCGAGGCGCTCATTGACAAATATCAAGACCGGCAGCTTGCGGACCGGGTGTTCGACCTTGCGGTGATCCACGGCAAAGTGGTGCCGCAGCAGCTCAACGCCTCCGAAGCGGACGCGCAACTGTACGGCAGGCTGGCAAGTTCGATCATCTATGGAAGCCGTTATCGCCGAGCCCATCAGGCACTGCTCCTTAAAAACACGCGTGGACAGTCGGGCTTGTGGGCCTACAGCATCTCCGGCGACCTGCCCATTATTCTTCTGCGGATCGGTGATCCTTCGCGGATCGAGCTTGCCGCAAAACTGATACAGGCGCATGCCTACTGGCGGCTTAAAGGACTGTCGGTCGACCTCGTCATATGGAATGAAGAGCGGACCGGTTACCGGCAGATATTCAACGACCAGATCGCCGGACTGATTGGCGCGGGCCCCGAGGCATTTCTCTACGACAAGCCGGGCGGCGTATTTCTGCGGCATCCGGATCAGATGCCGGAGGAAGACCAGGTGCTCCTGCAGGCTGCGGCACGGGTGGTTTTTTCGGACAGCGACGGGACCTTGGCGAACCAGATCGAGGGCTATTTCCATGGCGAGCCCCTGGTCCCGGATCTGCAGGTCTCACGGACCTCGAAGATCCAGGCCGCGCCGGTTGACTTCAGGCAGGATGATCTGCTTTTCTTCAACGGCTGGGGAGGTTTTACCCGGGACGGTCGCGAGTATATCATCCGGATCAGACCCGCAGACCCCACCCCCATGCCGTGGGTCAATGTAGCGGCAAACCGGCAATTCGGCGCCGTGATTTCCCCGGGGGGCGGGTACACGTGGTTCGAGAATGCGCATGAGTTCAGGCTGACCCCCTGGTACGACGATCCGGTCAGCGACCGGTGCGGGGAGGCCTTCTACCTGCGCGATGAGGACTCCGGGAAGTTCTGGTCGCTGACGCCGCAGCCGGCGCCAGGGGCGGGCGACTATCTCAACCGTCACGGGTTCGGCTACAGC
>Ga0224523_1000447_pt1 | contig 21920 bp, 17 predicted proteins | sample CFST50metaG_FD_182732 | JGI IMG/M metagenome (GOLD analysis project Ga0224523, IMG submission 182732) | Peat soil microbial communities from Stordalen Mire, Sweden - C.F.S.T50 | ecosystem: Environmental > Terrestrial > Soil > Wetlands > Peat | place: Sweden: Norrbotten County, Stordalen Mire...
AAGTTACAATGCTAATTTTGATTTCCTATTATTAAATAAATCGCTGAAAAGGCAACTTATTTCATATATTTTATTATCATTTAATACATGATTAAGTTCGACATAAGCTTTTGATTTTTTCGAAAATTCTGATGTATTTTTATTGAAAACCATAAAATTTATCAGCTGATCCAAATTACCCTCCGCAACCTCACCTAATTGTTCCCTTTTTATAACACCTCCCGGATCAAAATATAAGGATAACACAGGAATCCCACACGCCCAAGCTTCAATAAAAATATTTGGAAAGCCCTCCATAGGTGAAGTAGAAACCAATGCTTTTGAGTTTGCAATCTGGCTCATTGTGCCATAATGGCTTAATCGGCCTAATAAGTGTACATTTTTAAATTGTTTTAATTTTTCGTAATATTTGTATGCTGTTTTGTCCCGGGGCTGACCAATAACTTTGAATGTTGCTGAGGGGGCCTTAGCTGCAAGTTCAAAAAACTGTGCAAATCCTTTTCGATTATCAAGTGAACCTACATAACTAAAATCCTGTTGTACCGGATCTGATATTTTCGGAACTTCATTTAATTCTATTAAATTGTTGAATATAATGGATTTGATTCCTTTTTTTTGCAAAGTAGCTTTTTGCCCTTCATGCTGAACAAGAACCATATCAGCTTTACGTAATAACCATGGAAATATTAATTCATTGAGAAAAACTTTCAGAAACCAATACAATCCTCCGAAATGAGTTAAATAATCATATTTAAATTTCATTCTCAACGTTGAAGCATCCAGATCTGATGCCAGTTGAAGAACGAATATGCCATTATTCTTTTTTGCTGCCCAATAGGCTAGTAAATGTCTGAAATCACGAATCTGGCTATAATAGACATCTGCTTTCTGAGCTTTCAGACTTGCGTAAATTTTAGGAAGACGATTTGTAAAAAATCGAATTGCCCTTATGCCATCGTCATATCCCTTTACTTGAAAAACTTTTACTCCGTCATCTGTCACAAAATCATTTTTTACCATTATGTCAACCACTGTTACTTCATGTCCCCCTTTTGCCAAAGCTTTTGCCAGTAGTGCAATTTGAAGTTCACCACCGCCTGCAGTTTTACCTTTAAGAGCACTTGCTACATTACCCCATGTGCATATCTTCATACCTTAAAATTTGTTGAAACTTCTTTTAATCTTACAGAAACAATATTGATGAGTTTAAATCGTCACATAATGATAATCATACCCTACACGCAAATGTAGTAAAATTTCAACGTTGTCAAAAAAAGCTTCTGCCATGAAAGAAAAGGTAAATTAAATCTTCAGAGGTGACTTAAGAGGAACCGGAGTCGGATACAGTTTTTTATGGCACACTGACAAATATATCTCGTGAAGTAAAAGTGTTAGGCTTACCATAAATGTTTAAAAAAAATTTCTGAATCTCCTGATTGCTATCTTAATCCGAGGCATTAACTTGAAATAAATTTTATAGATTATAGCCGGTAGTTCATGTTTAACGATAAAATCAGATAAAGGACCTTTTTTGTAAGATTTCAATAATTCATAATATTTTAAAGAAAGATATTTATCACGGTTAATACGCATATACAATAATCCAGCTCTGCATAAACTATAGAATTCATCAGGTCTTAATTTTTTTGTGATTTTTAAATAAAGTTCTTCTTTAATAAGATTCTCATAATGTAGTATTTGTCTATCAAAATTAACATTTAAATAATTTTGATCCGTAACTCTATCATTACCTTCAATATGTACAATATTTAATGGCTCATGAATATAATAACAGTTTGCCCTTTCATTAATCTTATACCACAATGTACTTAAAATACCTAGAAGATTTTCATTAAAACAATCACCCATTAAAAGGCTGGTTTTTGTTATACCCCAAAAATCTCCTTCACAAAGGGGGCATAACCTCATTTCCATTTATATAACCATCTTTATTTAGTCCCTGACCTAAAAATTTATTTGAAATTGGTTCCCAACAATTACATGTAACGGATGTAATTGTGTGATCGAGGGATAAAGGAATTTTCATCATTGTTTCAATCGCATTAGGCATCATTTCATCGTCTGAATCGAAAATTGTAAACCAATCCCCTTTAATTTGTTTTAATCCGGAATTTCTGGCAGCTGTTTGTCCTGTATTTTGCGCATATTTAAATACCTTTATTCTTGGATCCCGATATTTCATCAAGATCGAACTTGTATTATCAGAAGATCCATCATCAATTATAATTAACTCAAGATTTGTATAAGATTGATTTAATACACTATTTATTGCCCTTTCAATAGTTTTAGCTCGATTATAAGTGGCCATTATTATGCTAACCAAAGGATATTCCTGATTCATTTATCTTATGTTTAAAGTGAATTAATAAAACCAATCATTCTTTTGTCCTGAAATTAAGTAGCGGTATTTTAGTTGATCCTTATTAATACGTGTTTTTCATTCATGAGTCAGCGTTGGATATTTACCGGACCCAAAATAAGTGTCTGTAAAATCCAGCGCAAAATTAAGTTGAGTATTTCTTCCTTCTTTAACCTCATCCATTTCCTCATATTGTATGCTGTAGCAGCCAATAATGTGTTGATCTTGTCTCCTGCAGTGCCACTGAGGTAATTTCCATCCTGTGATCGTATTTCAGATGTGATATAAGTCACTCTATTCCAGCCCTTGAGCAACATCGCTCTTCTCGTTTCTTTTTCAGGTAGTAACTTTCTCCCTTAAGTATCTTTGGCATTACTATATCCACACCAGGGATTCCTCCTTTAACTTTATAACCCTTGTCAACAATCGCTTTCTTGATTTTGCCTCCTGTAAGTTCTTTTACCTGTTCCAATTGCGGTTCTAAAGTATGTCCATCATATGCATTTACATCAATTGCCATTGCTCCAACAATAATCCCCGATCCCCTGGTATATGCGAATGAGCTCTTGTTCCCAAACTCATACTGTTTATGCTCTTTCCCTTTTGATATACAAAGTACTTCCGGCTCATGTATGCTGTATACCTTATTCTTGTCATCTTTCTGCTGTGTCAGTACTCTGTATAAAACATCAAATTCTTCTATGTTCGACTTCGGTATCGGATTTAGTTGATTAACCAGATCCTGATAAATTTTGAATGCGATCCTGTGAAGCTTCTTCTTGGCCTTGATGTATTCTTCATGTTCTTTGGCTTCCTTGCAAATCGAAGTTGTTGCTTTAATTTCCGGATTTCAAAAGTATAGGTCCGTTTAAGCTTTATATCTTCTTTCTTTGCAATCCTTTTACAATGTTCTATCACTTTTTCAGTAAGCTTCCGGTCTGTAGGGAAGGTGATGTTCTTCTCTTGTACTGTAGTATCTACCCTTACCTCTTTTACTTCTTTGCGGACAAAGTCCTTGTCAAATAATTCTATACTCTGTTTAAAGATCTTCTTCATCCCTTCCTCGCCGATTCGCTTGCGAAAATATACAAAATCACTTGGGTCAAACGGATATTTATATTGAAAGTAAATCTCCCCGCAAAAATGCTGACTATATGGACTATCAATATACCTCTCCATAACAGTCTCATCACCAAGATTATATATCTGCTTAAGAAGCAGAAGACCAACTATTGTCCTAATTGGGATGGATGGTCTTCCTACTTCTCCATATAGTGGTGCAAACTCCTTTTCCAGATAATCCCAGTCAATTTCCTTCGCTAACAAACAAAGTTCATGCTGAGGATTTATGAAACTGGCAAGTACCGTTTTGAACATCTCTAACTGAGGTTGCGAGGGGAATTTCTTTAACATGATTTCCAGCGTTTTGATCAAATTTAATCATAACCTAAGCAAAAAACAAGACTTCAAAAAACATATGTTATTAACAGTCAGATTGTTAATAATTATTAAGGATCAACTAGATTAAGATGTTATTTTTGCCAGTCCCAGTAGATGGACCGGAGTTGTCCGGGCTGTCGAAGGCAATTACCCATACCATCCGTGTTGCACTAAATCCCACCCCAAAAACGGGGTTGGGATAGCTTTATTAAAGAAAAATAAGTAAAATGATACTGAACAGGAGAAAGCACTCCTTAAAAATTATGTTAATAATCTTTAATGTCCAGTATCACACATATAGTCCTAAACTTATTTATGAAGATTATTTTTCGATTTTCTCTAAGAAAAACCTTGTATTCAAATAATCCTTATAAAATACATGATAAAAGGGACGAATAAAAGATTTGATGCTTAATGGTTTCATTAATGTTTGTTTAAAAGGATTTACTGGTTTAATCCCATTCTTTTTAAATAATTGGCGCAGAGAGCAACTAGTAAAAAAATTTATGTGTTGAAAGGCATTAACACTTGTCTCTATTAAAGATTGCTTGAGTTTCGTTGCATCAGTGATAATATTTGCTTTTTCTAAATTTCTTTCTATATGAGAACAGTTAGGAACCCCTATATACAATATGCCATTTTTATTTAGTTTGGAAATAATGACTTTCAATGTTTCATCAGGATAAGTTAAATGTTCAAGAACACTATTAACTATAATAAGGTCGAATAGCATTCTATTTTTATCATCTACTACTTTGATTCCTTTTTGTTCTAAATAACGAATTCTTTCAGATGAATACTCATAAGCATACGCATCAAATCGCATTTCTTTTGCTAATATCAAAGAATCACCAAAACCTGCTCCATAATCTAATACTTTAATCTCATCTGATTCCCTTTTTAAATATTGTTTTGCAAAATTAAGGATATAAGTATAAGTATGGAGATCTCCTAATTTGTCGTCATCATTCCACTTTTGTGCTAATATAGGGTCAATCCATTTGTCATATAGTTCAGTTGATCGTCCTTCATCTAATACAAATTTTTGATATGAAAAATTACATTTATTACATTTAACTATCTCAAATATAACATCTTCAAGAAACCCTATATCCGCATTCCCATAGTAGTTTATAACAATATATTCCTTTAAAATATCTTCATTGAAACTTCGATTAAAAATGGACTTTGACGAAGTAGAATTGCAAACCGGACATTTGTCCCTTTTTATAATACCTTCTTTCATAATCTAGATTTATTAATTTATAGTAAAATTAGCAGAAACTTTTTTACATACCTACTAAAAGTATATTTACAGATTAAACAAAATGAGCAGATAGATGCACCTTCTGTTATTTTTATTCAAACAATATATTATTTCTTAAGCTGATTAATTCATAAACTTTGTGAACCCTTGTGTAATCCTTTGAATACCTTTGTGTTTAAGGATTTTTAATACAAAGTATCTCAAAGGGCAACACTAAGTAGTTGATCCTTATTAATACGTGTTTTTCATTCATGAGTCAGCGTTGGATATTTACCGGACCCAAAATAAGTGTCTGTAAAATCCAGCGCAAAATTAAGTTGAGTATTTCTTCCTTCTTTAACCTCATCCATTTCCTCATATTGTATGCTGTAGCAGCCAATAATGTGTTGATCTTGTCTCCTGCAGTGCCACTGAGGTAATTTCCATCCTGTGATCGTATTTCAGATGTGATATAAGTCACTCTATTCCAGCCCTTGAGCAACATCGCTCTTCTCGTTTCTTTTTCAGGTAGTAACTTTCTCCCTTAAGTATCTTTGGCATTACTATATCCACACCAGGGATTCCTCCTTTAACTTTATAACCCTTGTCAACAATCGCTTTCTTGATTTTGCCTCCTGTAAGTTCTTTTACCTGTTCCAATTGCGGTTCTAAAGTATGTCCATCATATGCATTTACATCAATTGCCATTGCTCCAACAATAATCCCCGATCCCCTGGTATATGCGAATGAGCTCTTGTTCCCAAACTCATACTGTTTATGCTCTTTCCCTTTTGATATACAAAGTACTTCCGGCTCATGTATGCTGTATACCTTATTCTTGTCATCTTTCTGCTGTGTCAGTACTCTGTATAAAACATCAAATTCTTCTATGTTCGACTTCGGTATCGGATTTAGTTGATTAACCAGATCCTGATAAATTTTGAATGCGATCCTGTGAAGCTTCTTCTTGGCCTTGATGTATTCTTCATGTTCTTTGGCTTCCTTGCAAATCGAAGTTGTTGCTTTAATTTCCGGATTTCAAAAGTATAGGTCCGTTTAAGCTTTATATCTTCTTTCTTTGCAATCCTTTTACAATGTTCTATCACTTTTTCAGTAAGCTTCCGGTCTGTAGGGAAGGTGATGTTCTTCTCTTGTACTGTAGTATCTACCCTTACCTCTTTTACTTCTTTGCGGACAAAGTCCTTGTCAAATAATTCTATACTCTGTTTAAAGATCTTCTTCATCCCTTCCTCGCCGATTCGCTTGCGAAAATATACAAAATCACTTGGGTCAAACGGATATTTATATTGAAAGTAAATCTCCCCGCAAAAATGCTGACTATATGGACTATCAATATACCTCTCCATAACAGTCTCATCACCAAGATTATATATCTGCTTAAGAAGCAGAAGACCAACTATTGTCCTAATTGGGATGGATGGTCTTCCTACTTCTCCATATAGTGGTGCAAACTCCTTTTCCAGATAATCCCAGTCAATTTCCTTCGCTAACAAACAAAGTTCATGCTGAGGATTTATGAAACTGGCAAGTACCGTTTTGAACATCTCTAACTGAGGTTGCGAGGGGAATTTCTTTAACATGATTTCCAGCGTTTTGATCAAATTTAATCAAAACCTAAGCAAAAAACAAGACTTCAAAGAACATATGTTATTAACAGTCAGATTGTTAATAATTATTAAGGATCAACTATTTTAGTAAGAACAATCATTAAATACTTTCTCATTGTTTAAGGACAGATTTACCTGTCATTCTCTAAAATCGATGTACTTAATTGAGAGTTTTTTAATCTAATTCATCTGACAGTTGCCTCACCAAATTGTTCAAGTTTAGTAATACACCTATAGCTTTTTTAAAGTGCGCTGGCAATAGCACCCCATGTGCATATCTTCATAATCTAATTTGTTGTGCTACTGTTAGAAAAATAATTACTATTTCGAAAGATATATGAGTTTAATCAAAAACCGTGTTTATATGATGTTAGACGAGTTCAGTATATATTTATGAATAATTATCAAAAAAAACATAAAGTTTAAGCTTAGATTAACTTCATATAATCATTTGAATCTTCTTAACTTATTCTTGATCCTAGGAATCAGTTTGAAATAAAATTTATAGATAGAACCAGGCAGTTCATATTTTACAACTAAATCAGATAAAAATCCTTTTTTGTAGGGTTTTAATAACTCATAATATTTTGATGCCAACAATTTATTTTTACTTATGCGCATCATAAACAAACCCGACCTGCAAAGACCATAAAATTCTTCAGGTCGGAATCTTTCAGTGATTCTTAAGTACAGATCTTCATTAATAAGGCTCTCATAGTGTAATATTTGCCTTTTATAATTAATTTTCAGATTATTCAGATTAGTAACTCTGTCATTTCCTTCAATATGAACGTTATTCAATGCTTTATGGATATAATATCCATTGGCCCTTTCATTTATCTTATACCATAAAGTACTTACTATGCCTAAGAGATTTTCATTAAACGAATCTCCCATTAAAAGGCTTGTCTTTGTCAAGCCCCAAAAATCTCCTTCACAAAGAGGCATTACCTCATTCCCCTTAATATAACCATCCTCATTTAATCCCTTTCCTAAAAATGTTTTGGAAATTGGTTCCCAGCTATTGCAAGTTATAGAAGTGATTGTTTTATCAAAATGCAAAGGGACATTCATCATTGTTTCAATAGCATGGGGCATCATTTCATCGTCTGAATCAAAAGTAGTAAACCATTCACCTCTGACTTGTTTCAAACCTGTATTCTTTGCAGATGTTTCACCTCTATTTTTATAATGTTTGAAAACTCTAATCCTCGGATCCGTATAACGCATCAGGATTGAACTTGTATTATCAGAAGATCCGTCATCCACTATTATTAACTCAAAGTTTTTGTAGGTTTGATTCAGAACACTATCAATCGCTCTCTCAATTGTATGGGCTCTATTATATGTCGCCGTAATTATGCTTACCAATGGTGTGTCATATTTCATTTTTCCAGCCATTTAAAGAATTAATATATTCAATTACTCTTAATGCTTGAACTTTATAATTAAAGACAGTATTAGTTAGTTGCTTCCCACGCTCGGCAACCTCCAGAGCGAAGGTGTAATTATCTAGTACAAAGCTGATTTTTTCAGCTAATTTATCACAGTTTCCTGGTTCGACAAGGAAAGAATTCACTCCGTCGGTTAAGTAATCAGAAATTTCACCAACATTTACAGTTACAATAGGTTTTGAAGTCACAAGATACTCTGTCAGTTTTGAAGGGAAAGATGCTGACGTTTCAAGATCTTTGGCTCTAACCATTACAAGGATATAGGAATGTATGATATAACTGATAATTTCAGATCTGGGCAAATATTCCAGCATGTTGACTTTTGAGGATAGTTTGAGGTCCAGAATTAAATTCTCAAGTTGTTTTCTCTCTTTTTCAGTACAAAAACCTCCAACCACAAGGTGTATATCAGGATGATTGTTACTGGTCAAAGCGAAGGCATTAATTAATACATCAATATTATCTCTGTTAAAAGTTAATCCGCCAAAATAGCCGATGTATTTATAAGAGACCGGTTTTCCTCCTGTTTCGATAAACCTGTAAGGATCAACAGTACTAGGGATCAGAATCAACTTACTCTGAGGAAGACCATGATGCATATAAAAATCGACCAGAAATTGTGAAATACATAGTATCCCATCACAAAAACGGGATTCAACCTTTAGTTTGATTAATCCCTGTAATTTCTTCAAAGAATTCCCTTGAAAAAGTCTTAAGGGATGTTCACTTTTTTCAACAATCAGTTTTGTATTTATTTTTCTTGCCAGATAATAAGAGAATAGATGTGTAGAGTTATCGTGAGTATCAATTAAAAGAGCTGTTATCTTATCTTGCTTATGGATTCTTTTAATCAATCTGATTGTGTTCAGGTACTTAACAACTTTAAACCAATTACGTTTAACAAAGGAATTACTTCTTTCAGTTTGGTTTATCGGATTAAAATATTGAATTCTATCTATAACGCCATTCCCATCAGTCAGATAATCATTTCTGTTACAAATTACATAGGTATTTACATTATTCTCCGTAAATCCTTTTGCATAGGTATAAATCCGGTTGGTAGCTGCATTTCCTTCCGGAAAAGAAAAGTTATCTCCAAAAATTACAATGGCCATAAGTATCAAATAATAATTCCATTTATATTTTAACCACTAAATCAAAGACTTTATATTAAAAAGTTAACTAAGCGTAATCCAACTAACATGCACGTGTTTAGTTCAGACGAAAGATTAATTTTCGGATAAAATTGTCGAATAAATATTCATAACATCCTGAACTATTTTTTCAGGGTTATTCCTTATTAAAGATTTAATTCTTGCATTTTCACCCAGAAGGCTTGCCAGCCTTTTGTTGCGGAATAATTCAATTATTGCACCTGTCAATACATAAGGATCGCCATCCTGCACAAGCAGACCCTCGCTTTTATCGCTTAATATACTAGGAGTTCCTCCTGCATAGGTTGCAATCACAGGCATGCCGAGTAGCATTCCTTCGCATACGCTGTTAGGACTGTTCTCTATGTGCGATGCATGAACAAATAAATCAGCAGTTAACAATTCATTAATTAACTCATCTTCAAGTAAAGGCCCCAATAATTGAATGTTATAATCCCTGAATCTGGCTTTGTATTTTCGTTCAACCAGATAAGAAATTTCATCTTGCTCCTTAATACCGGCAACTTTCCATAATATATCGAGTTCGGGAAATCTTTGAGAAAGAATTGTTTTACATTCAAATATAGTTTCTAACCCTTTGTAAACATTACTTTTAATAGTGCTTACAATTGTGTAATTAGATTGTATTGTTTTTGGCTGCCACTGATGCAGATAAAATTCCGATCGCATAATTTCATCACAATGAAAATACTTGGAATGAGGAGATAAAACTAAAGTTATCCTTCTGTCCCAATCAGTTCTGCCCATAAAGTAACGACATTCCTGAAATATTTTTCTTTCCCGGGCTGCAGCCTTCAGGATTAAGAAATAATCATGAAAATATCCATAACCTTTCAAAAACAGCCATTTTTTGGTATGTTTCAGGATATCAATTTTGTTGAGTCCGCTAAACCATTTAAGACTGTATGAAGTTAAATTACCTTGTATGTGAATAATACAGGGGATGGTTGTTTTATTAATAATTAACGCAAAATCGCTTTCAGTTCCAAAAATATGGATAATATCAGGCTTAAATTGGTTAACTATATCTAAATATTGTGGAATATTGGTTTCACTGTCTAACTCATGAGTCACCTGCGAAAATATTTTTTGAAATTTGTTCACAACCGGTTTAATTATAGGGAAATAGCTTGTATTTCCAATAGAAAAAGGCAAATCATCAGGCTCATAACTGATGTACAAAATACCCAATTGAATGTCAGGAATTTTGGATAATTGGGTTTCTAACGATCCAATCCAGCTGCAACCAATACCTTTAGTTCCACCAACGGCATGAGTATTAGAAAACCATAAAACTTTCATTTTAATTTATTTTTATTTAAGATTTTTCTTATTCTGTTGGGGATATTTTTAATGCGCATTAATTGAAAAGCTAACTTTTTTAAGGGGGCCTCAATTTTGATAAGAATAATTCCTATCTTATAACTATTAGAATCTATGAATACTTCAACATCATCCGATCTCCTTAATTTTGCATTTATTTTTCCTGCCTTTATATCGTTCATCATACATAATACCTGTTCAGGATGTTCACCATTAAAACGTTCAAGCCAACTTGGCGATTTGTAAATATTATGAACCCTGTAAGGATTTCCTAACTTAAAGAAATTATTTTCAGCCCATTGAATTATTTCGGAACAACTGTCTGGTTTTTCATCGCGGTAAACCTTTACCTTCTGTTCCACCTGCCAGGGAAATAGAAGCGAATAATGGTACATAAAAATGCCTTTCCTGGCCATTGCTTCACCTCTAATCCAGTGCTTTGCTCTCAAGTCGATTCCATTTTCATCTATAATTGTTGGCGGTTCATGTGTTAAATATTTATAACTTTTATCCCATTTAAAAATACGATGCCACCCTCCTACATTATCTCTCAAATAAACTGAATCAGATATATATTTAATGTCTCCCCAAAAGCTTTTTTGTTTGAACGAAATAGTTGATATTGACTTATCTTTTTTCAACATCTCAATAATCTTAATCATATCAGATGCTTTGTAAAACTCATCAATATCAACCTGCCAGAGATAATCGCCCGTTGCACGTTCGGCATAAGCTCTTGATTGAGGAGTTCTGTCATACCCCAATTCATCCTTTTTTGGCCAGAATCCTTCCTTAGTTACAATAGTCAGCTTGTCCTCAGTATCCTCTTCCTTTTTAAACTTGTACAGGCTTTCCAGTGTACCGTCAACGGAATGTCCATCAGGAGTACAAACAGATCTTGCATCCACATGCCCTCCTTCAACTACTATTATTTCGTAAGCAAAAGGATAAATAGACCGGAGGCAATAGCGGGTAAAAGGTTCACCATTTAGCACAATGATGCCAAAAGTAATTTTTGGAAATAGAGCTTTATTCATTTGACAATATTTTTTTGTTTGATAATCCTTCGACTTTATTAGATCCTAACAAAGCAGATAACATAGCAAAATACCACAAGCCGGTCGCAAAACCATGCGCGGACATAAAGGTCCATGATACAAATCCTTCAATAATCTGGGAGATAATAAATAAAATAAACATTAATGCCAGATCTGACAAAACTCCTTCTGATTTCAGATAAAAAAAGAAAGCGTTTGTCAGAGAAAAGACATAAAGCAAAATGAATAGTATAAATCCTATAAAACCCCAGCGAAAAATAACTCCTGCCCAAACCATATCGGAAGTAGCAAGGTCCATTGCCGGAATCCACGAAATCTGGTTTTCAGTCACAGAACCCATGCCTAATATTTTATCATTATCATCTATACTGGAAATTATTATGTCTGTCATTATGAATCGGTATTCAAGGTTATTAGGTTCACTGGTGGCAGACGTTTCTTTCAATTCAGTAAACCTATTCAAAAAATATTTAGTATTAGCTGGTAATAACTTAGACATTATTAAAATACCCAAAATAAAAATTATTCCGTAAACAAAGACTTTTCTAAAAAATAATCCTATTTTCCCTGTTTTTATACCGGTAAAAAAATAATAAAAGAAAAAAATAAAGGCTGCATTAATTATAGAAGACCTGGTATAAGAGATATAAATAGCCAGCAGATTAACTATTAGTAACAAGTAAAAGACAAATGGTCTTCTTTCCTTAAACACAAAAAGAAAAGCTATAGAAAAAGGTAAAAATTGTGGCATAAACCAGAAGGTCCGGGTAATTTGCTGCCCCTGAAAGACTTCTGTAGAATATTCTTCAAAGTTGTAGAAATTAAAATGTAATCCCTGATGAAGCACATAAAAAAATGATGCAAAAGTATTAACAATTACCAGGCTGTATAAAAAATTTACCAAGAGTTCGGGTTTGTTATTCGCAGTCCAATTTTTTATAATAAAATAACAAACAAACATGGAAATCAGAACTATAAATTCTTTAATCACATCTGTCAAAACTGAATAATTTATAATTGTCATGCCCAACCCTATTACAGTGATAAGAATTAAGCCAAGAATGCAATAATCCATTGCATTTATTCTTTGGTTATAGATTTCCACATCTATTACTTTATTTCCTGTGAGAACAACTGATACTATCCGTAATACAACAAGCCAAATAAAAATAAGAGCGTAATTCATGCTCCCTGGCATTTTAAATATTGTTACCCCTTCAAAAAAAATTGACTCACTCATAAACATAAGAAAAGGAATGGCTAAAAAGTAGAGAGGTTCTTTTATGCCTTTCACAATAAAGAATAGCACTAATAAATACGGAAAACCTACTCTTATAAGTTCAATCATGATTATCGTAATTATGGTTGTCTGAATGTTGGCCCTGAGAATGTGAATGCATTGACAAGCACTTTTTCTAATTGTTTGATAGATTGAATGTTCATATAAGCCCTAATATTATTTTCGAATATTTTGGGATCAAGTTCTTTAAAAAGATTGAATTTAGTATTTAAAGATGTGGCATCTTTATCATTATAGGTTATACCCAGCTGATTTTTTTCAATCCGATACCCTATAATTCCATTCTCCGGAGCCATGATAGGTATCCCAAATTTTAATGCCTGCAACATAACACCACTTGAACCATAAAAATTACGGTATGGAAGAACCAGATGACTTACCGATTTAAAAAAATATTCAATACAAACCGGATCTTCAATAAATTGATCAGTTTCAAACAGACGATTATTTTTACTTAACGATGATCTAAGTTCATTTATATCATAAAGATATTTATCGTTACTATTTCTCAAACCACAATGAATAAAGCAGCTTCCGTTATCTTCTGCCATCTTTAATAGTATATCATATCCCCTCCTGGCCTGGGCTGTTCCAAAATAAAGAAAAAGAAACCTCCCTTTGTTTTTTTCTTTAAAATCTTTTAATTTTTCAACCCAGACTCTTTGTTCTGATTTATCATCAGGGACAATTGAATCGGCATATTCCTGAAATACGTCCGGCAACCACCTGGAGTATTGATGATGGGCAACAAAAGTTTCATCAATGTAAAGAGCAACATTAAGCAATGAGAATAGTCTCAAAAAAACTTCGTGGAATAATTGGTCATCGTTTCTCCAATTTGAAGGCAAATGCTTTAAATACCTCAATTTATCGTATAATCCTGTTTGATTATAATAGTAGAATGGTCGCAGAAAAATCCCTGCCAATCTGCCCCTGAACCTGTTCTTCTTCCTGAAAAGTTGTGAAACAAATAAAAAAACATGATTATCAGCCTCTGTAAAAACTGTCAGATCTGATTGACATTCATTTTGTAATTCGAGAAATTCAGCAGGTGTAATATTAATTCCTCCTTCATCGTATCTACTGGTATCTATAATCTTGGTTTTCAGACTTTTGTTGAGACTGTCAATATAAAATGAATTGGTTATAATTTGTTTTGTGTTGCCTGCTATATATATTTTGTAACCCAGTTTTTTTAAAACGTGCGCTACTACAAAGACGTAAACCTGTCTGTGCCCGTCGAATCCAGGGGAATATATTAATGCATTAGGCATTTAATAATAATATTTTTAGTGATTCTCCTAAAGTATCCATTAAAAAGTATTTCATTCAATATACATTTTTCCAAGGAATAATCAACGACAAAAGACCCGGTCTGTTTGATTTATTATAAAAGCTCCAGAAGGGGGAAACTCCATGATTCAATTCCACATCAAAGGATAGCAAGGGTTCCCCGTCAATAATCCATTTCTTGGCATGAAGACTTATTTTAGGACTAATGTAGTAGGATCCTTCACGTAACAATTCACTTGGGATATCACAATAAATAGAATTGCTCCCCATTTTTAACATAGGCCATTCTTCCTGATTAGTGTCATGCTGATAGGTTCTGAATATGATAATCCCCTCTTCATTTGTTATATCAAATCCTATAACCAACAGATAGTCCAGTTTAAGGATTTCAAAATCAAGCTGAATCCTTATTTTGGATCTGGAGAAAAAATGATTTCTGATTTTATTTTCCTGATCCATAATTTTTATTGCTCTCAACCTTATGTTTGAATCTCCTAATGCATTTTCCTTATTCCACTCAATTATCCCTTCTTTTGAGGTTTCAAACATCAAATAATTCTGGATCACTTTTGATGTTTCATCGTCCTGAATTATAGCTCCCTTATTGACTAATATTACCCGGCTACATAAGGTGGTAATTGCCTGCATATTATGGCTCACAAACAATACTGTCCTTCCTCCTTCCCTTGAAAGATCCTGCATCTTACCAAGGCATTTTTTTTGAAATTGGGCATCTCCGACAGCCAGCACTTCATCAACAACCAGAATCTCTGATTCCAAAGAAGCAGCAACGGCAAAAGCCAGTCTTACATACATTCCACTGGAATAACGTTTAACGGGAGTGTCGAGAAATTTGCCTATTTCTGAGAAAGCTACTATTTCATCAAATTTATTTTTTATCTCAGCCCGATGCATTCCTAAAACAGCACCATTCAGGTAAATGTTTTCCCGTCCTGTAAGTTCAGGGTGAAAACCTGTACCAACTTCAAGTAAACTTGCTATCCTGCCTTTAGTTGAAATCCTGCCCAGGGTGGGCTCAGTAATCCGGCTTAGTACTTTTAACAAAGTAGATTTCCCGGCACCGTTACGGCCAATAATGCCTATGCGTTCACCCTGCTCTACTTCGAAATTCACATCATTTAATGCCCAGAACTCTTCTCTTTCAGGTTTTTTAATTATAGGCTTGATTGTCACAAAATTCTTAGTATTCTGTAATGTTTCTTTTACTTTATCAGCAATAACATCTCTTAAAGCAACGTATTCTGATTGCCCCTGATGCTTTATGATATAACTTTTACTTAAATGCTCTACTTTTATTACAACGCTCATATCAAAATTTATATTATATCGGCGAATGTTTTCTCCGTTTTTCTAAAATACCAGACACCCAGAAATAGTAGCAAGACTATCAGTCCAATTGATAGCAACAGACCAGGAAGATAAATATGACTTCGATCTCCCAAAATACACCAGCGGAATCCATCAATTACACCTACCATTGGATTTAAGGAATACAATAGTCTGTATTTTTCCGGAATTATATCGCTGCTATAACCGACAGGAGAGATTTGCATCCCAAATTGCACTACAAAAGGTACTATATATTTAAAATCCCTGTATTTAACATTCAAGGCTGCTATGTATACACCTGAACCTATAGAAGTAATTAGGGCCAGTCCAAGAAACAATGGCAGATAAATAATATTCCATGAAGGAACAAAATGGTACCATAACATCAATCCGATCAGAATAACAAATGAAATCAGAAAATCAACCAGATTGACAATAACAGTACTCACAGGAATTATCAATCGCGGGAAATATATTTTTGTCAGCATATTGGAATTGTTGAGAAGCGAATTGCTCGCATCACTAAAGCAGGTAGAAAAGAATTGCCATGGTAACATAGCAGCATAAACTAATATCGGATATGGCACCCCATCAGAGGGAAATTTAGCTAATCGTCCAAAAATGACGGTGAATACAATCATTGTAAGAAAAGGACGTATTATGCTCCAGGCCAGACCAATAATAGTTTGTTTATATCTTACCAGTATATCCCGCCATGCTAGGAACAAGAATAATTCGCGGAAACGCCATAAGTCGTTCCAATAATTCTTCCTTAACCTTCCGGATTCAATTACCAAATCGAATTCGCCAATTTTTTCAGCCATTTATTCAAAGGATTATTTCAAATATGTTAACCGCTCCCCATTTTTCAACGACGGGTATGCAAATATAAGTTTTTCTTATTAATGATCTTACCGTTACTGATACTTCTTCGATCGAATTTCGGATGGCATCAGGCATCAGGATATCTCAAGAGTTGTCATTCGGGACTCAAAATTTTGTACCTGGAAATAATCTGATTAAGGAATATCCACAAGTTTTATAATTCTGCAAAATTTTATGAGATTTTTATTAAAAAACAGTAATATTTTTAAATAATATTTATATTTGATAGTCAATAAAAACCGAATACTTGTCCTCAAATTATTGATGTTTGTCATAAATTTCATATACTATACCAAAATAATTTGCAGCATTTGAAAAGAGTGTTTCACGTATTATCGTGTATTTCAATATGGTTATCTCTTTCGGGGTCTACATATAATATTTCCCCTGATGGCAATGATTCAAATCCAGGAACTATCAGCCAGCCATTTTATTCTTTAAATAAAGCATGGACGGTTGTTAGTGCGGGAGATATAGTTTATATGAGGGGAGGTACTTATGAACTTAACAGTCAGCAATATCTCATTGGGAAAAATGGGAACTAAATAATTAAATTAAAATATTTGCCTATACAGTGGAGACTCCTGTAATAACAAGATATAATTCAAGCTGGACTTATAACCATTCCGGTTACAAAGCAGGAATTTATGGTAAAGGAGATTATCTGTATTTCAAAGGGATTGAGCTTGCTGGGTTTGCCCAGATTTCTCCCTATATGTGGTCCGGAATGGAAATACTAAGATGCAATCATTCCATATTTGAAACCTTGAATTGTCATAATAATGTAGTTGCATTAATACTTAGTCATCAATCTGATGACAACCTGATCTTAAACTGTGATTTTCATCATAATTTTGACCCTATATCACCAGTCCCTTACGATGATGCTGATGGAGTTTCTGCGTTTACAGATGAGGGAACAATCAATGCATTCAGAGGATGCCGTTCCTGGAACAATGCAGATGACGGATACGATACTTTTGGTTCTGAGGGATTAATAATATTTGATCAGTGCTGGTCCTGGATATCAGGATACAAAGAGGATGGCAAGACACCACGAGGTAACGGGAACGGGTTTAATTTCGGGGCTCAAACAGACCGTTCAACGGAACATCTGAGGACACTGACAAATTGTATAGCTTTTAATAACAGAGCAGCTGGTATTGCACAAAATGGCGACGCTCAAATTACCTGGGCATATAATAACACAGCCTATCATAATGCCGATAATCCAAATGAATATGACTTAAATTTTGAATTTAATTGTGGCACCTCGGTTACTCATATTTTAAGAAATAATATTTCCTATGCTAATCAACATCCTACCAATTTACAGGCCAATTGGGATGCACCGACTATTCAGGACCACAATACATGGAATGGTGATGTTACGCTTAACGATGCAGATTTTTTAAGTCTTGATTCAACTGTTGTTTCAGGTCCGAGAGGAACAGATGGTGAATTGCCGGATTTAAATTTCTTAAAACTGGAACCTGGTTCTGATCTGATAGATGCCGGTAATGATGCAGGAATATCTTACAATGGAAAGGCTCCGGACTTTGGTGCATTTGAATTTCAAACAGCTCCCATAGATCTTCCTTCTCCCGAGTATACTTCTTCCAGTATTGAAAATACTACGCCGTCTCTTCTAGAAATAACATATAATTTGACACTGGTTAATATAGCTCCTGCTGCCTCAGCCTTTTGGGTCAGTGTAAATTCAACAGCAAGATCTGTAAATACTGTTGCCATATCAGGTGCTAAGGTACAGTTCACACTGGCAAGTCCCGTCATTTATGGGGATGGTGCGAGCATAACTTATACACAGCCTGCGGCTAATCCATTGCAGACTGCCGCTGGCGGTAAGGCAGCAAGTATAAGTACAAAATCAGTAACAAATAATTGTATAAAAGTGAGTACAACTACTGATCCGCCGGTAGTGGTCGTTAATTTTCCGAAAACTATTTATGCTGTATTTATAAGCGAGATAGATGCAACATCGACTTATGATCCGAATAATGATCCTCTTACAGTTGGATGGAACATACCTAATGACGTGCCTGTTTCAACTGTCAAAGGTTTAAAGACTCAGTTCCTTGCTCCAGTTGCTGAAAATTCCCAGATGGTAGATTTCCAGCTCAAAGTTAGCAACGGGAAAATTTCATTGTCAAAAGATATCAGCATCATCGTTCTTCCCTATAAGCCTGAACTCTCTTTTGTAAGAATAATAAATATTAAAACAAGTGATTATCACAATCCTGATTATCCTGTAAACATTCTTGATGGCAACACTAAAACTAAATGGTCCTCTAGCGGAGATAATAATTGGCTCATCGCAAAATTTGCTGAACCATTCAAAATAAGTCACTTTGAAATGGCTTTTTTACATGAACAAAATTATTCATCATATTTTGACATATATGCATCCAAAGATCATTTAATATGGGAACCCGTATTAACCAGAGCTACATCATGTAGTTTCACTCTTGATAAACAGATATTTAATGTCCAGGATTTAAACAAAAATACAGAATACTTGTATGTAAAATATGTTGGTCACGGCAACTCATTAAATTCCTGGAACTATATTTCTAAACTTAAAATATTTGGGTCCCCCGGAAAAAATTCCATATCAGACGCTGGTGAAAAAAGAAAAGTAATAGTCTATCCGAATCCAGCCAGTGATTTTCTAAGTATCTCGATTGAGGAACCAACTTTGCAGCCAGATTTTATCAGAATAATTGACTTCTCAGGAAAAATTGTTTACGAGAAAGCGATATACCCGGCTATTAAAAATGTACAATTTCCATTATGCTTAAATCGGGTATTTATTATGTCAATCTGTCACAAGACCAATTAATTTTATTTGCTCAGAAACTAATAGTTAAGAACTAATAAGTCGTGATTATACTTAAAAAATATCCTATCCTGTCATAATCAAATAATTTCTGAAATAATTATCTAACCCAATACTTTTAAATTAGCAGATGTCTGATATTAATTCCATGAAAAGAAAAGTACTGCTTATTGTATTAATTGCTTTTATTTCTATTCTCACTCTGGGATATATTTTCCTAAAACCTGCGTTTAATTACCTTTCAGGCTATCTTTCAAAATCAGAACATGTTAAAGCAAATATTCTTGTAGTTGAAGGTTGGCTCCCTGAAAACGCTCTTAAAATGGCGTATGAAGAATTTAAGAAAAATGGATATGAATATATTATAACCACCGGGCTTAAAACTTCAATTAATTATTTCGGACTTTATGAGAACGGCTTTTTGATTTTTTATCCAAATAGCAGGTTCTCAGGAATGAAAGAAGATGTTAATCATTCAATTGAAATAGACGCTTTTAGTGAACTGGGTGGAGAAAATCGCGCTCATTTTAACATATATATAAATGATTCGCTCATTGCCAATTCTTATGCTGAGAAAAGTAAAGGGAAGTACACCTTCAACTGGAAAGGGAGTCTTGATACGATTGATTCCATCAGGGTACAGTTCGATAACGACAGCTGGGGTAATTTCGGTGATCGCAATCTTTATGTAAAAGAGATTAATGTTGATCATGGAATAACTATACCTTACATGGACAATTCAGTATATTCAGTTTTCTACCCGGATGGAGAGAAACGGGTGAAAAACAATTTTAATTCTAATGCTGAATTAGCCAGAAACAGATTAATTTCTATGGGTATAAATTCTTCTCAGATAATAGCCACCCCCGGTGAGACAGTCATTGTTAACCGAACTCTGACAAGCGCACTTGCATTCCGTGATTGGCTTAAACAGACAAATAGGGACATCAGTGGGATTAATATAATTAGCATGGGAGCGCATGCGAGGCGTACCTGGATGATTTACAATAGAATACTGAAAGAGAAATACCCGATTGGTATTATATCACTTCCCGATTATATATACACTCAATCGAAGATATACAGACTTTTTAAAAACATTCGTGAAACCCTGGGAATAATTTATTATTGGATCATTCTAATCCCTTATTAATCCAATCACATATTAACCAAATCACAATTTGGTGGTCGTAATTTTCAGATATTACACACCAAAGACTAATTAATAATTATAAAATCAATACGACGGTTTAATTTTCTGTCTTTCTCCAGCAAATTTGAAGCAATAGGTTTTGATCCTCCAAATCCTGTAGCAACAAGTCTTTTTTGGTTTATGCCTCTGTTTATAAGATAGCTGACTAATAATCGAGAATGTAATTGAGATAATTCCAGGCTGGTTTCTGCAGGACCGGTATTATCTGTATGAACAGCAACTTCAAGCTTTAAGGATGGATACTTGTTCATTAGTTTTACTATTTGGTCAAGCATTATATATGCATTGGACGTAAGTCTGTCTGAACTATCAAAATAAGAATCAGCAAAAGCCCCATTTATCTTAATAAGATTATGAAGTTCCTTTTCAGCAGGTTCTTTAAGGACAAATATTTTAATTCTTACATTTTTAAATCCGAGTGCAGATAGCTCATTGTATGCAGGATAGGTTGCCATAAGAGTCATTTGCTGGTCAACGATATAACTGTATGTGCTGTCTTCAGGAATAAACTTTTCAGAAATTGTGTACTTTTTAGGAACATTTATGAAGGTCCAACTGTCTGTTCCGATTTTAGTTTTAGAAGAAAGCAATTCAACGTTGAAAACTGCCTCTTTTCTGAATTCCGATTCAGCCGAATATTGGATATTTATCTGATTATTTTCCTGTTTTTCTATTTCAGGGAATATTCTTTTTTCTGAAGCTAATTTGGCCAGGTATGATTTCCTCTCCTGATTTTCATCAACTACCAGAATTTTCTTGGAAACTCCGGATTTTTGTTTATAGCCAGTTGATATTGACTTTAAAATCAACTCCATATTGACCAGATATTCTCCTTTTTCTTTGAAAATATGCTTCACTTTCTCACCAGAGGTTTTATTGCCGTCTCTGAAGTCCCATGAATAACTTAAAATTTTATAACCGGGGATGTTAGATTTGGTTCCGTCGAAATTCACTGTATCCCCTTTAACAACAATATCAGAAGAATTAATAAATGGCTGTAAAAAGTCGTTAATTTCAAATGTATAGGCTAATTCTGAGAAAAACAGCTTTTCAGTTGATTTTTCAAGAATATCAAGTTTAACAGAATAATTACCTTTACCAGGGAAACAATGTTTGACTTTTTCCCCGACAGCCTTTTCACCGTCTCCGAAATTCCATACGTATTTAAGCTTTAGAGTATCTATAGCAATAGACCCGCTGTCGTTAAGCATGAAACAATACTGATTTTCTTTCTGGATGTTAGTATAAAATACCTGGGGAAAATTTGTTCTGAAATGGTAAATATCAATTGATTTATCTCTGTTACTTGAGAAATAAC
>Ga0224523_1000449_pt1 | contig 21895 bp, 15 predicted proteins | sample CFST50metaG_FD_182732 | JGI IMG/M metagenome (GOLD analysis project Ga0224523, IMG submission 182732) | Peat soil microbial communities from Stordalen Mire, Sweden - C.F.S.T50 | ecosystem: Environmental > Terrestrial > Soil > Wetlands > Peat | place: Sweden: Norrbotten County, Stordalen Mire...
ACATTATATTAATTATGATTTAAAGTATTTATTAAAATCTGAAGCAATGTTATTACTATTTTAAATTAAAAAACCAAATTATTAAATAAAAAAAAATAAACTTTTTTTCTTGCATATATCAAAAAAAATCATATAGCGGCCAATTTTTATTAGATAAATAAGGTATTACTGCATTTCTTAGTTCAGTTTAAAATATTAATTTTACAGAAAATCTCGCATTTGATGAAATGTTTTATTGAATGGCAATGAGTTAACAATACATTATTTGGAAATGGACGAATTTTCATTGCATAATGAGGCCTATAAACCTGAAGAGATTCAGCGCTTGCTTTTTGAAAAAAAAGAACGTCTCAAGGAATTAACTGCTATAAATAATACTACCGGCATTCTTAAAGGGAATAAACCTATTGAAGATATGCTGGAAGAAATTTGCTTGATCTTACCTGATGCCTGGCAGTATCCCGAATATACTGCTGCACGTATCCGGTATGGGAAAAAGGATTATGTTACTTCTAATTTCAAAGAAACACAGTGGGTACAACGCAGGATGTTCGAAACCCTTGATGACAAAGAAGGAACCATTGAAATATTTTATTTAAAAGATTTTCCAGCTATTGATGAAGGTCCTTTCATGAAAGAAGAAAGACATCTTATAAATAATCTGGCCGTACTTATTTCGGGTTACCTTAATACAATATTGGGAAAGAATCTTCTGAAGATCTCGCAGATCAAGGATAAAAGCAAACAACCTGAAAAAATTCATACGGATCGTTCTGATATGAGCATGCAGCTCCTGCAGAAATTTCTCAACAAGCATAATTCTGACCGTGACATTTATCATGATCTTATGCCATATAAAGTCAGGGAAATTCTTCTTGTTGCCAATTTGTACGATGCTTATATTATTGAAAAAGAAGGTCGTTTTTTTGAACAGCTGTCCGGTGAATATTACCAGTTAAATCTTTCATCAGCTCCAAGGATCACGGGTGTTTCATCACCCGAAGAAGCGCTTGAAAAATTACAGTTCCACAATTACGATCTCGTAATATTAATGCTGGGAATAGATAAGCAAACACCAATTCAGCTTAGCCAGATCATCAAACAGATTTATCCGGGAATGCCTATTTTACTGCTTCTGAATAATAGCAGTGATGTGGGTACTTTTGAAAATAAAAAGATCACAAGCATTGATAAAATATTTGTCTGGAATGGCGACAGCAAGGTATTCCTGGCAATGGTAAAATATATTGAAGATATTGAGAATATTGAAAATGATACAAAAATAGGACTGGTCAGGGTTATTTTGCTTATTGAAGATTCTTCAAGATATTATTCGCGTTTTCTCCCGATTTTATATTCCATCGTGATCGAACAGACACAACACCTGATTGAAGAAGTGAATACAGATAGCCTTTACAAGATACTCCGAATGCGTGCCCGTCCAAAAATATTGCTGGTTTCTTCTTACGAAGAAGCATTGGAATACTTCAATAAATATAAGGAATACCTGCTTTGCGTGATCACAGATGTTAAATACGAAAGAAATAATGTGCTGGATGAACATGCTGGTCTGGAACTTACTGAATATGTTAAAAACGAATTACCTGATCTTCCTGTATTAATTCAATCCTCTGAATCAGCAAACGCGACAAAAGCATTCAAGCTGAAAGCTACGTTTGTAAATAAAAATTCGGAAAATCTTTTACAGGACTTAAAAAGCTTCATCAGCTATTACCTCGGATTTGGAAATTTCATTTACCGTGATGGAGAAGGAAGAGGCGAGATCGCCGTTGCACGCTCGATGAAAGAATTTGAAGCTCTATTAAAAACAATCCCGCAAGAATCTCTTTTATTTCATGGGATACGAAATCATTTTTCGAACTGGTTCATGGCGCGGGGCGAAATTCAGCTTGCCAAAAAATTAAAACCTGTAAAAGTTAGTGACTTCAAGACTCCTGAAGAACTACGAAAGTATATGATCGAAATGCTTCATCAATGCATGTACGAAAAGAACAAAGGAAAAGTTGTAAATTTTGACGAATCAGCAATTCTCGATGAGACAACAATAGTAAGCCTTGCAACAGGTTCGCTTGGTGGAAAAGGAAGAGGTCTGGCATTTATAAATACATTGATCTATAATTTTGATTTCTCTCAGATCATTCCGGATATTAATGTTCGCACTCCTGTTACATCAATCATTGGGACTGATGAATTTGAATTATTTATTGAAAGCAATGATCTTCGCAATAAGATCAATAATGAACATGATTATACGGAGATAAAGAAAATTTTTGTTGAAGCGAAACTTTCAGAAGCTTTAATAAAAAAGTTAAAAAGGTATCTTCGCATCATTCATAAGCCAATAGCAATAAGATCTTCGAGCCTTTTTGAAGATTCGCTCACACAGCCTTTTGCCGGTATTTTTGATACATTCCTGCTTCCCAACAATCATCCCGATATTGATGTTCGCCTTGAACAAATGGTAACAGCCATTAAACTTGTTTTTGCATCAATTTACTCTCCTACTGCAAAGGCATATTTCGATGCGATCAATTACAAAATAGAAGAAGAAAAAATGGCTGTCATTGTCCAGGAAGTTGTAGGTTCCGCTTACGAAGAAACATTTTATCCGCATATCAGCGGTGTTGCTCAATCATATAATTATTATCCCATTTCATATATGAAACCCGAAGATGGGTTTGCTGTTCTTGCTGTGGGACTAGGCAAATACGTGGTAGAAGGTGAAAAGACATATCGTTTCTGCCCTGAATATCCCAACCTGGAAATTTATTCGGATCATGATATGTACAAAAATTCGCAATTGCATTTTTATGCAGTAGATATGCGGCAAAAGAAATTCAACCTGCTCGAAGGAGAAGATGCAAGTCTTGTAAAATTAGATATTGAACTATCCGAAAAACACGGAAGTTTAAAACATTGCGGTTCCGTTTATGACCTGACCAATGAGCGTATCATGGCCGGACTTACTATACCTGGCCCACGTGTTATTAATTTTGCCAATATCATCAAACATAAATATATTCCGCTTCCTTCGTCAATCCAACTTATTCTTAATTTGGTTGAAGAAGCAATGGGTTCGCCTGTTGAGATTGAATTTGCCGTCGATCTGAATAAAGATAAACAAGGAAACGCTTCTTTTTATTTGCTTCAAATAAAACCTTTGATAAAAAATGCGCTGGAAACAGCCATCGATATTGAAGAAGTAGATTATTCAAAATTACTGCTGTATTCTGAAATGGGCATGGGCAACGGAATGATCGATGATCTCTACGATATAATTTATGTTGATGTGAAAAAATTTGATAAGCTGAAAACCGAAAAAATGCGCGATGAGATAGAACAGCTGAATATTGAAATGATTAAAAACAACAGGAAATACATACTTATCGGACCGGGCCGTTGGGGAACACGCGACAGGTTTATCGGGATCCCTGTAGCCTGGTCACAGATATCAAATGCAAAGATCATTGTCGAGGTCAGCCTTGAGGATTTCCCGCTCGATGCTTCTTTGGGTTCACATTTTTTCCATAATGTCATTTCAATGAATGTTGGTTATTTTTCTGTCAAGCATAATTCGCTGATAGATTATATCAATTGGGATCAGCTAACACAACAAGAAGTAATCAATGAAACTAAATATTTTAAGCATATCCGGTTTAAAAATCCTTTAAAAGTATTGATGGACGGGAAAAAGAGAGCTTCATTAATTTATTTTAATAAAGAAAATGAATAAAGGGTTGATGTATGTCGTATACAAAATATAATTATAACGAAGAGTTTTCCACTGAGAACCATTATTTTTCTGATATTTCTTTCAATAAACTGATGCAGAAACGCATCAACAATGTATTGCTGGTTTGCAGTACTTACGATGCTTTCATGCTGGAAGAAGACGGACGAATAAACGAAAAAATATTCAACGAGTACACATCGCTTAACCTTCGCTATCCGCCGCAATTTTCGCGGGCAAGTTCATCCACAATGGCTTTTGACCTGCTGGCGCGAAATCATTACGACTTAGTGATCACCATGCTGAACATTGGTAAGGTTGATGCATTCGAACTTGCAAATAAAATTAAAAAAACATATCCTGACATACCTATTATTGTTCTTACGCATTTTTCAAAAGAAGTATCTCTTAAGTTAGCGAATGAAGACCTTTCTTCCATTGATTATGTTTTTTCGTGGCTTGGCAATTCCAGCCTGCTTCTTGCTATTATCAAGCTGATCGAAGATAAGATGAATGCCGATTACGATATTGATGAAGTGGGAGCGCAAGCTATTCTTCTTGTTGAAGATTCAATACGTTATTATTCCAGTTATTTGCCCACAATTTATAAACTGATATTTGAACAGCGAAATGAGCTGATGACAGAAGGATTGAACGACCACCAGAAAACAATGTCGATGAGGGCACGCCCGAAAATCCTTTTGGCAAAGACTTATGAAGAAGCAAAATTCTTATATGAAAAATACAAGAATAATTTACTTGGAGTTATCTCGGATGTTTCTTTTCCCAAAGACAGTAAAATTGATCCTGAAGCAGGAATAAAATTGTGCTGTTCCATTCGCAGTGAAGTGGGACAAATGCCTATTCTTCTTCAATCTTCCGATGAAAAGAATAAAGAAGCAATGGCCGTTATAAGGGCAAGCTTCATTAATAAATATTCAAAAACATTGCTTGCCGATCTTCGAAATTATATTAAAGAAAATTATGGCTTTGGTGATTTTGTTTTTAAAGATCCCGAAACTGATGAAGAGCTCGACAGGGCGAATAACCTGCATTCCCTGCAAGTAAAGCTGGCTAATGTTTCCGGCAAATCGCTGGAATACCATGTCCGCAACAATCACTTTACGCGTTGGCTTAAAGCACGTGCATTATTTCCTCTTGCCGATCTTTTCAAAGAAAGAAGCATGAGAGATTTTAACAATGTTGATGAAGTGCGGAGTTACCTCATTGATACAATTGAGAATTACAGGATAAGCAAAGGCAGAGGAGTTATTGCCAGTTATTTCGATGAATACGCAGTATTTTCAAGGCTTGGCGATGGTATGCTTGGAGGCAAAGCAAGAGGACTTGCTTTCGCAGATTATTTGATCAAGAAACATCAGATCATTCATAAATTTGAGAATGTAAATATTACCATCCCGAGAACTGTTGTTTTAACTACCGATGTGTACGATGAGTTCATGGAATCAAATAACCTGTATAACATTGCTTCAACGAATATAAAAGATGAAGAAATTCTGATGCAGTTTATTCGTGCAACTTTACCTGATCGAATAACCGAACAGTTGAAAAATTTTCTTGAAGTTGTAAAAAAGCCTATTGCCGTCAGGTCATCCAGTCTTCTCGAAGATTCTCACTACCAGCCATTCGCCGGAGTTTATTCAACGTATATGGTCCCGAACAGTGATGATGATCCTGCTGTACGCCTTTCGCAGCTTGAGATTGCGATAAAGAGTGTATTGGCTTCCGTTTTCTTTAAAGAAAGCAAAGCCTATATTGCAGCTACAGCAAACCTTATTGATGAAGAAAAGATGGCCGTCATTCTTCAGGAGGTTGTGGGAAAAGCATACGAACGAAAATTTTATCCGAATATTTCCGGCGTAGCCCGTTCCATTAATTTTTATCCTATCGGCCAGGAAAAACCGGAAGACGGCGTTGCAAGCATTGCTCTGGGACTTGGCAAGACCGTGGTTGATGGCGGCGTATCCATACGCTTTAGTCCGAAATACCCGCGAAATGTACTTCAGCTTTCCAACCTTGAAATGGCATTAAGAAATACACAGAACGAATTTTATGCTGTGAACCTAGATTCCAATAGTTTCAAGCCTTCGGTTGATGACAGCAGTGAATTATTAAAACTAAAAATCGATGATGCCTTAACAGACGGCTCACTGAAAAACATTGTTTCTACTTACGATTTTCAGGACCAGGTCTTGCGCGACGGGATCCAGCATACAGGAAAAAAAATACTGACATTTGTAAATATCCTCAAATACAATAAATTTCCTCTTGCCGAAATTTTACAAATATTGCTTGAAATAGGTCAGCGCGAAATGAATAACCACGTGGAAATAGAATTTGCGGTTAACCTTGACACTCCAAGTGGCGAACCAAAAGACTTTAGTTTTCTACAAATACGCCCTATTGTTGAAGCTTCCGAAAAATTCAATATCAATATTGATTTTGTTTCAAAAGATGAAACGATCATTTACTCAACATCGACAATGGGGAATGGCGTTATTGACAGCCTGAAAGATATTATTTATGTAAAGCCGGAATCGTTCAATGCAGCTAAGAATCCATTAATAGCAACACGACTGGAAGCGCTGAACAATATCATGATCAAAGAACAAAGAAATTATATATTGATCGGCCCCGGTCGTTGGGGTTCAAGCGATCCATGGCTTGGTATTCCTGTAAAGTGGTCGCAGATTTCGGCAGCGCGTGTCATGGTAGAAGCAGGACTTGAAAAATACCGAGTTGATCCAAGTCAGGGAACACACTTTTTCCAAAACCTTACATCGTTCGGAATAGGCTATTTTACTGTGAATGCATTTATCAACGAAGGTTATTATGACACTGATTATTTATCATCTTTTCCTGCTATTTACGAAGATGAGTACATCCGCCATGTGCGGTTTGAAAAATCATTGATCGTGAAAATTGATGGCAAACAAAATAAAGGAGTGATTTTAAAAAGCCGATAATAACAATTTCCAATTTTTATTTTAATTTTACCACTCAACAATCTTTTTATGGAAATTCTATATATAATTATCGGAATTATTATTGGCATTGCCTTAGGCTGGCTTATTTCGGCAAACAAAAAGAAAACAGAAATTTCCTCCATCCAATCGCAATTGCAGGAAACCGAAATGAAAAAAATATCCGAACTGGCTATTTCCGATAAAGCAAAAGAAATCGCAGAAGACCGCTACAAGCAATTGTTGAAAGATCATGAAATAACCGATACTGAACTAAAAGCAGAGCGCAGCAAATCGGAAGAACTTGGCAAGCGTATCTCAAAAGCCGAAACTGAATTCACCAATCTTAGGCAGAAGCTTGCTGAACAGAAAACAGAAATGGAAGAGATGCAGAAAAAATTCACAACCGAATTTGAAAACATCGCCAATAAAATTTTAAAAACACATTCACAGGAATTCACGCAAACAAATTTTAAAAATATCGGCGAGATATTAAACCCGTTAAAAGAAAAGATAACTGATTTTGAGGCAAAGGTGAATAAAGCCTACGACATGGAATTGCGCGATAGGATAAGTTTAAAAGAAGAAGTAAAAAAACTTTATGAGCTTAACAGCAAGATCAGCGAAGAAGCGAACAATCTTACCAAAGCATTAAAAGGCGATTCAAAAAAGCAAGGCAACTGGGGCGAAGTTGTTCTTGAAAAAATATTGGAACGTTCTGGGCTTACCAAAGGCGCCGAATTTGAAACACAGTTCAGCACAACGTCAGAAGATGGCAAGCGCTTTCAGCCCGATGTGGTAGTTTTTCTTCCCGATAAAAAACACATCATCATTGATTCCAAAGTTTCGCTGGTGGCTTACGAAAAATATGTGAATGCCGAAGAAGAAGAGGATCGGAAACAATTCATGAAAGAACATATTGATTCTATTCGCAGGCATATAAAAGAATTAAGCGAAAAAAATTACCAGTCGGCAAAAGAAATGAACTCACCCGATTTTGTTCTGCTTTTCATTCCTATTGAATCATCATTTGGTGTTGCGGTGCAGGCCGACCAGCAATTGTTCAATGATGCATGGGCAAGCAGGATAGTAATTGTAAGTCCTTCAACTTTGCTCGCGACATTAAGAACCATCTCTTCGATCTGGAAGCAGGAAAACCAAACGCGCAATGCAATGGAAATAGCGCGGCAGGGCGGCGCATTGTACGATAAATTTGTAGGCTTTGTTAACGACCTTGAAAAAATAGGCAAAGGAATAAACCAGTTGCATGAATCGTATGATGAAGCTATGAAAAAAATTCAGACAGGCTCTGGAAGTCTTGTCAGCAGGGCGGAAAACATAAGAAAACTCGGAATAAAAACGACAAAAAAGCTTCCCGAAAAATATTCGGACGAACAGGAAAATATTTTCCCTGAAGAAAAAGAATGAAAAAAAATATAGGATTTATCATAGTATCTGTTTTATTGATATTTTCCTGCCGGACAGGAAATTTATCAACGCGGAACTACTCCTATCTTTACGATAAAGAGATACTCCCCTATATTCCTGATTGTTTAGCATTACATAAAAACGATTCTGTAACAACGGTATTTTTGAAAATTAATTCCGGAAATCTTTTATACACAAAAGAGATCAATGAAGAAATATTTTCTGCAAGCTGCTCTTTTAAAGCCGAACTGTATAATTACAATGATCTGAATACTCTTATTGACAGCAGCAGCTTTACGATAAAGGACAACGATAACTCACGAAAAACAGATCTTACGGGATGCATTGATATCAAAGCAAAAATACACGGAACATATTTACTGAAAATAACATTTACCGATTTGAATAAACATTCGTCTGTTGAATCATTTTTAAATATTTATAAAGAAAATCGGTTTAGCGGACAGAATTTTATGATGACAAATGCTGACAGCCAGCCTTTTTATAAACCATGGATCTCATCGGATGAAGAATTTCGTATTGTGTCTGAAAATAAAAAAATCGAAAAATTATTTGTACGATATTATCATCTGAATTTTCCAATTGCCACTCCACCCTTCTCTGAACCGGATGAGCAATATTTTAATTTCAACGCCGACAGTGTCTTCACTGTTAAAGTTGATAATGGCAAAACTGCATTACTGAAATTTCCTCAAAAAGGAATTTATCACTTTCAAACTGACAGTTCAAAAAAAGATGGTTTCACCGTTTTCAGGTTTGATGACGATTTTCCAAAGGTTGTTTCGGTTACCCAAATGCTTCAGTCGTTAAGATATTTAACAACGCGGCATGAGTTTGAAGATTTGCTGACGCAAAAAAACAAGAAAGATGCAATTGATAATTTCTGGATTGAAACAGCAGGAAATACAGACAGAGCAAAGAATTTGATAAAAATGTATTACAACCGTGTTCAAGATGCCAACCTGTTTTTTACTTCATACCTTGAAGGATGGAAAACCGACAGGGGAATTATTTACATTGTGTACGGAACTCCGAATTTGATTTACCGCGGAAAAAACGTTGAAAGCTGGGTATATGGCGAAGTAAAAAGTATGCTTTCCATCACATTCACATTTTCCAAAGTCGAAAATCCTTTTTCTGATAATGATTATATTCTTGCACGTTCGCCGCTTTATAAGGACGGATGGTATATTGAAGTTCAAAACTGGAGAAGATAAATCCCTGGAATGAAAAATATTTTTTACAGAAAGAAAAAATATGATAATGTAGGATCCTTATCGTTGCTCACGTGGCGAAGATTCAGGAAGGACAAACTTGCAATGTGTTCAATGTTTGTTGTGATCTTTGCTGTAGTTGTATCTATACTCGGATATCTTGTAACTCCAGATTCCACGCCATTTGCCAATGAACAGCATGTTGAAATTGCAGCGAAGAAACCGGGCTTTTCCATAACAATGATCAAGATAAGGAAGAATCAGCCTGATGTTCAGAAAAATTTATTTCATAAAATGCTTTACGGAAATGAAAGTAATTATTCCGAATTTCCTTTGTATTCGTGGCATTATGATAATGCTGAAATTGTCTTGGAAAGTTATACAGGCGATACGCTAAACGACGGAGCTGTTAAAAAATATAGCCTGGCAGATGTAGCGTATCCATTAAAAGATGCAAAAACAGTTTCGGAGAAGGATGGAATGCTTTTATTTTGCGATGTTTCAGGAAATGAAAATAGAATTTCAATTTTAGAATTGAAAAAGAAAATCGAAAAAGAAAATATTTCCAGAAAAACATTCCTGCTTGGAACCGACCGCTACGGCAGGGATATGTTAAGCCAACTGATCATCGGGACAAGGGTTTCTTTATCTGTTGGTTTTATTTCAGTAATTATTTCTTTAGTGATAGGTATCCTGCTTGGCTCACTGGCAGGCTTTTTCGGGCGATGGGTCGATAATCTTATCACCTGGTTCATAAATGTTGTTTGGTCAATTCCCACATTATTGCTAGTAATTGCAATAACATTTGCACTCGGCAAAGGTTTCTGGCAGGTTTTTATTGCAGTCGGGCTTACTATGTGGGTTGATGTGGCGCGAATAGTACGAGGACAAATTTTAAGCATCAGGGAAAAAGAATTCGTTGAAGCAGGCAGAGCTTTGGGTTTTAAAAATTTCAGGATAATTTTCCGGCATATCCTTCCAAACGTAATGGGACCGGTGATCGTAATTTCCGCAGCCAACTTTGCATCAGCAATTTTAACTGAAGCGGGATTAAGTTTCCTGGGAATAGGAGTCCAGCCGCCCATGCCTTCGTGGGGCACAATGATAAAAGAACATTATGCTTACATTATTCTCGATTCAGCTTACCTGGCAATACTTCCGGGCATTGCCATCATGATAATGGTTCTTGCATTCATGCTTATTGGCAATGGATTAAGAGATGCTCTGGATACAAGGAATGCGAATAGCTAAAACAAATAAATAAAAAGTATTTTATGCAGAAACAACAAGTATTTGAGAATTTTCAATTCACTGAAGAATGTACAGAATATAAAGACACCATCTTCAAAAATTCCAATTTTGCAAAAGGCAATTTGGGTTCATATGAATTTACCGACTGTACTTTTTTTTCGTGCGATCTTTCCATGACGCGCTTTGATAATGCCGTTTTCACACGTGTTAAATTTGTAAACTGCAAATTACTCGGTGTCGATTTTGGCAAATGTTCTAAATTTATTTTCTCAGTAAGTTTTGATGACTGCATTTTGAATTATTGTTTTTTTCATAAAAATAATCTCAAGAAAACTCTTTTTAAAAAATGCGTCATCAAAGAAGCAAGCTTTGCAGAAGCAGAACTGAATACAGCTATTTTCGCCGAATGTGATCTAACGGCAACGACCTTTGAAAGATGCAATCTTACGGAATGTGACTTCAGAACAGCACAAAATTATAATATCCTTCCTTCTGAAAATAAAATTAGAAATGCAATGTTTTCGTATCCCGGTGTTCTTGGACTATTGAATCATTATCATATCATCATCGAATAGAATTCCATTTATTATCAGTCTTTCCGGAACCGGTTCTTTATTTCGCTAATAAAAAATTTAATATCTTTTGTAGTGACTAAAATATCGGAAACTTTAGATTTCGATACTTTCATAAAAAAGAAGACCTGGTATACCAAAATAAAAAAGTAAGCAACGGAAGTCGTGATCCCCGCCCCTATTAAGCCAAGTGAAGGAATAAGGATATATCCCAGTACAATTGTAAATACAAAGCCTATCGATGAGCTGATGCTGTTGTGGTAATGCTTTCCTATTCCCGAAAAATAATGACTGATGGAAAACGAAAGGCTGAGAAAAAGAATTCCTGCCGCAAGGCTGATAATTACTGTTGGCAGGCTGCTGAAATCTTTTCCAAAAATAGAAGAAAAGATTTCATAAGGAATGGCCATCAATACTATCAACATAACGAACGTAAAAAGAAAAGAGATCTTGCCAAAGACAAGTGTTATTTTCCGGGCATATTCAAGGTCTTGAGTATTTGAAATTTTTGAATATTGCACAATCGACATGCTTTTCCCCATTAGCCACAAGCTTTCTGATAACTGAACACCCACGGTGTAAATACCAAGAGAGTACATATTAATGAATTTTTTTACAAAGTAAAATGGCATACGATAGTTGAAAAGCTGAACACTATTAGCCAGTTGAACATAAAAACCAAACTTTAAAATATTTTTTAACACTTCGCCTATATCTTTCAGATTTGTTATTTTAACCAATGGAAATGATGCAATTGAACTTGCTACCAAAGCAAAGCCATATGAAAAATAAAGCGCCAATATGTATGAAAAAACTTCTTTTTTATGAAATTGAAATACCATTACACAAAGAACTCCAATAAGGATAACTGTTTGTAATGATGAAATAATATTATAAAATCGCACCTTCTCTTTTCCCAGGAGTATAGTAAGATTAATTGATGTCAGCGATAGCATAAGTGAAAGAAAAAGCACATGACGAAAATATTCGGGAGGAAACATATTTAATATTTTGAAAAGATAAGTAAAAAGAATTGCAGTTAAAAATGCCCAAACATAAGATGGAACAAAAAGCTTATAAGTGTCAAATCTGGGAATAAGGTATACCAGCGCACCGCCACCAATGAAATTATTTATCATTTGAACCCATGCAATTCCAAGAATGATAAGGCTTATTGTCCCCACTGCCACTGGACCAAGTTGTTTCGCAGTAATAATAATAATGCCGAAACTAAGCAACGAATTTAGAAGCTGCGATCCTAATGTCCCCAGTACTTTATTTATCATATTCGTTCAGGCAATGATTGTAAATATCGATGATTTCTTTTCCAATAATTTCTGCTTTGAAATTTTCAGCAAATTTAATGAGCAATTCTTTTCTATATTCATCGTGATGATCTATCATTTTATTCAATGCTCCTAAAAGAGCTCTCTCATCGCGTGGTGGAATAATTATTCCATACTGGCTTGTAAGATCACTCGCCAAACCGCCTGCATTTGTTGCTATCACAGGAATACCAGAGGCTAGACTTTCGGCAATGACAATTGAAAACGATTCATAATTGCTAAATAAAACAAAACAATCCGACTCTTTCATTATACCTGCTAATTCGGCTGATGATTTCCTGCTTTCAAAAAAAATAAAATTATTATATATATTCAATTCTTTAACCAGCGGTATAAATGGCGCAGGATCCTCTTCTCCGACGATAGTAAATTCAAAATCATTTCTCAATAATGAAAGTTGATATACTGTTTTTATGATTCCTGTAATATTTTTTTGTTTATCATTAAGTGAAGAAACGTGAAGGAAACGAAACTTAGTATTTACTCCTTTATTTAAAGACGGCTGAAAAAAAGCATTGTTCACAACATTAGGAACAATTTTATAATTACCAGATATTCCTAAATCTGTCATTGCATGTTTAAGATGTTCGGAGACAGGCATGATACATGAAGCTTTACCGGCAATCTTTTTTAAAAAATATCTTTTAAAAAATCCGATATGGTTCTGATCTTCATTAAAGTAGCCAGTCCAGTGTTCTGAAAAAACAAAGGGAATTTTTTTAAAAGACTTTAAAAATAAAAAAACAAGACCTACAGGAAAAAGCACATTGGCATGGACAATATCCTGCTTCCCGAATTTTTTATTAATAAGATCAAGTCCTAATTTATATGCTTTAAAATACCTGCATATTTTTTGGAATATTATTCTTGGCCTGTTTATATAGATTATAATCGTATTGATGTTCCCGCTTTTTCCTTCAGTAATATCAAATTTATTTTTACAAATGTCGAAACAAACGTGAAGAACAGTAACTTCAGCATACAAGGAAACTGCTTCGGCATGTTTCTGAACAAAGTTGCCTAATGTTGGCTTAACCCTGTTGGGATACCAGCCAGAGATAAAAAGAGTTTTTATTTTTTTTGTTGATTCCAAATAATTTTAAAAGTATAAAAACACAAATTTATATTTATTTAATGATGTGTTTGTTTTTTTATACGGATTTTTACTAAATTTGCACACTTAAATTATACGGTGGATGTAGCTCAGCTGGTTAGAGTAGCGGATTGTGGTTCCGTTGGTCGTGGGTTCGAACCCCATCTTCCACCCAAACATTCTAAAAGCGCCTTTAAGGCGCTTTTTTCTTCAATGCCAATTCTTGTTACCTACTTAAAACCAAGGATAAAAATTATTCTACTCAGCAATTGAAATTAATATTGAATAAAAAATATTTAAAATAAATTGAACTTATAAGAATAAAAGTTAAATTTGTAAGAATAAAGATAATATCAGTGGAATATTAACCCGGCTTTTACATTGGTTATCATGAAAAAGGTTCTTGTTATTGAAGATGATTTATTGATTCTTGAATCGACCGTTGATTTTCTGAAAGATAAAGGATTTGAAGTGCACTCCGCTACTGATGGTGTGGCTGGCATACAAGCAGCAATAGAAATTATTCCGGATATGATTATCAGCGATATTTCAATGCCCAAAAAAAATGGGTTTGAAGTATGCAAGACTCTTCAGCAAATTCCATCGTTATGCAACATCCCTTTTATTTTCCTTACTGCAAAAGATCAAAAAGAGGATATCCGTCAGGGTATGCAGCTGGGAGCCGATGATTACCTGACAAAGCCTTTTCAATTTTCCGAATTATTAAAAATAATAAAGATCAGGCTTGCAAAACACGAAAGATATGCAAAGCAAAATGACGAACAGTTCTTTGCATTGATAGATAACCCGATGGTAGGCGTATATGTGTATGATGATAATAAATTCACTTTTTCCAATTCAAAACTTACAGAGATACTTGGATACAGCAAAGAGGAATTACGTTTGATGAGTTTCGAAGATTTGGTATCCGGTGATGAGAATGATGAATCTCTGGAAAAAATTAACCGTTGTACAAAAGGCATTCAAAACTCTTTTTATGCCGAATTAAAAATAATTAAAAACGACAAATCCATTGTTGTTATTGAAGCATATGGCACTATTATCACAATGAAAGGGAACGAATGCCTGATGGGAAATATCCTGGAAGTAAAATCAGGCAAAGGCTCAGAACTGATTATTGGGAAAGATATAGACAGATCAAAATTTTCACAACGCGAGATCGAAGTGCTGCAGCTTATTTGCCAAGGATTATCGACAACAGAAATATCAGAAAAATTATTTTTAAGCAAACACACCATTGATACTCACCGCGCAAACCTTATTGCGAAAACCGGATCAAGAAACACTCCCGACCTGGTAATGTATGCAATTCGCAATGGGATTGTAGAACTTTAATATTTTTTCGCTTATATAAATTAGCACCTCTTCCGATTATTGCAAATTACCTGTAAGCGACTTTGTGAATCCACTTTTCTTTTATTGGTATTTTCCGCCTCACTATTTATAGCTACTCCTATTTAAAATTAGTTGAAAATTTCATCATTTATGCTGATGCATTGACCATGGCCTAAGATGTAATTTTACATCATGAAAATCAATTAATCAAATTATATAAAAAATAGTACTATGAAAAAGCTCATTACAATAATAACAATCGTATACTTACTGGTATCTCTGGTAAGTGTACGGGCAAATTCAATAGAAAAAGGAAAATCATATAATCCTCCTGCATTCGTGAATGATCAAATGACATCAGTGTTTTCCCAAGTTGATGTAAAAGCGCTTAGTGAAGTGATAAATGGAACATCATCCTCCGCCTTTCCGATATATATTTCCGAGATAAATTCAGGGTTAATTTATTACACTGATAATAAAAACAGAAAAAATGTATTGGTCAGCAGGGATTATTTATTCTCTAGATTTGACAGTAGTACAGGTACCTGGTCAAAGCCTATTAATATAGTAAAGGACTATTCCCTTTTCCAGGAAATTAATAAGAAAATGAATTTTATGGAAATATTCATTACAATTGATGATGATATTTATTCAGTTGATTTAAAGAAAAATTCATTTTCTCCTCATAAGCTTAATATTAATACCAAATATATTGAAACCAGCCCTTGTTTAAGCCCTGATGGAAATACATTATATTTTGTAAGCAATAGACCTGGAGGATTCGGAGGAAAAGATATTTGGGCATCAGAAAGATTATCAAACGGAAACTGGAGCGAACCATTTAATCTTGGAAGTAAAGTAAATACTGCTGAAGATGAAGAATCTCCATTTATAATGGCTGATGGTGCTACTTTATATTTTAGTTCCAAAGGGCATGACAGTTATGGCGGATATGATATTTTTACTGTTACTCAAAATGATGAAGGCTTATGGTCTGCACCTGAAAATATAGGAACTCCAGTAAATTCGACATCTGACGATTATTATTTTATCACTGATTCCAATGGGATCAATGCCTATTATTCATCAGACAAGGTGCAAAAAGGCAACCTGAATATTTATAATGTGATCTATCGTGTAGCACAATAAATGAAAACCTATAATCATGAAAACAATATATGAGAGAAATAAGACACATTGTTTTCAATCATTCAGCTAAAATATTTGAGATTTTTGTGATTAAAAAAATAATGAAACAAAAGAAATATTAGCAATAGTATTAGTTTGAATTCCATGAAAACTATCCTTGTAATTGACAATGACAATATTCTGAGAGAAAATATCTGTGATTTTCTTAAAGGTGAAGGATATAATGTTCTGTCGGCTGATGATGGTCTCATCGGATTGCAACTGGCAATAAGTCATCTGCCTAACCTCATCTTATGCGAAATTACAGTGCCCGGAATAAATGGTTATGATTTTTACAAAGCCATTCAGCAGATCAAATTTACCTCTACTATTCCATTGATTTTCGTTACAGCAAAATGCGAAAAGAAAGATTTCAGGGTAGGCATGAACTTGGGAGTTGATGATTATATTACAAAGCCATTTGATTATAATGAACTCCTGTATTCAATAAAAACACGGTTTGTTAAATCCGAAAAATTTCAGCAAAATAACGACGAAAAATATTATGCTTTTATTAATAATCCGTTAACAGGTGTTTTTATTTACAGCAAAAACAAATTTGATTTTGTGAATGAAAAATGCATGAAAATATTTGGTATGTCGTCAGCCGATTTTTCAAACATGACTTTTGACAATCTTATTACTGGCAACGATAAAGACATTGTGCTTAAAAAAATTGAACATTGTTTCTGTAAAGCACAAACCACTCTTCACACCTGCTTTCAGGCGCGCCATTTTAAAGGGATGCATGATGTTACAGTTGAAATGTATGCTGGTTTTGCTAATTATAAAGGAGTGGATTCCCTTGTCGGTTATATGTCTGAATGCACCGGAGTTAATGATACAATGCTGTTTCCTGGTCAAAAGGATGCAATTGCGGAAAACACTATCCGAAAAATGAACTAGAATTTTTATTTATTCTGGAATTTTATTTCAATTCTGCGATTAAGTTTTTGACCGGCAGCAGTAGTATTTTCAGCAATAGGATTTAATGAACCATAACCGGTATAAGTCATTCGTCCCGCTTCAATTCCTTTACTTACAAAATAATCGTAAACAGCTTTGGCCCTTTGTTCCGAAATGGTTTTATTTGTCGCTTCATTACCCGTGTTGTCTGTATATCCGGCTATATCGAATTTGATTTCGACATTTCCTTTTAACACAGCAACCATGCTGTCAAGTTGAGGATATGAACTTGCTTTTAATATTGTTTTTCCCGGATCAAAAATGACTTTACTTAAAACAAAAGGTTTTGCTTCAGTTGAAATATCTTTTGCTTCAATTTTATATGATAACTTAAAAGTATCGTAGGTCATCGTTTTATAGTTGCCCCGCCCGATATAAGCAAGTATCGGTTCAAGTTCCTGTGGCTTTAAGTAGCTTTGAACAGTAGAGATGAGGCGCATACTGTCATCCATGAATACCATCGAAGGGTACATCATTCTTCCTTTAAGCATAGAGCTTGCCAGTTGGTGAACGGAACGAGGACCTGCCGGATTCGGATTAATAAATGCATAACCATTAAATACAACGGTATCTTTCCTTTCGGCATTAAGCTTTACTGCATAAAAATTTTCATTCATCAATTTTATGATAACAGGATTGGTGAATGTTGTTTTATCTAATGTTTTACACCAGCCACACCAATCAGTAAAAATATCTATGAAAACTTTTTTTGGTTTCACCTGGTTCAGTTTCACTGCTTCTTCAAAAGAATACCAGTGAATTTTATCACTGCTTTGAGAATAAGAATTGCTGAATATTATCAGTGTTAATGTGAAGTATAAAAGATTTTTTTTCATTGTTGAAATCTTAGGTAATTTAATCCAAACCATGCATTTTCTTTAACAACCATTTCGATATGAATATTACTATTAAACCAAGTAAGCTGATAAATATTGCAATACCTGCAAAAATGCTTAATGCTCCTAGTTTAGCGACTACACCAACAATTGCCCCGCTTATAAAATTTGCAACAGCACTGCTTGTGAACCATAACCCCATAAATAGTGATGAATATTTCACAGGAGCTAATTTTGATACCATTGATAAACCAATTGGCGATAAACACAATTCTCCGATTGTATGAAACAGGTATGTAACAATTATCCAGATAAGACTTGCTTTTATCGCAGTATCGGGATTGTTGCCGCCTCTTTGCAAAACAGCACCAACCATAAATAAATAACCTATTCCCAGAGCTATCATTCCAAGTCCCATCTTTACAGGTGTTGAAGGGTTCTTGCCTTTTTTAGCAAGCCAAACCCAAAGTGCAGCGAAAGAAGAACCAAGAATAACAATAAATACAGGATTGATAGCCTGAAACCACGATGTAGGCATAGTCCACCCAAAAATAGTTTTATCAATAAAATGATCAGTATATAAATTTAATGTTGTTCCGGCCTGTTCGAATCCTGCCCAGAAAAAAGTAACAAAAAATAATAAAATCATAATAACTAAAATACGATCTTTCTCTTGTTTTGTCAGTGGTTTATTTTCAACATTATTTTCTTTGTTTTGCTTATAAATAGGGTATTTACCAATATCACCTAAAAATCGTTGAGCAGCAATAATGTATATTATCAATCCTGTCATCATTGCAAAACCTGCTATCATAAAGCCGTAACGGAAACCATAAGTTTCGCCGAAATAACCGCAGAGCAAAGGAGCAAAGAAAGCGCCTCCGTTGAAAAGCATGTAGAATATAGTGAATCCGCTATCACGACGTTTATCGCCTGGTGCATATAGGTCACCAATCATTGATGAACAGTTAGGTTTAAAAAATCCATTACCGAACGCAAGTAGTGTCAATCCTATAAAAAATGAATTTACATTAATGTCGGCAGCAAGCGTAAAATGTCCAAACATAATAAGTAAGCCGCCTATAATTACTGATTTTCTTTTACCAATAAAACGGTCAGCTAAGAATCCGCCAAGCAATGGCAACAAATAGCACATACTTGTAAATGTGCCATAAACAAAGCCAGCATTGGCATCGGTAAAACCGAGTCCACCAAGGTGAGCCCTTCTGTTTGCGGGATTTAAAATGTCGTTCGCCATGTAAAGGATAAGAAATGCTCTCATTCCATAATAGCTGAAGCGTTCCCATATTGCTGTAAAGGAGAGTATCCACAAACCTTTTGGCTGACTTAATTTTACTTCTTGTTCCATAAATTTTACTTGATTAATTTTTATTTGGATTTGCTAAAATAGGAATTTTTGCAAAAGATGAAAATTAAAATATGTTATCATTCAACGGAAAGATAAGGTGAAATCTTCTCATAGATCATTTCATTAATTAAAGCCGACTTCTTGATATCCGCTACTGAATTGAATTTCCCGTGAACCTTTCTGAAATTTATCAATGAATTTGCAATATTATAATTCAAATATGGATGAGTTTTTAATTCGTCAAATGTTACAGTATTGATGTTAATTGTCCGGATAATAAATTTATTAATGCTTACATAATCTACAAAACCTGCATAACGGGCACTATCAATTCCTTTGACTTCGAGCAACTGTTCTTTTTTATAGAAGCCTCCAAGCTTTGTGCGGTATGCAATAATTTTTTTCGCATAATACGATCCAATACCTTTCAGCTTTTTTAATTCAGCCGTATCAGCAGAGTTCAATTCGATTACTACTGAGTTTTTTTCACTTTTGAAAGAAGTAAATTCTTTTTTATTATTTTTATGATCTTCCGGGATCTGTATGTACGGCTCAAGAACAGTATATTCGTTTTCGCTTATTCCATATATTTTTCTCAGATCTTCTTTTTTGTAGAATCTCCCTCCTTTCGCTTCATAGTTTTTGATGATATGGATTTGTTTATCATCAAATCCGAGTTCTTTCCATTTCTCTACAGAAAGGTTATTGGGGTTGAAGTAAAATGGATTCAGTTTATTTTCGGCGACAGATCTGTCAACATTATCGTAATCAAAATTTTCATGTTTTATGCTGTCATTACCTTTAATAATATTTTTTTTAAATTTTGAAATATCATTTTGAAAAGCTGAAAAGTCAACACTATCTTTTGAGGAAAATAAAGGAAGTATTCGCGGAATGGCAATTACCAAGATCAGAATAAGCAGTAAAACAAAAATTCCGTTGCGCTCTCTTTTATTGAATGAAAGATAATCTTTAAAAAATTGTTTCATTTTGTATGAAAATCAATTTTGGATTAATGACGCAAAGTTATATTTATTCTAAAATGAGTATAAATTTTTTTTCATGTGGATTATTTTATAATATTGTGAAGAAATTATTTTCAAATAATCAAAATATAAAATGGCGAAAAGGTTACTTATTACGAAGTCCATGACAAAACTCATGGAAGAATCCACTGACAAAGGACAAGGGCTTAAAAGGACACTTACTGCAACAAACCTAACAACGCTGGGTATTGGAGCAATAATTGGTGCGGGAATTTTTGTATTAACCGGACAGGCTGCTGCACAGTATGCTGGCCCTGCTATTGTTCTTTCTTTTGTTATTTCAGGAATAGCTTGTGCGTTTGCTGGTTTATGCTATGCTGAATTTGCTTCTATGATCCCGATCGCCGGAAGTGCCTATACATATGCTTATGCCACGCTTGGTGAATTCCTGGCATGGATAATCGGATGGGATCTAATTCTTGAATATTTATTCGCTGCTTCAACTGTTTCTGTTGGATGGGGTGGGTATGTAGTAAGTTTTCTAAATGATTTTGGAATTCATATTCCCGCTTATCTTAGCGCCGCTTCCGGAAGTGTCATGGTTGATGTGCCAAATATAGGATGGAAACCCATTACTGAGAATCTGGTAAAATATTTATCAAGCATGAATATTAGCGTTGACACATTGCCACATGTAACTTCAATAATGAATTTGCCTGCAATGATAATCGTTGCAATACTTACAACATTGCTTGTAATTGGAATTAGGGAATCGGCTAATTTCAATAATGTAATGGTTATTGTTAAAGTTTCCGTGATTATTTTATTTATAGCAATAGGCTTTGCTTTTATTAAAACCGGAAATTGGCACCCATTTATACCCAAAAATACTGGAGAATGGGGACATTTCGGATGGAGCGGTATTTTGCGTGGAGCAGGTGTTATCTTCTTTGCTTATATTGGATTTGATGCTGTATCAACAGCTGCACAGGAAGCAAAGAATCCGCAAAAGCATATGCCAATTGGTATTCTTGGATCATTGAGTATTTCAACAGTTTTATATATCCTTGTTGCGATAGTGCTAACAGGTATTGTAAGTTATACTTTTTTAAATGTTCCCGATCCTGTTGCTGTAGGTGTAAATGCAATGGGTGATAGTATGTTTTGGTTAAGACCAATTATTAAAATTGCAGCAATTGCAGGTTTAAGTTCTGTAATCCTTGTAATGCTGATGGGACAGCCCCGTATTTTTTATTCAATGTCAAAAGATGGTTTACTTCCACCGGTTTTTTCAAAAGTACATAAACGTTTCAAAACTCCATATATAAGCACAATAGTTACCGGAAGCGTAGCAATGGTTATTGCCGGCATTCTCCCGATAGGTATACTTGGAGAACTTGTATCAATTGGCACATTACTGGCTTTTGCAATAGTATGTGTAAGCATAATTATTTTAAGAAAGAAGCGACCTGAACTTCATCGACCATTCAGAACACCTTTAGTACCATTGATACCAATTTTAGGTGCATTGATA